>OGMO01001318.1_pt1 | contig 15656 bp, 22 predicted proteins | sample 1573241 | NCBI WGS metagenome assembly OGMO01 (sample SAMEA2581896, study PRJEB24529) | metagenome | biome: Human gut stool | place: China | collected 2011 | reverse complement strand
CGGGCGTGTGGTATTATAATCATAGAAACAAGGAAGCCGTATAAAATAAGGAGGGATAAAAATGAAGATTACAGAAAGAGAAAGATTAAGAAGACGTGTATTAATTGAATATGCTAAACGTCATTATTTAGGATATGTTTATGGAGATGGTGACGAAAGAACAATACAAGCTAGTCATAAATGGTATAATTTATATAGGGAATATAAAAGAAGATACAACGACACGCCATTAAACAAAGACTATTAAAAAATAAACCTGCCCCATAATTGAGGCAGGTTTTTTATTATTCGCTTTTTACTTACATATAAAAGTTCATGAGATTAATATTAATATCATAAACCGACCCGCCCAGTGGATTTGATACAATAATATTACCATTAGTATCAATTGTAATATCAGCAGGAACTCGACTATAATTACTTGTTGACTCTTTCGTCAAGCCTGCAACAAAATAGAACGTTTTATTAGAGCTAGGCGCTGGAATGCTAGATGGTAACTTTCCAACGCTGATATTTGTTCCGACTGTTGTCGGGCTGGACACGTTCAAATGCCCATTAATGCTAATTAAATTCATTTTTGCATTGTAAACTGCGTTAACTGTTCCTCTCAAGCCATTAACGGGCGTTACTGTATCTTTTAAAGTTCTTTCGATATCAGCGTTAAGATTTGTCACCTCAGACTGTGCACCGTTAGCTGTTATTTTTACGCTTGAAACTTCTTCTTTTAAAGTACCTAAGTCTTTTTTATTCTGTGCATTGTCAATCGTTAAACTCTGTACAGAAGCTTTCACACCTGCCATATCGTTCTGCAATGCTTCAACACTAGGAGATAAAGCTGTGACTTTAGCTTCTGCGCTTCCTGCCGTCTGATTGGCTGTTGATGCTGTTTCCTGTACTTTGTGAATTCCAGCATCAATTTTAGACATATCTGAGTTATAATCACCTAAATATGTCGGTTTGTCTGTCCCAATGTACTGGCTTAATTTGTAATAATTTGTTTTGTTCGTTGAACTCATTTATTCGTCCTCCTTGATTATTATAATTTTAACGCTGTTTTTGCGTTACTATCGAATGTGTAAGCGCTTAACGCTTTAGCTTCAAACGCTGTCACTGTTAATAATAAAGCGTCAAATTCACTAACTGTAATAGGGTTATTAAAATGTAACTCCGCAAGCTGATTGATAACATCTTGATAGAACACATATTCGCCTGTAAAAGGACTGTGCATATACAAGTTGCTATCAACGCGAAATCTTTTAGCACCATACAAATCGAATTCTGTGCAACTAAGTAATAAGTTATCGAATTCTGTACAACTTAAATTTAATGAGTCAAATTCATTGCACGTTAAAGCGTTGTATCTTAAATTATCATACATATCCCCTAACGCTTGATTAAGGCTAGTATAATAACCCTTGACAGGGTTTAGTACTTGCATATTACTTGGTACATAATTATTGATATAATCATATAATTTTGTAATAGACGTGTCAATATAATCTCTTGTTTCACTGTTTAACTGATAGATAAGAACGTTTAACTTGTTTATTCGTTCTATTAAATTGTTCTGTACATCATCAATTTTTTTATCTAACTCAGTGTCTTTTTTATTCATATCGTTACGGATATTTTTTTCGACTTCTGCGATATGATTATAAATGTCATTATTAAGACCGTCAACGTAGGTTTTTAACTCTGCCACTTTTTCATCTGTATACTGCTTATACGCGTCTGTGAACCCATTGATTGCGTCAATACATTCATTGACTTTATAGCCTATATAACACAAGCATTCATAATAACTCTGTTTGTTGCTGTATACGCTAGGGATATCACAACAAAGTAAAGGAACTACAGGTTTTAACTCTTCTGACATACAGTTCACCTCCTTATCACCAAACTTGTAAAAACAAATCTCGGCAAGCTTCTACAAGCTCTCTATTGATATTTTGTATTTGCTCGCGATATTCTTCAATTGCTTCACTTGTTGATTTTCCTCTTAATCCTATCTCTTTCGTGTCTCTGTCTCTTTTGCTGTCTTTGTTGTCATTTCCTGTGTGGTCGTTTTTTGCGGTTGTAGTCGTGTTATTGACAGTTTCGCCTCTGCTCATAGCGCTCGCGTAATCTTGCGTGGCTACGGTAACTTGTGGGTTATCGCTATCAATATTTTGGTAGTTTTGGTTGTTTTTTACTTCGCTCGTTCCTGCATCTGTTGCTTTTGTTGTTGTTTTTTCGTTTCCTTTTTCTGCTTCTGTGATTGTTATATTTACATTTGTAAAAGGGTTATCGTCTTGAATTGCATCATACAATTTTGCATAATATGGTATTAATTCATGCATTTTTGCCATGAAGGCAGTTTTCCACATTCCTAAAGTTTCAAAACCTATATAATTATTCCAGTATCTAAGTAAAAAATATGTCTTAAAGGTATACAGGTCTTTTCCGTCCTCTGAATAAAATGGAAAATCAAAGTCAAAAAAATTCCCCTGTGTTTTGTCGATAATTCTTTGTACGGATAAGTCCATGCTCCATAGTTCTTGAGGTGGTATAAAGCTTTCACAAATTTCTTTAATAGTCGTTGTATATTTACTCAATCTCATCACCCTCTTTTCCTTTTTGCATATATTTGTCTGGGATATATCCATTTAACATGGTAGGCAATTCACTATTGAAATCAACTGTCACATTTAGACCCCATAAGTCATTGATAGCATTTGCACATCTTCTTCTTAACGTCAGTCCTACGTTTCGATTTGCTTCTACCTGCCCGTTGTTTCCAGCCGTTTCACCCGTCACAAGACGTTCACCCTTTTCTACAGGGTTACTTTCATACCCTAAAGATGTTAATACTTGTGACCATAAATCTCTTAATTCCTGTTCGCATTTGTCCACAATGTAAGGTGCGCCCAGGTCCAGTGCTTTGATGTCTTTCAAGTTTAATGAATCGGAAACTTTTAGAACAGGTAAATAATTATCATACATTTCCCCCAATATTTCAAAGGATATTTTTTCATTATCGGAAGAAGAAAGCGCAACAGGTGTACGCTGTGCATACATATTAATCCCTTTTGTATTCCAAGTATTAGCCATAGCATCAGCGTACATTAAAGCTTTGTAGTAGTACGGCATTGTTGAGTAGTTGCTCCATAAAATACAGCTATTTTCTTTTCCATATTCCTCTATATAACCGTTAGCTGTGTAAGCAATTCTATCTTGTGGTATATTGTAAATATCGGGCAACCCCGATAATGCAACTTTCATAAAAGCGTACCCTGCGATATCATCTTTGATGAATACACCAAGTCCATGCCAAAATAGTGTTTGTTCAATGTACATTGGTAGAATTTCTTTAGGCAAATCATTCCATGTGTACCTATTTACAAATATGTCAAAAATATCGTAAAAGAAGATACTCTTAATTGTTTCAAAATCACTACTTTTCTTTTTATTGACATTTCGTTCAAAAATTCGCAATGGGTTTCTCATTTATACGCACCTCCTTTTAATCGTTGGATAGTCCATAATTCCCTATATCGTCAGTATGCCACAAAGTTACACCGTTGTCAAATATATTTCGTAACTTTTTCAACTGGTCTAAATCAATGTCCCCCGTAAATCCACAATGAGAAGTTTTCACGTAGTTCCAATAGACTCTTGAGTGTAGATAAGGTGTCACAATCTTATTGATTGGATATCCAAATTGCTCGAAAAAACTGTCCGCCATTTCCGCAAATTGTCTTTTACAGGACATTTCATAGAAATCAACACCGCACTCCTTGATACCTGTCAATACATTTTCTGATAATGCTTTCCCGTGTGTCATCCCAGCATTTCTAGCTCTGTCTGTCTGATTGGCTAACATTCCAAGAGCGTCCCAAAAAGCGTTCGTAGTTTTCCCGAGTCCATTAAGACCACCTTGCAAGCTTCCTCCTGCTAAACCTGCTATCGCCGTGCCTGTTCCTAGAGTGGCATCGACAGCGGTATGAACTTGTGATAGAGCGATTGAACTTTTATTTTGAGCAAGCCACGCCCTGTAAGTATCGGAAGAAAAAGAACACATCGGAAAAGAGGAATTAATAAGTGCTTCACTCATTAGTCCATGCCCTAATTCTTCGCGCGTCTTATAATTTTTCGGTGCTGTCAAGACTTGCGGTAGCGTTGCAATTGTACCGTAGCTGTCAAACTCAAGAGACTTATCTCGGCTATAACTGTACTCATATCTATAGATATGTGTGTTGCCTTGATTGTTGTCAGCTAAACAAAATAACCACGGATAAGAGTATAACTTTTTATTTTTCGGTTTATATCCCTCGAATACATTGTCAGATATCTGCATAGATGTAATTTTAGGTTTTATCTCTTTTCCACCTAATGCAAGCGTGCATAATTTTGGCGACATAAATAATCCTATAACGGCATCTTGTGCACCTTGATTGTTATAATCTTCCAACAAAGTGTTAATTCCTTTTAGTCCATCTTCTGTAGTTACATCATAATGTCCGATACTGCCCCAACAATAAACGCCATTTTCAACGCGCCCCTCAAACCAACTTTGCTCCGCTGTTCCTCTTGTTACAAAAGCGCAACACTCTGTTGGTGTTAAGTCTAATTTTTTGTGACGTGATACAATCGTTTCGCCTGTTTCTAGGTTAACAGGCGTTAGATTTGCTCCTATTTCGTCAGCACTTCTAGGGATATGATGATACTCTACAAAGCAAGGTTTGATATTTGCATCGTAAAAGTTATTTTGAAAAACGTCTAAGGAAAAGTTAATTCTAGTTGTTTTTTCAGAGAGCCACTCAATCGAATTAATAAAGCAAAATACCCATTCGTTAGAAATCCCACTATTTTGAAAAGCTAAATAATTGAGATTAAGTGCTTTCATTTCTGTGAACGGTACGCGGATATCATAACTTCCTACTTTAATCGGGGCAAGGTGTGACAAGTCAACACTATTGATATGTTTACGATATAACTCTAAATGATTTAGCAAATCTTCTTTTGAATTGTATAATCTAACGTGTTCATACTCGTCAGACCATGGTACCCCACTATACAATCTTAATTTTGTTTCGGGGTCGCGTGGTGCGACCCCTCCCTGAACAGGTAAATTTATCATAGATAACTACCTCCGTTAATTATGACGCTTTTGTGAAACTTGCTGTCCCTGTGATAGTCTCGTCTGGTCTGTAAATTGCTTTCAGTACGATAGTTCCTGTCTCGTCCGCTCCCGTGTGTAACAAATGTGTTCCCGGTATTACATACGTCTTTGCAGAGGTAGCACCACTTTCCACCTCAAGAGTAACTAAATTCTGATGATATGTTCCTGTACCAGCTGTAACAGTAACCGCTACTTCTTGTGTCTCACCAGCTGTATAAGTTCCATCTGTGACACTCAGCGTCGGCGCTTTAACCACTGTATCGGTCGTGAATACACGGATTGGATAAAATGGACTAGCACTGACCATTTCTACTTGTGTATAGAAGTAGTTCCATGATAAGACATTTGCGAGTCGCTGGTCACTCATTTCTTTAAACTGGTCACGTACGTTGAAGAATCGCACGTCACAGAGAACGCCCTGTATCGCACTATTCGCGAATTTGTCTACAATCACGGTCTGAACTGCTACGTCTGCCTTATCCATATGGAACGCATATGCTAAAGCGTCAACACTAATCTGTGCATTAACTTCGGGTGTTGTAATCCAAATCAAGTTCGCTGGCATAGCGTGTGACGTTGCTCCTGCTGGATTGTTTTCTGGCAATGGGAAGCCAAACTCTCCAACTGCTCGTTTTACTTCAATCAATAATTTTTTCGCTGATGCCTCATCCACAATCGCGTCAACGGTTACTGCTGGAAGCACCTCTTTTTCATACCCGACATTAATCAAATCACGCATAGCGAGATATTCGTCCCAGTTCGCCCCTGTGATAGCGCTTTCCATTTTTGCCATAATCATATCACGGATACCGTACTCGCTTGTAAAAGCTTTTCTAAGATTGTCATATGTAACCGTCACAGGGTACTGAATTTCAAGATTGACATTATGGAACACGCTCATGATATAAGACTGATATTGCTGGAATGCGTATTTAAAATCTGCCTGTGAGTCATAAACATGTCCTTTACACATATTCACATAAGTTTCCTCATGTGTCTCACCGTATCGCATCGGGTCTTTTTTGAAACGTGCTAACGGGTTTCTCCATGCGATGCTGTCTACCGTCTGCATACCGATACGATTAATTAATGACGGAACAATTTCGTTCCGAACAGGGGCAAAATTCAGAATGTTATCATAGACAGCTTGTAAATTGTCTGAGACTTCCACAGGCAAGTGGTTCTGAACCTCGAAAGAAAGTTCCTGTTTGACTGCTTTTAAAATGTTTTTATTTGTTGCGTCTGCCATTTGTTAAATCCTCCTTACTCTGTTTTACCGTTAAAGTCTAAATCTTCCACGGTAATTTCTTCTGTTTCGTCTTTTGACTCGCCTTTATCATCTGCACGAGTCGTACCCTCTGCCATTTTTTCCTTAAAGCGCTTTTTATACTCGCTCTCTAGCTTTAAATACTTGTCTTTCCATTCGCTGTCTGTTTCTCCGTCTCTTTCTCCCTCATAATTCTGTAAAACTTCAATCGCGTCACCGTGTTCCTCAACGTCTGCTACAGCGTCAATTAATTCGCTTAATGCTTCTTTAAAATCCATTTATTTACCTCCTTTATTTATAGTGTCACCCTTTTACGATATCTATTATATCACCACGGAAAGAAAAAGTAAAGTGGCATTTTTGTTTTTCGTGTATGTGGGTGTACTGGATATGGCGATAATGTTTGCAAATACGCATACCATTTTAGCGCGTTCTTTTTTCTGTCCTCTTCTTTTTCCACGCCTGCACGCTCGAAATTTTTTAAAAATACTGACGCTAAATAATCGGGTTCTTTTGTGGACTTTCGAAACTCCTCCCATGATATTGGATATTTTGCTGTTTCTATCCATTGTCCGCTACTTACAGTTTCTTCATCGAGCCATACACATTGATAGTAACCATCTGTGATATCATACCCGTGTGCATTCGCCCAGTCTGTATAGACTGTTGCTGGTGTCCACTGGACTAAACCATAACCACCATTATAATTTCCCTCTTTTAGCGACTGCCATAGCTCTGGGTTAATATTGGACTCTATCTCCATATTTCCCAACATTCCAGCTATTGCATTCAAGGTAAAATCTTTAAAGAACATCGTGCTATAGAGTACATAAGCATTATTTTTCATTTCATCGTCTGTCAAATAACGGTTTCCGTGAACCCACTCAAGGGGCATTCCAGCACTATCTCCATAACGATATATCTTTGTCCATGCGGATGGTTTTGACACATAATTATTAATACTTACTTGGTCGGGTAAGGGATATCGTCCACTGTGTGCACCCATGGTAACTCCTCCATTTCCTAAGCCTGCCCCTTGATAGACCATTTCTGTATGTCCACTACGCCACACGATGTCCCCAGCTTGCCACGCTTCATTAATGTTAATTTCTTTAAACCCAGCTTGTAATAGATAGCCCTCTTCTGTCCTTGTGGTGAACCATGGGTTCGAGGAAAAGAACCCTGCTTCTGTAAGTGCTTTTGAGATAAAAGAACTGCAATCGTAATAAGTAATACCGTTCACGGTCTGACCTCTTCTGTATTGTTGTGAGTATCCAATGTTAGGAGCATTACAGGCATTGACCGCCCACTGGTATGCAACATTGATATTTGGCATTTTACTACCCTCCGTAAAAATGTTTCACGTGAAACATTTTTTGTTCCACGTGAATAATCATTAAATCGTGTATAACATATCTTTCGCGTAAACGATTTCAATTCCACAAGCGCGCGCCAGTCCTCCGCCAAATGTTCCTGGGTGTTCCACCCCGTTCGGGTCTTTCCCCTGCAATAAGCATAAGATTTCAAGCGCTGTGACTAAGTACTGTGTTTCCCCTCGTTTCACATAATGCCGACCTGCTTTCGCTTTTGTCTTTTTACCAACAAGTCCGTCCTCTGCAATCGTACGGCCGTAATCCATGTTCATAGCATGTTGCACTACGCGCACCGCCATTCTTTTTGTGTTTCTTCCAACAATGCCGTCAACTGCGATTTGAACACCTGTAAAATTAATGGCGTGTTGCTGTCCCATGGCAACCAGTTCATTTCTTGGGGTTGTGTGCGTTGGTGGACTCTGTGGAACATTAGGTACAAGATTTGAAGTTCCATAGTCTTTATAAACATGGTTCACATCACATCTGCCATTAATACCGTCAACAGTTCCATTACTGGAATACTGCCAAATGTCTACATTGTCTACACCTAACACATTCGCATACCGAGCAATCCACAAGTCATATCCCCAAGTCTCACCGATGTATTTTTCGTACCACGATTTACTAGCGTAAATTCCAGCTTTATATCCATGCGTCAGCATAGCATCACAAAAACGCTTTGCGTTGTGCTTTGCTACAGACTGTGTTCCTTTTTCCTCGCTGTCGAAAAATACAGGTAAATTAGGAGTGTGCCCCTGTAATAATCTAAGGCAGTGATTGATTTCACCCTCAATTCTAGCTGTTGTTTTTGCGTAGGAATAAAAATAAACCCCATATGGAATACCCAATCGCTCGCATTCACTCACGTTTCGACTCCATTGTTTATCGTCTTGTGATGTCATATCCTGTCCATATCCGCATCGAATAATCACATAATCGACAGCGTTTTTTAATCGTTCAAAATCAATCACTCCATTATGATACGAGATGTCAACCGCTTTTTTTACACTCATTTTTTAATCCTCCTTTTTCTGTTCAAATGTATCACAAATGCGCTGTAACGCAAGTGTGTTATTATTCACTGCTTCTGTAATGTCTGACATTTCTTGCTTGTGTGACTCGTTTAGTTTATCCATGCGTGCGTCATTCTTATCTTCTCGATATTTCACATACCACATAGACGCAATTGCTACAACTGTAGGCAGTCCCAACGTGTTAATAGCTGCCATGATTTCTTGCATGATACCACCTCCTTTTTTCTATCATAACACAAATAGAATTATTTGTAAATAAAAAATGTTTCACGTGAAACACTATCACGTGAAACATATTGTACGTTACAAAATAATCAATGCAAAGGGAACGCAACGCCAAAAATTGATATCAGACTACTTGTCTATGTGCGTGTATATCAATTACAATGCCTGTATTATTTTGGGTACGATATTATGATAACATATATCATTTGAAATGTCAATGTTTCACGTGAAACATTAAAAAGATATCACATCAAATATCATGTTCTTACACTCTAAATTTTCAAACAGAAGTAACCCTCTGTTAAAATATTCTCGTAACATTGTAACAATGTAATGCGTTGAATTGACACGAATAGCCGTATTATCTATGACATCAGTTTTTGTAAAGCATATCCTTGTTGGAAAACTATCGTCCGCCCCTGTTGCCACATATAGGCAAACATCATATTTTCTGACATTATATAAATTATCATTATATTTAATTGTACAAATATAACGAGACTGCCCACTTGGTTTACCAATCAAACATTCGTTATCGTTTAGATATTTGTTTTCGCTCGCATATTCGTTATATTCAGCACCTCGAAAAGCTCTTGCAATAGCACTTTCTTTATACGCGGTTGAAGCGCTTTCATTATAAGTTCTTTCAAACACCCAACCATCACCACGTAAAAATTTGGTGTCTCTCTTTAACATTTTATTGATACCAAACACGCTATAATAAGGGTTTAACAAAGATACTGTATTCGATGCCATATATAGCATAACTCTCCTGTGCTGTTTACCGTGACCCGAACTAATTGTAGTGAGCAACGATAATAATTTGTTTACTTCGTTTGGTAAATATATATTATCTTCATCTTGGTATTCGTCAAAAAACACAGAACGAATATTGACAAACAACCCACGCATTTTTTTATACTTTCTCGCTACGGACAAAGCTAAGCAATAACCACACGGCTCTTCATTGATAAATAACTGTACTAATGCACCTCGCATCAAGCTTTTTTCAGTCATAACATAACCGTCAAATTTTTCCGCTATATCCCCAAAATAGGTATCAGCACAGTTTTTCATATCAACAACATTACGATATAAATAAATGAACTGATTTTCCGGTCTGTATTTATCTTTTAAAAAGTCAGAAACTTGCCGACACTTAATAGAATAACTTTTACCCGCTGTTCTGTTGCCGTCCACAATAAAAATGTCGGGTGTATTCCCGTATTTATCTTTCATAGTTAATAATCTCTCACAGTGATAATAACCATCATTCATAATTTTAGCACCTCCATTCACGTGAAACATTTATTTTATAAAAGAGGTGGCATATAGCCACCCCTTTAGAAGAAGAGAATTAAAATGGTATTCTCACGACATCATTTTATAAATTTGATACATCTAAGGTACAATTGATATAATCGCGCCCTGCTTTTGTCTTTCCACTAATTTTAATGATAGAAAATTTTTCACCGTCCATAACACTTTCAATATCTTTCAAAGACTGTCTAAAGGTTGCGGACTGTCCCGAATAAACTTTCTTATCGGGTGTGATAATACTCACAATCTCCTGCACGTCTCCGTTGTCTTTGATGTCATTAAAAATGATAAAACCGTCAACCTCGATAGACTGCCCGTCATCAATATTTTTTAATGGCTCAATGTCGGGTGCTGTGGTCATTAAATACTTTTCAACCTTTGTAAACTCTCTGCTCATTTCTTTAATTTCTACCATGTTATTTACCTCCTGTTTTTCCTTTTAATCTTCCTTTTTCATTTCCTGTAACTCTGCTTCGGTAACAATTTTTTCGCTCTTGACATCAGAATTGAGTAAAAACTGCTCGTCCGTCATTGCGCGTTTTTCCAATTTAAATTTAATATCTAAAATAGAAACAATATCTCCTTTGTACTGCTTTTCAATCAAGATTTCCGCTTTGTCTCTAGTCCTGCAATTTGGCAGTTTTTCGTCAAAGCAATCTTTCTTGATTTCGCCTGTCTCCTTGTCTTTGTAGACTCTTTCTACAGATACCTCCGCTGTGACTAATGTCCTTGTAAACATCTTGTTTTCCTCCTTTTTTCTGTGTTCTGTGAGTGTGAATGCAATGTAATATGTTTTATTACATTATTATAATATCACATTCATAAAATAATTGCAAGTATTATTTTATAACTTTTCTGCTATCTTTTGATTGGCATTGCATAACACCAAACTTGCTATTAATTATTCTTTTATACTGTTCTTTTGTTAAATTGCTCATGGTTGCCCCTCCAACCCAATAACAAAAACTCATAGGGTACTCACTATTCATTTCTTGATTGCTCAATCCTGTTAAATGTATGCTATCAGTATCCGCATAGCATAATCTTTCTTTATTTTCTAAAGTATCAATCATAAACACCTTTTTCCTCCTTTTTTACTTACTTAACTGTGAATTGCAACGTAATATGTTTTATTTATTACATTATTATAATAACACATTCGTAATATAATTGAAAGTATTATATTGTAACTTTTTTATCTTTTTGCTGATGTATCTTAAATGTTTTATTCCTAAGCACAATACCTCCTTTTACTCGCTCTGACTTTAAATTACAGTTATACAATTCCAAATCTGTAGTTAATTCTTTTATGTCACGGTTTTCTGCAATGAACTGTTCTTTCGCTGATTTGCTCATGCCACACGCTTTAATATCTAAATATGGTGTATCAACTGACTCTCTGTTCTCGGCTACAATATGTTCTGCATATGTTTTTTGTCGCTCATAATATGCAAAGTCAAATGTTGCCTCGCAACCCCAACAGCAAAAATTTGTAGGATGCTCAATAACCATTTCCGCATCTTCCAAACCAATCAAATGAATACTATCAGTATCAGCGTAGCAAAATCTTTCTTTATTTGCTAATGCGTGCCTTATCGTAAAATTCATAGCGTATGATGTAATGGCAGAACCTATCGGAATATATCCAACTCCTTTTTCATGCTCCTCGTGCAAGATAAATCTAACAACACCGTTTTCATCAAGATATGGCTCTTTATAAGATGAGTTATCAGACATTGCAAATTTTCCATAAAGGTTATTCAAAAACAGTTTTGCCAACTGACGAGAAAAGCCTTTACTGTTCTTTTTCATTTCTGCATACTTATCAATATAAGCATCAAAAAATCCATCACGGGCATAAAACCATACATAATCATGTATCTCTAAATCATAAATTTCATAAGTATCATTAAATAATTCCCAGTCTGTGCAAGTCATGGTCAATGTTACTTTTGTGTCGCACATATTACCGTCAGCGTCTCTATAATATCTATAATATTGCCCTTTGTATCTAACATCAGATGTATATAAATTTTCGTTCGACTTGTACAATGCACTATGTCTAATATGCACCCAGGGAAAAGCGTTCTCTTTTACTCTAAATCTACAAGTAAAGCGGATAAAATAATACTTATTATCTGCTTTTACTAAATCTATAGGTGGCGCTCCTTTGTGATATTCTCCATGTCCAAATGGGTATTTATTGCCACTCATGCTATGCATCATAGACGGATAAAGAGAATTTACATCATATACAAGACCCTCTCCGACTACAATATGTGCAAATTTTGGGTTCAGATAGCACCACCCACCGTGATACGATTTATGAACATAATCCCAAATGTTCCATACACCCGTCACATCTTCGTCTAAATAATCCTCTCTTAAATCAGGGAACAATCTTTTATAATCCTTTAAATCATAATCTGCTTTAAATTCTGATAAACAACAAGAGCCGATTGTGAGCTTTTGATGTCCCGCATCAAACATCATTTCAAGAGCTTCTTTTAATACTAGTACATCATTTTCAATATACTTTTTCTCTTCTTCCGTGATGTTACAATATGCATATCGCATACCTGTATAAACCATTTCTAACTTTTTATGCTTTGTCTTAAAAGATTTAGCTATGTTATTGAGTGATGATGGCATTAATTTCAACGAGTTTCGTATTTCGATAAAGTTCTTGTTCCATTTTAATTTTATCCAGTACCACGAACCCAAATCTGAAATACAAGTCTGAAAAGTCTTACTTCTCATTTCCTTATCTTTACAATGTACCCATTTCCAGTTCTCTTTTAATAAAAAATCAACAATAAAAGAACCGTCAAAAGATAGATTATGAAAATATAATATATTGTTGCCTCCCATGGTTAAAAACCGATTTAAAAAGTCTCTAATCGAATGAGTAATTGTAACTGTTTCACTGTTATCATAAAGAGCAACGTCAGCGGCAGACCATACCTCTGTACAGTCTTGCTTTTTTCTTAATTGGTTTTCTAATTCCTCTCCCCACACGGTCGTCTCGAAATCGCAAGCCCAATATGTAACATTTTTCTTTTTCATGATTATTCTCTTTCTATAATATTATCTTGCATATTTATAAATTGTTGGAAATCCTCACTATTTTCAAAAAATTTCATTTTTTTAAGAATATTTGAAAAAACTGCATCAATCGTTGCTTTATCCATGTATGGCTCAGTTGGGAATACTTCGGGTGCATTTTTATATGTGTAGCCAAACAATGCTCGTTCTGTGTCAGTAGCAGTAGCCAGTAGTGCGTCTGTTTTCATTCTTAAATAATGTGCTGTAAATGGTACAAAACTATCTAAACTATCATACCACATATCAATATATAGGTCATAATCGGGTACTGGTGCAAAGTCACGTATTAGAACACCTGTGGATTTTAATTCTTTTAACCCTTTTAAAGTGGTAATATTATTTTGTCGAGCATAATCCTGTTCAAAAGGTACTAACGATGCAAAAACTCTGTTCAAAGCTAATACATTTTTTCTTTCCTTTTCTGATTTAATAATAAGCTCGCCTGTTAATAAATTAACAACGGGTGCGTTTTCTTTAATCACTTTCGCTGTCTGTTTTTTAAGCTTTTCAATACTTGTCTTTTTCGGTACTTTTACTTTCTGTATCGCCTTGACTAGCACGCCTTGCTCGACCTGTCTTTGTACACGTCTTAAATAATTCTTATACTCTTTATTGTATAATTTTTGTAATTCAGATACTTTCCTTTTTCTACTCATAATCAATCACCTTTTTCAATAATAGACCATTAGGGACACGTGTATACTCGATATAATCTCCTGCGTGTATATCTAAATCTCGAATTGCTTCTTTTGGTATCATAACTCGTGCGGTATATCCGCCTGTTCCGCCTTTTGTAAACATTACTTTGTAACGCAATAATTGGTTTGTTAATTTTGCCATGTGTTTTTTCCTCCTTATAAAAGATTAAAGACTTTCCATGTGAATTGTGAAAAATGTTCAGCTATATATGATACAGAAGATAAGAAAAGATATAGTAAAAATGTTGCCATGATAACGACGGACAAAATGCCTAAGAAAGAGGATATCTTTTCTAGTTTAGTGTATGGCTCTTTTTCTTCTTCTATAGGTGCGTGCCTTTTTATCCAGTCTATTTCACTTTCATGTAATGTTTCACGTGAAACCTTTTCTGTATAAAGATTGCTAGACGTGTCTGTCTCTATATAGTCTTTAATTCCATCTGTCGGATTGACGTAGCTCTGTCCATCAAAACCCACATAAATGTTTTTATTAGTATACAAATTTTCTACCCAGTATGGTGGGTCAACGAATAAGGATATGTAGTTGTTTAGTGAATTTTCAGTATAGAAGTCGTGCAATTCTACCCCAAAATCTGTAATGTTATGCAATCTGTATTGAATCATTTATTTTTCCTCCTTTAAATAATATCTTTTTTTCCAATCATAATATAAGGCTCTAATTTTTTTCTCTTCTTCACTGCGCTCCGTTTCAGTAAAACTCGATAACTCTAAAAACGCTAAAAGTCTACCTAAATTACTTGACATAGCTATAATTGCATTATCATACAAACCTATAGAAATGTCTAGTTTAAATCTTTCATACTCTTCATTATATTTCTCATTCATTTATTTTTTCCTCCTTTGAATAATATCTTTTTTCCCAACAATTACACAATTCACGCAATTTATTTTCTTCATTATCTCTCTCGTCCTCTGTGAAGTCTGATAGCTCTAAAAAGGTAGATAACCTACCAATTTGTATAGCCACTGCTACTAAAGATTTATCGTATAAACCTAGCTCTATATCTTGTTTACATAATTCATACGCTATTTTATATTTCTCATTCATTATCATTTTTATTCCTCCTTTTAATCAATCTCTAAAATAAATTTTTTCAACACTAAATCTATAGTAGCCATATATTTATGCCCATCTTTTATATAATACATTCTATGCAAGTATCTTCCAGTGCTTCTTAAGCAATAATCTATTGCACGCCCTGTATTATCAGTTTCACCTCGTTCTAAAATTTTAGCTATTCTGGTACGAATTTCATCATTTACTCTTATTACCATTCCTATTACAAAATCGTCGTTATTTATTTGTCTTTCAACTTCTTTCGCTTGTTTATAAAAGTTATATGAACCCTGTCCGTAACTTTCGCCCCATACAATCTTACCATTTAACATAATTTTATTCCTCCTTATTTTATATGGTTTCCTTGTTTCTATAATTATAATACCACATGCCCA
>OGMO01001315.1_pt1 | contig 15686 bp, 9 predicted proteins | sample 1573241 | NCBI WGS metagenome assembly OGMO01 (sample SAMEA2581896, study PRJEB24529) | metagenome | biome: Human gut stool | place: China | collected 2011 | reverse complement strand
ACCTGCTCCCGCTGCGACTATACCACCTATGCGGAGCAGCCCGCACTGAACCATGATTTGAAGCAGCACGCAGCAAAAGCCCCCACCTGTACGGAAAAGGGCTGGAAGGCTTACGAAACCTGCTCCCGCTGTGACCATACCACCTATGCGGAGCTGCCCGCGCTGAACCATGATTATCAGGCTGTTACCGTAGCCCCCACCTGTGAAACAGACGGCTATACTGTTTTTACCTGCTCCCGCTGCAAAGACAGCTACACCGCAGACCCGACCGATAAGCTGGGACACCAGTTCGGTGCATGGTTCCCGAACGGAACCGGCTCTCAGAGCGCCAGTTGTCTGCGAGATGGCTGTGCGCACACTGGCAGCACCGATTGCCGGAAGTTCAATTTCCGCACTGCGGAAGGCGAAGCTCTGACCTTCTGCCCCGTGTGCGGGCAGGCAGAAAACGCCGCGCAGCTGGAAAAGATTGAAGCGGCAACGGCGTGGACTATCAGCGGCAGTCTTTCTGCGGAGGATGTGACCGCACGGACGAACGGGGAATACCTGAGTGTGGCCTTTGAAACCGCAGGCAGCCTGACGCAGCCCACCGGTCTGGTAAGGCTTGCGCTGCCCGCCGGATTGCTGGAAGGCAAAACGCTTGTGCGCATTGCCCCGGACGGCACACAGACGGAGATGCCTTTTGAAACAGAGCGCGGAACGATCATCCTTACGCTGGATTTTGCAAACAGCGAGCTGCCCGTAATGCTCTTCCGGCTGGTACCCCAGACCGCCGCCCTCTGAATGCTTTTACAGCGGCACGAACAATAAAACGCAAAATGCCCGCCCACCGTGGTTTTCCACAGGTGGGCGGGCATTCTTTTGTGCCTTTTGGGGCATAAAAATACCCCCGGAGGATGCAGCGTTTTTTACGCTGTCTACTCTGGGGGCGGTATAGCAAGCACTGCGCGGCAGCTTCCGGAAGCGGACACTGTCTTGCTGAAAAAAGCACTTGCTTAGTGCCGCTCCTCCGGCGGGCAGCAGCTCTCCCGGGGGATGAGCTTATGCGGCACGATGATCTTTGTGGCCAGAAGGTTCGGGTTCTCGATGTGGTTGATGGTCTGGCTGGCGGCTTCCATGCCCAGCTGGTAGGGGTTCACGTCCACGGTGGTCAGCTGGGGACTGGTGATGCGGGAGAACAAGGAGTTATTGAAGGACACGATGGACAAATCTTTCGGGACGCACAGTCCCAGCTTGCCGCAGAACTGCTCCAGCACCACAGCAAGGATATCGTCACTGACCAGCATGGCGGTGGGGTGGTCCGGTGCGGTGAGCAGGGCTTTCAGCGCCTCCTCGTAGGCATCGTTCAGGGTGTTGACCTCCACGCAGTCCTCTTCCCGGGGGGTGATGCCGTGCTTGAGCAGGGACATCTGGTAGCCCCGCTTGCGTTCGGCGGAAAACAGCATGGCGTTGCTGACCCCGAAATACGCAATGCGGCGGTGCCCCATCTCGTAAAGGTAATCGGCGGCTTCCTCCCCGGCAAGGGCGTTGTCGTTGTCGATGTAGATAGTCTGGTTTGCGGACTGCGCCGCCTTGCCCACAATGACATGGAGCAGTCCCTCGTTGCGCAGATACGCCGCCACAGGACAGTCCTTTTTGGAGTAGAGCAGGATAAAGCCATCTGCCTGTGCGTTGGCCACCATGCTCTGGATGGCGTCCAGCACCTCGGCATCGACCAGATCTGGTGCTCCAAGGCGGTGGCTGTAAAGAGCAGCCGGGTGGTGTTCAGCGGCCTGCAGGAGCCGCAGGTGTCTGACCATGCCGGTGTTATGATCGAGTTATAAAGGAAGGGAAAAGAAGATGCAGAGAAGTGCAGGCATTTTGCTGCCCATCAGCAGTCTGCCGTCCCCTTACGGCATCGGCTGCTTTTCGCAGGAAGCATACGACTTTGTGGACTGGCTCAGGGAAGCCGGGCAGACCTATTGGCAGATCTTGCCGCTGGGTGTGACCAGCTACGGCGACAGCCCGTATCAGAGCTTTTCCGCCTTTGCGGGCAACTCTTATTTCATCAGTCTGGACGCACTGGTGGAGGAAGGGGTGCTGACCGCCGCCGAGTGCAAAAAGGCAAACTTTGGCCGCAAGGCAGATGACATCAACTACAGCCGCCTGTACACCGAGCGCGGCCGTCTGCTGCGGCTGGCCTACTCCCGCAGCGACATCGGCCACAACGAAGCGTTTGCGGCGTTCTGCGAGAAAAACAAGTGGTGGCTGGACGATTTTGCCCTGTTCATGGCGGTAAAGGACCGCTTTGAGGGCAAGCCGTGGATCGAGTGGGCAGAGGATATCCGTCTGCGCTGGCAGCCTGCCATGGACTACTACCGCCGGGAGCTGTACTTTGAGGTGGAGTACCACAAGTATCTTCAGTTCAAGTTTGACGAGCAGTGGCGCAAGCTGAAAGCCTACGCCAACAGCAAGGGCATCCAGATCATCGGCGACATCCCCATCTATGTGGCGCTGGATTCGGCAGACGCTTGGGCAAACCCGGGGCTGTTCCAGCTGGACAAGGACAACATCCCCACGGCGGTGGCGGGCGTTCCCCCGGATGGCTTTTCCCCCACCGGTCAGCTGTGGGGCAATCCGCTCTACCGCTGGGAAGCGCACCGCGCGTCCGGCTATCAGTGGTGGATCACCCGGCTGTGGTACTGCTTTGAGCTGTACGATGTGGTGCGCATCGACCACTTCCGCGGCTTCGATGAGTATTTCTCCATCCCCTACGGCAGCGAGACTGCCGTGGATGGCCACTGGGAAAAAGGCCCCGGCATCGAGCTGTTCCGCGCCGTGGAGCAGGCGCTGGGCAAGCGGGAGATCATCGCCGAGGATCTCGGCTACATGAGCGACACCGTGCGTCAGCTGGTGCGGGACAGCGGCTTCCCCGGCATGAAGGTGCTGGAATTTGCCTTTGACTCCCGCGATACCGGCAGCGCCAGCGACTACCTGCCCCACAACTATCCGGTGAACAGCGTGGCGTATACCGGCACCCACGACAACGAGACGCTGGTTTCGTGGTACCAGACCATCTCGGATGCCGAGCGCGCCATGGTGCGGGATTACCTGTACGACTACGCCACCCCGGACGAGCAGCTTTATAAAAGCATGATCGCACTGATTTTGCGCAGCGCAGCGGCAAGGTGCATCATCCCCATGCAGGACTGGCTGGGGCTGGATAACGCCGCCCGCATCAATAAGCCCTCTACCGTAGGCCAGAACTGGCGCTGGCGGCTGAAAAAGACCCAGCTGACCAAGAAGCTCCAAAAAGAGATCTGCCAGCTGACCACCCGCTACGGCCGGAAAAACTGGGCATAAGCGTAAGAGAACTCAATACAAAGGGCAGGGCGGCCTGTGGGCTGCCCTGCCCTTTGTTGCGGAGTGCCCCTTGGCAAACCGGACGGGATTGCGCTATAATAGAGCCGTAACAGTTCCACAAAGGTGTGGTAAGGGAGGTGCGGTCATGATCCGGGTGGCGATCGTAGAGGACGACGCGGAGGTGCAGGGGGTATTGCAGGAGTATGTCCGGCGGTATACCCGGCAGTACGGGACAGAGTTTGAAGTGACGGTCTTTGCGGACGGCGTGGACATTCTGGAGGATTACCGCGCGGTCTACGATATTATTTTTCTGGATGTGGAGATGAAGCATCTGGACGGCATGACCACGGCAGAGCGCATCCGGCAGATGGATGCAGACGTCATCCTGATCTTCATCACCAATATGGCGCAGTATGCCATCCGGGGCTACTCGGTGGGAGCGCTGGACTATGTGCTGAAGCCGGTGCCCTACTTTGCCTTTTCGCAGCAGCTGCTCAAGGCGGTTGCTCGGCTGGAAAAGCGGGCAAAGCGCTACCTGACCGTGCCGGTGGAGGGCGGGCTGCGCCGACTGGACACCGCAAGCATCTATTACTTGGAAAGCGAGGGGCACCGGGTGCACTTTTATACCGATGAGGGCGATTTTTCTGCCCCCGGCGCCCTCAAGGCCTTTGAGGAAAAGCTGGCAGACTGCCCCTTTGCCCGCTGCAACAGCGGCTACCTTGTCAATCTGGCACAGGTGCGGGAGCTGCGGCAGAGCACCGTACAGGTGGGCCCCTGTGAGCTGCAGGTCAGCCGCCCCAAGCGTAAGGCTTTTCTTGCCGCACTGACCGATTACATCGGAGGTGAAGGCTCATGACCGTGCTGCCGGATATCCCCCGGCTGTACACCGCCCTTGCCGAGTGTCTGGCGGTGCTGCTGTTCACCCCGGCGCTTGCGCCCCGCTTTTCCAAGGCAGTTACCGTGGGTGTCACCCTGCTGTGGGCGGCGGTGCTGTCCGCCTTTCTGGGGCTGACGGGCGATGTGCCCGGCGGGCTCTGGATCCCCTGCATGGCGGCGGCCATTGGGTTTTCCTACCTATATCTATGGGGTGTGTGGAGTATCACTCTGCTGGAAGCTGGGTATCACTGCGCCCGGGCGTTCATTCTGGCAGAGCTTGCCGCCAGCGTGGAGTGGCAGCTGCACTGCGCCCTCTGGCCTGCCCGCAGCGCATGGGGGACGCTGTCTCTGCTGCTGCTGGCGCTGGTGTACGGGGCGCTGTTCGGGGGAATGTGCTATTGGCTGCACATCAGCCCCCAGCCCGCCGGGCACTTGCAGATCAGCGGCAGCGCTGCCCTGACGGCGGTCATGCTGGCGCTGGCCGCCTTTGCGGTGAGCAATCTGGGCTTTCTGCCGGGCAGCGATATCAACATGAGCATCTTTTCCATCCGCACACTGGTGGATTTTTCCGGCGTGCTGATCCTGACCGTGCAGCACGAGCAGCTGCGGGAGAACGCTTTGCACAGCGAGCTTGCCGCCATGGACGAGGTACTGCACCGCCAGTACGAGCAGTACAAGCGCAGCAAGGAGGGCATCAACCTCATCAACCGGCGGTATCATGAACTGAAAATTCAGCTTGCCCGCATCCGGGAGGAGCAGGATCAGACCAAGCAGAACGCCGCCATTGCCGCCATGGAGCAGAACATCCGCCAGTACGAGGCCGAGAACAAGACCGGCAACCCGGTGCTGGATACCCTGCTCACCGCCAAGACCATGGAATGCCAGCAGGAGAACATTACCATCACCAGCGTAGCGGACGGCAGGATGCTGGGTTTTCTCACCATCCGGGAGCTGTGCACCATCGTGGGCGTGGCGCTGGACAACGCCATTGCCGCCGTGCGCGCCGAGCCGGACCCCGAAAAGCGGCTCATCAAGGTGGCGGTGTACAGTCAGGGCGGTTTTGCCATGCTGCGGTTCGAGCACTATACAGAGACTGCCCCGGCGCTGGATGCGGACGGTCTGCCGCAGGGGACCGACCTGAAAAGCGTCCGCACCACCGTCGGGCAGCACGGCGGCAGCATGACGCTGCACTGGGAAAACAACTGGTGCACCCTGCGGATCTTATTTCCGCTGCCCCAAAAGCAATAATATTTTTACGGCAGGTGCACCCTGCCGTTTTTTGTTGTCTGGCAGGGTGCACAAATGCAATGCGGTGATATTTGTGTATTAGCACAATAAAATTTGAAACCTTATTGTAACTTTTGCAAATTGTGCGTTCAAAGTGACAGTTTATGAACAAATTGAAAATTCTCCGGCAATTTCTGGTATCATAAAGTCAAGCTGGCAGGGGCGTCCCCTGCCGTTGTCCGATTCGACAAAACAAGGAGGAGAAAACTATGTTGTCCATCAATATGGATGACGTCATCAAGGTTCTCAACTCGATCAAATCGCAGTTGATCGGCTTTGGTGTCGTAGCAGTTCTGCTGATCGCAGTCATGATCGCCTGCCGTAAGCAGAGCAAGTCCAAAAAGTATCTGATCCGCTGGCAGGCGGGTCTGGGCATGGTGCTGGCGCTGGCTATCACCGTGAACCTGATCCTGACCGGCCCCATGTACTCCATGGTCACCCTTGCCACCGGCGGCGGCAAGGTCAGCGAGGAGAACGTGGCATCCGCTACCCAGCTGTGCGAGGACATTGCCGATGAGGGCATCGTTGTGCTGGATAACGACGGCACCCTGCCCATGGCCAAGAACAGCAAGCTGAACGTCTTTGGTTGGGCTTCCACCAACCCCTGCTACGGCGGCACCGGTTCCGGTGCACTGTCCGATGCCTACCCCACTGTCACCCTGCTGGAGGGCCTGAAGAATGCCGGCTTTGAGCTGAACACCGAGCTGAGCGACTTCTACACCTCCTACCGTGCAGACCGCCCGGTGGTGGGCATGTTCTCTCAGGACTGGACCCTGCCGGAGCCGGAGGCTGCACAGTACACCGACGAGATGATGAACAACGCCAAGGCTTTCTCTGATACCGCCATGGTAGTCATCACCCGCGTGGGCGGCGAAGGTGCTGACCTGCCCACCGATGTGTCTCAGGTCACTTACGATGCAGGCCACAGCTACAACGACTTTGAGCCCGGCGACCACTACCTGCAGCTGTCCAAGACCGAGAAGGACATGATCGATCTGGTCTGCAAGAACTTTGATAAGGTCGTTGTGGTCTACAACGGCGCCAACGCCATGGAGCTGGGCTGGGTCAAGGATTACAGCCAGATCAAGAGCGTTGTCTGGTGCGCAGGCACCGGTCAGAGCGGCTTCAACGCTCTGGGCTCCATTCTCTGCGGCGATGTGAACCCCTCCGGCCGTACCATCGATACCTTTGTGTACGACCTGACCCAGACCCCCACTGCGAACAACTTTGGCAACTTCAACTACACCAACATGGACGAGTTCAAGGCCAATTCCTTTGGTACAGAGGTCGTTCCCGCCTTTGTCAACTATGTTGAGGGCATCTATGTGGGCTACAAGTTCTACGAGACTGCTGCCGCAGAGGGCCTCATCGACTACGACAAGACTGTGGTCTATCCCTTCGGCCGCGGCCTGAGCTACACCACCTTCACCCAGACCCTGAACAGCGTTACCGAGGCTGACGGCACCATCACCGTGGATGTCACCGTTACCAACACCGGTTCTGCCTCTGGTAAGGAGGTCGTGGAGGTCTACTATAATCCTCCGTACACCAACGGCGGCATTGAGAAGGCTTCTGCAAACCTGATCGGCTTTGCAAAGACCTCTGAGCTGGCTCCTGGTGCTTCCGAGAACGTCACCGTTACCTTCAAGGCCGAGGATATGGCCTCCTACGACACCTACGGCAAGGGCTGCTATGTGCTGGAAAAGGGCGATTACGTCATCAGCATCAACGCCGACTCCCACACCGTTCTGGACTCCAAGGTCTACAATGTGGCTTCCGACATCGTCTACGACGCTTCCAACAAGCGTGAGAGCGATGTGGAGGTCGCCGACAACAAGTTCGACTTTGCCGAGGGCAATGTGACCTACCTGTCCCGCGCTGACGGCTTTGCCAACTACGCCGAGGCTACCGCTGCTCCCGCAGACTTTGAGCTGCCGGCACAGGCCAAGGCTACCTTCTACAACAACTCCAACTGGAACCCCGAGGACTTCAACAACGCCGACGATGTGGCTCCCACCACCGGTGCCAAGAACGGCCTGAAGCTGAAGGACATGGTGGGCGTGGATTACAACGATGCCCAGTGGGATACCTTCCTCGATCAGCTGACCGTATCCGATATGGACAGCCTGATCGCTCTGGGCGGCTACCAGTCCGTTGCCGTTTCCTCTATTGGTAAGGTTCAGGCCATCGACTGCGACGGCCCCGCCTCCATCAATAACAACTTCACCAAGCAGGGCTCTATCGGCTTCCCCTCCGCTGTGATGATCGCAGCTACCTGGAACACCGATCTGGCACATGACTTCGGCACCTCCATCGGCAAGATGGCGGACGACATGGACGTTTCCGGCTGGTACGCACCGGCTATGAACATCCACCGCTCCGCTTTCGCAGGCCGTAACTTCGAGTACTACTCTGAGGACGGTGTGCTGTCCGGCGCAATGGCTGCCAATGCCATCATGGGCTCTCAGGAGCAGGGCGTCTACGCCTTCATGAAGCACTTTGCTCTGAACGATCAGGAGACCAACCGCTGCGGTATGCTCTGCACCTGGTCCAGCGAGCAGGCCATCCGCGAGATCTACCTCAAGCCCTTCGAGCAGTGCATCAAGGCAGCTGACTGCCATGCCGTTATGTCCTCCTTCAACTACATCGGCAACACCTACGCCGGCAACTGCTCTGCCCTGCTAAACGATGTTCTGCGCGGCGAGTGGGGCTTCGTGGGCATGGTGCTGACCGACTACTACGGTGTGTACGGCTATCAGGATTCTGACCGTCTGATCCGCAACGGCGGCGACTTCTGCCTGGTCAACTACGACACCGAGACCAACCACCTGACCGATACCACCAGCGCTACCGCTCTGGTGTCCGCACGTCAGGCCTGCAAGAACATCCTGTACACTGTGGCAAACTCCCGTGCTTACTACCCTGAGAACCTGAACCCCGGTATGCCCGGTTGGGAAAAGGTGATGATCGGTGTGGACGTTGTGCTGGCAGCCGCTCTGATCGCACTGGAAGTTCTGGTGGTCAAAAAGGGCTATGCAAAGCGCAAGGAAGAGGAAGTCAACGCCTGATCTAGGGCAAGACATTCTGAACGAATGCAGCACCTGAACTGAAACCAGACCAAAGGCCCGCTGCGTAAAAACAGCGGGCCTTTTCTGGATTTGAAAAGGCAAAGAGGAAAATGCCATGAAACATACAGATATCATCAACAGTCTGGATCTGGAACAAAAATGCGCCCTGCTGAGCGGCGGCACGGTGTTCACCACCCGGGCGCTGCCGGGCAAGGGCATCCCGGCCATTACCCTGTCGGACGGCCCCAACGGCGTGCGCAAGCAGGCGGGTGCCGCCGACCATCTGGGCCTGAACCCCAGTGTGCCCGCCACCTGCTTCCCCACCTCGGCTACCGTGGCCAACAGCTGGGACCCGGAGCTTGGCGAGGCTGTGGGCGCAGCCATGGGCGAAGAAGCCGCAGCACAGGGCGTGTCGGTGCTGCTGGGCCCCGGCCTGAACATCAAGCGCAGCCCGCTGTGCGGCCGCAACTTCGAGTATTTCTCGGAGGACCCCTACCTTGCCGGTAAGATGGCGGCGGCCTACGTCCGCGGCATCCAGAAAAACGGCATTGCCGCCTGCCCCAAGCACTTTGCCGTGAACAGTCAGGAGCTGCGCCGCATGGCCTCGGATTCCATCGTGGACGAGCGCACCCTGCGGGAAATTTACCTGACCGGCTTCGAGATGGTGGTCAAAGAGGCGCAGCCCAAGACCATCATGTCCGCCTATAACCTTGTCAACGGCACCTACGCCAACGAGAACGCCCACCTGCTCATGGATATCCTGCGCAGGGACTGGGGCTTTGACGGCGCAGTGGTCACCGACTGGGGCGGCAGCAACGATCACGCCCTCGGCGTAAAGAACGGCTCTACGCTGGAAATGCCTGCCCCCGGCGGGGACGCCATCCGGGAACTGATGAAGGCGGTACAGACCGGCAAGATCACCGAGGCAGACGTGGACGCCCGGCTGGAGGAACTGCTGGAGCTGGTGTTCACCACCAAGGCGGCGGTGGACGCCGCACCCGGCAAGTTCGATGCCGACGCCCACCACGCACTGGCACGCCGGGCTGCTGCCCAGAGCATCGTGCTGCTGAAGAACGAAAACAGCCTGCTGCCCCTTGCAAAGGGGGAAAAGGTGGCGGTCATCGGCGACTTTGCCCAGACGCCCCGCTATCAGGGTGCAGGCTCCAGCGCCGTCAACTCCATCAAGGTGGATTCCTTCTTGGACTGCCTTGCCGAGAGCGGCCTGAACAGCGTCGGCTATGCCAAGGGCTTTGACCGGCAGGGCAAGCCCGATGAGGCACTGAAAGCCGAGGCGGTGCTGCTGGCAAAGAACGCCGATGTGGTGCTGCTGTGCATGGGTCTGGACGAGATCAAGGAGAGCGAGGGCATCGACCGCGCCGACATGAAGCTGGCAGAAAACCAGCTGGAACTGCTGACCGCTGTGGCGGCAGCGAACCCCAACGTGGTGCTGCTGCTGAGTGCAGGCTCCTCGCTGGAAAGCGATTGGGTCAAGGACTGCAAGGCGCTGGTCTACGGCTGCTTGGGCGGTCAGGCCGGTGCGGGCGCACTGGTCGAGGTGCTCACCGGCGCGCAGAATCCCTGCGGTAAGCTGGCTGAGACTTGGGCGCGCAGCTACGCCGACACCCCCGCAAAGGAGCATTTCGGCGGCGACGGCCCCACTGTGGAGTACCGCGAGGGTCTGTATGTGGGCTACCGCTACTACGACACTGCCGGTGTGCCCACCGCCTTCCCCTTCGGCTACGGCCTGAGCTATACCAGCTTTGCGTACAGCGATCTGAAGGCAGATGAAAAGGGCGTGACCCTGACTGTCACCAACACCGGCAGCTGTGCAGGTGCCGAGGTGGTGCAGCTGTATGTGGCAAAGCCGGATGCAAAGGTTTTCCGCCCCGTCAAGGAGCTGAAGGGCTTTACCAAGGTGCAGCTGGAAGCCGGAGAGAGCAAGACCGTCACCATCCCGCTGGACGACAAGGCATTCCGCTACTGGAACGTCAAGACCGACCGCTGGGAGGTGGAGGGCGGCAGCTATCAGCTGCTGGTGGGCGCTTCCAGCGCCGATATCCGTCTGACTGCCGCTGTCACGGTGGCGGGCACCGGCGCACCCGACCCCTACGCGGGCAAAAATCTGGAGCATTACCGCACCGCACAGGTGCAGAACGTGCCGGACGCGGAGTTTGAGGCGCTGCTGGGCCGTCCCATCCCGGAGAACAAGGTACACATCGACCGCAACATGACGCTGGGCGAGATGGGGCACGGACGCAGCCCCATCGGCTGGCTGGCGGCTGCCGTGCTGGGCGCCCTGCTGCGCCGCAGCATCAAAAAGGGCAAGCCCGACCTGAACATCCTGTTCCAGTACAATATGCCTCTGCGGGCGCTGGCCAAAATGACCAACGGCGCTATCAGCATGGGCATGGTGGACGGCATCGTGATGGAGCTGCAGGGCTTCTGGATCATCGGTCTTGTGCGGGTGATTTTTGAGGCCGTGAAGAACCTCGTGCTGAACAGCCGCATGGAAGAGCGCTTGAAAAACAGCTGAAAGGAAGCAGGCTATGAATTTCTGGAATAACTTCGCGGCAAAGCACCCCGCCGCTGCCAAGTGGGTGCGCGAGGGCGGTTTGTTCGTCATCGTGTCCAACCTCATCACCGTGTTCAAGTACCTGCTGCTGCAATTTCTGCCCAAGGCCTTTGCAAGCCTGCCGGTGGTGGATTTCGGCTGGCCGGGCATTGATATCACCCTGTTCGGCGAGACCTTCAAGTGGAACATCCTCGGCTACGATGCCGCTCACGGCGGCCTGCCCTACTTCTGCGCCTACATGATCGCCATGGTCATCGGCGAGTGCATCAACTTCCCCATCCAGCGCAATTTTGTGTTCCGCAGCAAGGGCAATCTGGCAAAACAGATCGGCTGGTATGTGCTGGCCTTCTGCATCATCACCTGCATCGTCAACTCCATCAACTGCATCTGGGTGGCGGTGGCCGGTCTGCTGGTACCGGACTTCATCTACAACATCGGCACCACCGTGCTCAACGGCGGCATCTCCATGGTGATCTTCTTCTTTGTGAATAAGATCATCTTCCCGGAGGGCGAAAAAGCCGCCAAATAATAAGCCATCTTCTTCATTTTCTTCTTTTCATCATAAGCCGAAAGGGCTGCTCCGTTACCCGGGGCAGCCCTTTTGGTTTGGGGAGAGAACCCTCTCAGTCACGCCTGACGGCGTGCCAGCTCCCCCGAAGGGGGAGCTTTTCGGTACTGCCGGAAGCTTTCTCGTTATGCCTAATACTTTAGCAACGAGCCTTAGACCTTGGCTCCCCCTTCGGGGGAGCTGGCGCGGGAGCGCCTGAGAGGGTTCACTTCCCGGAGGAAGTCCCACTTCTATTTTTGTTTTTCTGCACAAAATGTTCTGTGGGCAGGGTTTTCCTCTTGACAAGCGGGCAAATGTTTCGTACTATATTTAGTAGTATGGAATCAAAGACGCTGTACGCAGGTTTCAGTGTGACCCTGTACCCGTTTCAGGCAAAGCGTGCCTGTTTGATATAAAATGGAACCGTAAAGAGAAAAGCCGTATGCTTTTGCCCGTGCCGCCGGTTTTGGGCGGTGCGTATGGTTTTGGTGTCACTTTTTGCATTGAAAGCTCTTTCTATATCATTGCCCGTATCCTGCTGCGCAGCGTCTCCTGCTTTTAATTTTGCATTGAATTGAAACAAAGGAGAGTGAACGCAATGACCGCGATCGGAGTGATCGTGGCCTTGATCGTTGCTGTTGTCGGCGTGGCTGCGGGCTATTTTATTGGTTACAACAACCGTAAAAAGACCGCCGAAGCCCAGATCGGCAGCGCCGAGGCCGAGGCTACCCGGCTGGTGAACGAGGCGATCAAGACCGCCGACCAGAAGCGCAAGGAAGCGGTTCTGGAAGCAAAGGACGAGGCTTTCCGTCTGAAAGCCGAGGTCGATGCCCAGAAGGCAGAGGCCGACAAGGAGATCAAGCAGCGCCGTGCAGAGATCAGCCGTCAGGAGAACCGCATCGACCAGAAGGAGACAGCGCTGGACCGCAAGACCGAGGCGCTGGAAAAGAAGGAAGAAGAGCTGAAAAAGCGTGCTGCCGAGGCCGAGGAGCGTCTGGCAGAGATCGACGCTCTGCGCGCCAAGGAGATGGAGCGTCTGGAAACGCTGGCCGGTTTGAGCCAGGAGGACGCCCGCGAGGTACTGCTGCATAAGGTGGACGAGGAGCTGACCCACGAAAAGGCCGTGCGCGTTGCCGCCTACGAGACCGACCTGAAGGAAAACTGCGATAATATCGCCCGCAACCTCATCGGACAGGCCGTCAGCCGCTGCGCTGCCGACCATTGCAGCGAGACCACCGTCAGCGTGGTGCCGCTGCCCAGCGATGAGATGAAGGGCCGCATCATCGGCCGCGAGGGCCGCAACATCCGCGCACTGGAGACCGCTACCGGCGTGGATCTGATCATCGACGATACCCCGGAGGCCATTACCCTGTCCTCCTTCGACCAGACCCGCCGCGAGGTGGCCCGCATGACGCTGGAGCGCCTGATCGGCGATGGCCGTATCCACCCCGCCCGCATCGAGGAGACGGTGGAAAAGTGCCGCCACGATCTGGAGCTGCAGATGAAGCGCGAGGGCGAGCGTGCGGTGATGGAGCTGGGCATCCACGGCCTGCACCCCGACCTGATCAAGCTGATCGGCCGGCTGAAGTACCGCACCAGCTTTGGCCAGAATGCCCTGACCCACAGCATGGAAGTGGCTTGGGTGGCCGGTCTGCTGGCAGGCGAGATGGGCGTGAACGTCACCATGGCACGCCGCGCCGGTCTGCTGCATGATATCGGCAAGGCACTGGATCACGAGATCGAGGGCAGCCACGTCCAGATCGGCGTGGACATCTGCCGCAAGTACAAGGAGAACACCCAGATCATCCACGCCATTGAGGCACACCACGGCGACGTGGAGCCCAAGACCCCGCTGGCCTTCATCATTCAGGCTGCCGACGCCATCAGCGCCGCCCGCCCGGGTGCCCGCCGCGAGAACGTGGAAAGCTACGTCAAGCGTCTGGAAAATCTGGAGGAGATCTCCTCCAGCTTCGAGGGCGTGGAGCAGGCCTTTGCCGTACAGGCAGGCCGCGAGGTGCGCATTCTGGTCAAGCCCGACGTCATCAGCGACGATCAGGTCATCCTGCTGGCACGCGCCATCGCCAAAAAGATCGAGGATACGCTGGATTACCCCGGCCAGATCAAGGTCAACGTCATCCGCGAGAGCCGCGCTGTGGAGTACGCAAAATAAAGCTTTTTCCGCAGGCTGCCGTGTTTTTTGCACGGCAGCCTGTTTTTTGTGCCAAAACGATTGCATTTCCCGCTAAAAAAAGGTATCATGGATGCAGAAGAAAGCAAAAAAGCAACGACCCCGGAACGGAAAGGAGCATCGTTCTATGAAAAACTGGAAAAAATTACTGGCCTGCCTGCTGGTCGGCCTGATGGCACTGACCGTGTTCACCGCCTGCGATGCCAGTGTAGGCGCACCCATGGGCCCCAAGCGCTCGGACGCTGAAAGCGCAAAGGCACTGTGCAAACAGTTCAGCGTGACCTACGATGGGGAGCTGAGCGAAAAAGCTTACAGCATTGCAAACTGGGTCGCCAGCACCTCGGTGTCCTGCTCGACCAATGCTAATAAGACCGAGCTTTACCGCGTTGGAAATGCCAACGATGTCACCAAAACCAACCTGTTGCAGCACAACTATGCCACTGCATTTGAAAGCATGAGCATGGGCATTTATGGCGAAAATAATTTTGTTCCGGGCTTTGGCATTGATACAGATCTGGATTCCAGAAAAGACTACATCCGCTTTGTTCTGCCGAAGGACGGCACCGTGACCGACACCATGACCAAAGCCGCAGCAGGCAAGACCAAACTGGGCGTTGCCTATGTGGTAAAGGACGGCGTAAGCTACGCCGTGGTGCTGTTTGGGGATTAAACCCTCTCAGGCTCACATTCGTTCGCCAGCTCCCCCGAAAGGGGGAGCTTTTTTGCGTGGCGGTACAGTTTTGCGACTAAAGCGGGAAAGCTTCTTATTGCACTTGACACTTTAGCGCTAAGGGCAACGGTGTGCGCCCTCTCAGTCAAGCCCTGTCGGGCTTGCCAGATTCCCCCTTTTGCCGCCGCGCGACATCTTCCCCCGGAGCGGGGGAAGTCTTTCCTCAAAGGGAGAGCCAAGAGCACTGCCGGAAGCTTCCTCATTATGCCTAACACTTTAGTGATAAACTTTACGGCTTGGCTCTCCCCTTGGGAGAGCTGGCGCGGGAGCGCCTGAGAGGGTTCAGCCCGCTGAAGGTCAGCAGGAAACCTTTCCGCAGCGCCGCGCTTTCGCAGAAAGCGGCGCTGCAACTGCCGTTTTCCGTTACGACCCCGCCTGTGAAAATGGAACACCGGAGCGCATTCAAAATCGTCCCACGCAAAAAGCAGCCGCCGCACTTTCTCGTGCAGCGGCTGCTTTGTTTGCGCTATGATGCGATCAGCCCTTCAGGAAAGCCGGCAGGGGCTTGCCCTCCTTGAGCCACTGGTGATACTCGGCGGTGGCGGCAAATTCCACGTCACCGGCAGAGTTCAGCGCGGTCTCTACCGAGTCCTGCACCACGCCGATGATAAAGCCTACGCCCACCATCTGCATGGCGATGTCGTTGGAGATGCCGAACAGCGAGCAGGCCATGGGGATCAGCAGCAGGGAGCCGCCGGCCACGCCGGAAGCGCCGCAGGCACCCAGAGCGCTCATGGCGCTCAGCACGATGGCGGCGGGCAGAGACACCTGAATGCCCAAGGTGTTAGCTGCTGCCAGCGTCATGATGGTAATGGTGATGGCGGCACCGTCCATGTTGATGGTAGCGCCCAACGGGATGGACACAGAGTACATATCCTTGTCTAGATCCAGCTTTTCACACAGGGACATATTCACTGGGATGTTGGCGGCAGAGCTGCGGGTGAAGAAAGCGGTCAGACCGGATTCCTTCAGGCAGCGGAATACCAGCGGGTACGGGTTGCAGCGCAGGTAGATGAACATGATGAAGGGGGAAACGATCAGCGCCATGAACAGCATGGTGCCCACCAGCAGCGCCAGCA
>OGMO01001306.1_pt1 | contig 15740 bp, 10 predicted proteins | sample 1573241 | NCBI WGS metagenome assembly OGMO01 (sample SAMEA2581896, study PRJEB24529) | metagenome | biome: Human gut stool | place: China | collected 2011 | reverse complement strand
TGTGAGCCATGCTCTTCTCCTTGCTGGTGTAGAAGCCGGTGCACTCCAGAACGACGTCAACGTTCAGCTCGCCCCAAGGAGCATCCTTTGCGTCCTTAACAGCGTAAATCTTGATCTCCTTGCCGTCAACAATGATGGAATCCTCGGTGGACTCGACAGTGTGCTTGCCCTCGCCGATCTTGCCGCAGAAAGAGCCCTGAGCAGTATCGTACTTCAGCAGGTGAGCCAGCATCTTGGGGCTGGTCAGGTCGTTGATTGCGACGACCTCGTAACCCTCAGCATCAAACATCTGACGGAAAGCCAGACGGCCAATACGACCGAAACCATTGATAGCAACTCTAACAGCCATTGTAATAGTACCTCCTAATTATTTTACCCATAATCGGATAAATCACGGTATCTTTATTGTAGACCAAAACTGGCAAACTTTCAAGTGTCTGCTAAAAAATTAACAACACAATTTCATCTTTTTTTACTTTTGTATGATTTTATGCACCCTGTCACAAAGCTTTTGTTCAATTACACCAAGGGTGCGCAGCCGCTTTTGTCAGTTATTTCCAGCTTTTCCCTGCCCAATACAGGCAAGCCCCATACCGCCGATGCAGCACAGCGCAAGGCCGGAAAGCAGTTCCGGCAACACCGCCGCCATGCCGCCGCCAAAGCCTGCTGCCAACAGCAGGAGCACCCGGGGCAGCTCCCAGCACAGGCACAGGCAAAAGGCTGCAAGCGCCGCCGCGTGCAGGGCACGTCCATTTTCCGGCCGGGGCAGATACAGCGTGCGCGCCAGCGCCGCCAGAAGCAGCAGCGCCGCCAGCTCCTGCCAGACCGCTGCCGTAGGCTGTACCCTGTGCCAGCTGGAACTATTTTCCATAAAGCGCATCAGCACGTTCCAGTAGAACAGCGCACTGCCCGCTATGGCCAGCGGCAGACCGCCGGCGGGCGTTTTCCAGCCGTCTCCGCGCAGCCAGCTGCGCCCAAGGTTGCTCAGCCACACGGCACAGGCCACCTCCAGCAGAATGCGCACAAAGGTGCTTACCGTACCGGCGGCCAGCACAAACTGTGCTGCACCGGCAGCCAACATACACACTGCCCCGGCAAAGGCCAGCACGCCTGCCGCCGGGCGGCGGCTGCGCAGCGGCTCCGGGGGCAGCGGGCGGCTGCGCCCGACCAGCACTGCGGCCAGCACCACAGCGCCCAAGGCGATATACCGCCACCACACCGCACCTGCGGTACACAGACCGGTGGCGGCATCGGTGGCAAAGGCAAGGTCTGCGCCGCGGCCAAGGCCAAGCAGTACGCAGAGCAGAACAACAACGAACTCTAACGGTTTCATTAACGCTCCTCGATGGGCTTATATTTCTGGCGCACGCCCAGATACTTGTAGGCCGGGCGGATGATCCGGTTGGCAAAGATCACCTCTTCCACCCGGTGTGCGCACCAGCCCGGCACACGGGCGATGGCGAACAGCGGGGTGTACAGATCCTCCGAGATGCCCAGCATATTGTAGATCAGGCCGCTGAACAGGTCCACGTTGGCGCACACCGGCTTGGAGCTGCCCTTTTCCTCAGCAAAGATGCCGGGTGCCAGCCGCTCGATGCTGCACAGCATATTGTACTCTTCCTCAAAGCCCTTTTCGTAGGCCAGATGCTTTGCGCGCTGCTTCAGGATGACTTCACGGGGATCGCTGATGGTGTAAACCGCATGACCCATGCCGTAGATCAGGCCGGAGCCGTCGCCCACCTGCTTGCGCAGGATGCGGCGCAGATACTCGCGCACCTCATCGTCATCGTCCGGGTTCTCGACGTGCTTGAGGATATCCTGCAGCTGGCGGTTGACCATCAGGTTCGCACCGCCGTGCTTGGGGCCTTTCAGGGCACCGATGGCCGCAGAGATGGCCGAGTAGGTGTCCGTACCGGAGGAGGACAGCACACGGGTGGTAAAGGTGGAGCAGTTGCCGCCGCCGTGGTCTGCGTGGACCAGCAGGCACATATCCAGCAGCTTTGCCTCCTCGTGGGTGAACTTCTGATCCGGGCGGTAGGTGCTGAGGATGTGTTCTGCCGTGCTCTGACCGGGCTTGGGCAGGTGGAAGAACATACTCTGTTTATCGTAGTAGCGGCGCTTCATCTGGTAAGCGTTCACCATCATGGTGGGCATGCTGGCGATCAGGTTGATGCTCTGGTTCAGGATGTTCTCAAGGCTCAGATCCTCGGCGCGGTCATCGTAGGAATACAGGCCCAGCACACAGCGCTGCAACTTGTTCATGATATTGGGCGAGGGGGCGTTCATGGTGTCCATAAAACCGTCCGGCAGGGCGCGGGATTCTGCCAAGATCTCGCAGAAATCGTCCAGCTGCTCCCGGGTGGGCAAGCTGCCGAACAACAGCAGCCAGATCACTTCCTCAAACACGAAGCGGTCGTTGCGGTAAGCCTCGTCCACGATCTCGTTGATGTTGACGCCCCGGTAGATCAGTTTGCCGGGGGTGGGGATCACATGACCCTCCTGATCCTTTTTGTAGCCCACAACGTCACAGACGTTGGTCAGGCCGGCCAGCACGCCGGTGCCATCCGGGTTGCGCAGGCCGCGCTTGACTCCCAGCCGCTCGCTGGTCTCCGGGTCGATGTAGTTGTTTGCGATGTACTCCTCGCACAGGGTACGCATGGTCGTCGGGTCCAGCGTTGCCACTTCTGCGTGTGCAAAATTCATAGGAGTGCTCCTTTCCGTCTCTTACTTCTTATACTTTCCGATCCCGTCCATCCTACGCTCTGATGGACATACTTTTATAATATCGCTTTTATGAAGTAAATTCAAGCGCTAAGTGTACACTTCTCACCGCAAAGCGCAAAAATACCGGGGCTTCCCTGCGTATTTCCTGCCGGTTTGCACGCTGCCGGGCGTATGATGTACCCAAAGCTTGCGTTCCGGGAGGATATCTAGTATGAAACGTTCCTTTTTGCTGCTGTGCACCGTTCTGCTGGTGCTGGGCTGCGCGTTGCCGTGTGCTGCCTACCGTTTTGCCTGTATGGCGCTTGTTGTGCAGGGCACTGCGCCGTCCGCAGCAGAGGCGGCCTCTGTCACCTCAGAAGAAAGCAGCAGAGGGGCTCCCTCCCCTGCTGACACAGCCAATACCGTTTGCTTTACGGATCAGAGCACCGGGCAGACGGTAACGCTGCCGCTGCGGGAATACCTGATTGGGGCAGTTGCCGCCGAAATGCCGGTCAGCTGGCCAGACGAAGCGCTGAAGGCGCAGGCAGTGGCGGCGCACAGCTATGCTCTCTACCGCCGGGATCACAGCACCGAGGAAAACGGCGCATGGTTCACCGCAGACCCCGCCCGGCGGCAAGGCTGCTTGACCGATGCAGTGCTGCACAGTTACTGGGGCACTGGCTATGCGGCCAACTACGCCCGGCTTTCCGCACTGGTGGATGCAGTACAGACGCAGGTGCTGTATTACGGGGACGCCCCCGCCGGGACAAGCTACTTTGCCATGTCCAACGGCCGCACCGAAGCCAGCGAGAAGGTATGGGGCACCGCCCTGCCCTATCTGGTACCGGTGGACAGCAGCACCGACACCGCCGCAGAAAACTACGAATACACCCTGAACCTTTCCGCCGCCCAATTGCAGCAGTTGCTGGCCGAGCGACTGGGCGTCGCCGCTGACCTCTCCCAGCAGGCGCAGTGGTTTGGCACGCCGGTGCTCACTCCCTCCGGCTATGTGAACAGCCTGTCGGTCTGCGGGCAGACGGTGCAGGGCACCGCCCTGCGCAAGGCGCTGGGGCTGCGCAGCACCTGCTTTACGGTGGTCTACCAGAGCGGCACCTTCTCCTTTACCACAAGAGGCTACGGCCACGGCGTAGGCATGAGCCAGTGGGGTGCAAAGGCACTGGCAGAGCAGGGCGCAGACTACCGCGCCATTCTGGCGCACTACTACCCCGGCACAGAACTGCGGGGGTAATAGCCGCGGAAAAATCATTTTAAATTTTGTGGTTCAGAACCGCCTGCGGGCGGTTCTGAACCACTTTTTCACGGAAAGGGGTCGTAACGAAAAGCGGCTGTTATCGTGATACAAACAGGGCTGCTGCACATTGCTTTGTGCAGCAGCCCTGAATTATTTCTTTTTATCAGTCGAACAGCTTTGCAAACCAGCTTACTGTGGTCTCAGCAGCAGTTTCTACCGTGGTCTCCATCTGCTGGACCGTCTGCTGCAGCTTGGTGCCCTCGGCATCCTTGACCGACCAGTAGGTCTGGGTGCTGCTTGCACTGCCGGACACCGTGAAGTCCGAGGCAAAGCACAGGCTCTCGCCCGTAGAGTCGGTCACCAGCACCATATAGCTGTAGCTGCCCTCCGGCAGCTCCCCGAAGCGGATCTGACTGTCCAGCGTGTTCAGAGAGAAAGCGGCGGCGTTTGCCTGCGCCGCCGCACTCTGCACGGTCTGGTCTGCCGCATCCAGAATGGCCACCTGTACACTGGTCAAGGTAGTGCCGGTAGCGCTGTTCGCCGTACCGGTCAGCGCCATGCCGCTGCCGGTGCGGATATTCACCGGGTAGCGCACGCCCTCCAGCCGCAGACCATCGGCCTGTGCCGCCACGCTGTTGTGATCTGCAGTGACGTACCAGTAACAGGACGCTCTTGCAATGGACACGCTGGAGCTGGTAATGGGAATGCGGCCGTAGCCGATGTTCCCCGCCGGGTCGGAGCAATAGAAAATACCGTTGGTGTAGTCAGTCAGCAGCACCGCATGGGGCTGGGTGCGGTCGTAGAGGACGATGCCCTCCGGGTGCTGCTCCAGCAGAGAGATCAGCACCGCCGTTTTGCTTTGTAGCCCGGAAGGCAGGGTGGCGTAGCCCACCTGCATCTCCTTATATGTAAAACTGTGCGCAAGGCCGTTGGCCCATGCTGTGGAGCGCACACTGTTCTCAGTCACGTTCGTCCAGTCACTCAGCCCGTCAAAGTAGGCGCGGCGGCGCAGCATCATGGCTGCGGAGGCCAGCGTACAGGTGCCGCCCCGGCTCTGCTTGAAGTAGAAACCTGCGTCCACATTCAGGTCCACTGCCAGTGCAGCGGGCAGACAGGTAAGCAGGAAAGCAAGACTCAGTGCCAGGGTCAGCAATCGTTTTTTCAGGGCGTGCGGTGCGGCGGTATTCACGGTTCGGTATTTCCTTTCTTATTTCTTTGCGGATCTCATAGGGATCTACCACCACAAAGTATACCAGCCTGTAATCCTTTTGTAAACAATCCTCCGTCTTTTTTCTCAATATCAACACGTTTAGGGGATATTCATTAGTTGCTTTTCACAAATTTTTCTGTAATATTCCACGCATTTGACAAAGTTTCGTCCTACCCACCGCAGAACTATGAAAAGAAATTTCTTTTTTGTCCGGCACGCAGAGCAGGAAAAACGCCCGGTAAACCCAAATATTCATCCCGGCATTTCACAAAACAATTCCCTCTCTGAGCCATGCAGCAGCCAGCCTATCGTTGTCTGCCGCAGTTGGGGCAGTAAATGTCCCCAATTTTCTATAATTCATATACTAGTATACAAGTTCAGAATAAACATTTGCCCTATTTCGCCTTTATTTATCGGCATTCTGCCCAATAATGCCTTCAAAAGTTTATATCAAACGCCAAAGTTGTTTTGTTTTGCTAAATATTTCTTGTAAAAGTGTGAAATCCATGTTAACTTGAATACAACATTGTGCACGCCTGCACGGACAAGTTCGTGTCCGGCGGCGTATACGGAAAAGGAGAACATCCATGAAAAAAGCAAAGCAACCCATCCGGCGCACTCTGGCCGGGCTGCTGGCAGGTGCGCTGCTGCTGGGCATGACGCCGCTGGCTGCATTTGCAGAGGGCAGCACCTCTGCAAACGGCTGGCAATTCAAGGCCTTCGGCACCTCCTCCGCAGCAAACGTCAACACCCTTGCAGAGGGTGCAGACATCCACAGCAAAGTCACCCTGAACGCCTGCACCGTGAAGGAGGACGGCACCATCAATAAAAAGGGCGGCAAGTTTGTTGCCGACTCCCCCGCTGACGGCCTTTCCTTCTACTACACCACCATCGACCCCACCAAGGAAAACTTCTATCTGCAAGCCGATGTGACCATCGACTATGTCAACCCCGCCCCGGACGGTCAGGAGGGCTTTGCCCTGATGCTGCGCGACAGCCTGAGCGGCTCCGGCAGCTACTTCTCCAACCAGATCTCCGTTGCCGGTACCAAGCTCCCGCTGGACGGCGCAGAGATTAAGGACGCTGTGGGTGTGCGCAGCTACACCGGCATCATCTCTAACGAGACCGCCGCCTCCAACGAGGTCAATGCCACCCGCACTGCTTTCAGCAGCCAGACCATCAAGCAGGGCGATACCTACCGCGTCAGTCTGGCCAAAACCAGCAACAGCTACGTTGCCACCCAGTATGCCATCAATGCGGACGGCACCACCGGCGCGGTGATTGGCTCTTCTACCCTGTACATCCCGGCAAAGAGCAGCACCGCCACCAGCGTTTCCAAGTACGCGGAGCTGGACGACCCCATGACCGTGCAGGAGGCCAACAAGGCGTATCTGGGCTTTGCAGCTGCCCGCGGCATGAACGTGACCTTCTCCAACATCACCTACACCACCAGTGCATGGAATGCCTCGGAGTGGACGCTGCAGCCCACCAGCTACATCGCCCCGGTGTATCAGATCACCAGCCCCTCCACCTGCACCGGCAGCAGCTATGCGCTGGCTTTCAAGGCCAATGCAGACGGCACCGCCAAGGTGTACGCCAACGGCAAGCTTGTGGACAAGGACCTTGCCGTCAAGGCCGGTGAGACCCTGACCCGCAGCTATACCGTGACCCGCGACACCACCTTCAAGGTGGTGTTCACCCCGGACAAGAACTACGTCATCAGCGCCTTTGAAAAGCTGAGCAGCTACAAGGCCGCCACTATTGAAAAGAAGGTCTCGCTGCGGGCTCTGGGCGCAAACGGTATCATCGTGGTCGCCCCGGACGGCAGCGCAACCCACAACGGCACCAGCGCTGCGGACGCCGTAGACCTGCAGACCGCGCTGAGCTACGCCGCCGCAGGCCAGACCATCCAGCTGGCAGGCGGCACCTATGCCCTGACCGGTGAGCTGAAAGTAGAGCGCGGCCGTGACGGCACCGCCGAGGCACCCATCACCCTGACCACCGCAGACGGCAGCTACGCCACGCTGGACTTTGGCGGCGTGGGCACCGGTTTCAGCGTCTGGGGCAACTACTGGAACATCAGCAAACTGAACATCACCAACACCAAGGACGGTGCCAAGGGTATGCAGCTGGCCGGCAGCCATTGCGTGCTGGAGCAGATGAACTTCTACAACAACGGCAACTCCGGCTTGCAGGTCTCCGGCCTGTCTACGGACAACAAGGCCCTGTGGCCCAGTTACAACACCATCAGGAACTGCACCTCCATGAACAACGCCGACCGTGCCATGGAGGACGCCGACGGCTTTGCCGCCAAGCTGACCACCGGCGAAGGCAACGTGTTTGACGGCTGCATCGCCGCTTACAACGCCGACGACGGCTGGGACCTGTTCGCCAAGGCTGCTACCGGCTCCATCGGTGCCGTTACCATCCAGAACTGCGTTGCCTACAAAAACGGCTACCTGATGCTGGCCGCAGAGCCGGTCAAAAAGCAGCCGCTGCAATTCCCCACCGTTACCTGTGACGCAAACGGCAATTTGAGCTTTGGCAATGTTGCCACCACCATCGAAGCAGGCAACGGCAACGGCTTCAAGATGGGCGGCACCAACCTGCCCGGCAATCACAAGCTGCTCAACTCCATCTCCTACGACAACGCCGCCAAGGGCATCGACTCTAACTCCTGCCCGGACGTGAAGGTGTACAACTCCACCTCCTACAACAACGAGGGCTATAACGTTGCACTGTATACCGGCAACAAGTCCGCCGTGACCGACTACGCCGCCGACGGCATCATTTCCTTCCGCAAGGGCACGGACGGCAAGGAGCAGCTGGCGCTCCAGAGCCAGAGCAGCACCGCTGTCTACGGCCCGGACAACTTCTATTGGGACGCCGAGACCCAGACCAGCCACAACAAATCCACCAACACCGTCACGGTGAAGGAGAGCTGGTTCCAGAGTCTGGACACCTCCGTTGCGCCCACCCGCAACGCAGACGGCAGCATTGATATGCACGGCCTGCTGCTGCTCACCGCCGAGGGTCTGGCTGCCACCGATGCCGGTGCGCGCGGCTCTGTGTGGGGTCAGGCAGAAGCCGCCAAGGCCACCTTCTGGGTAGTGGGCGACTCCACCGTTTCCTCCTTCAACGACAGCTACTACCTCCCCCGCGAGGGCTACGGCGAGGAGCTTGAGAACTACTTCAACGCCAACGTCTACAATCTGGCCGTTTCCGGCGCATCCAGCAAGGACTTTACCGGCATGGCCAACTACACCACCCTGCTGAAGGGTTCCGACACCGTGCCCGCACTGGGCGATACCGACGGCGACAAGTTCCTGCTCATCGGCTTTGGCCACAACGACGAAAAGACCGAGCCCGCCCGCTACACCAACCCCAACGGCGACTACAAGACCGAGGGTTCCTTTGCCAACAGTCTTTATGTCAACTACATCCAGCCCGCACTGGAGCGCGGCGTCATCCCCGTGGTTTGCACCCCCATTGCCCGCCTGACCGAGGCGAACACCAAGGCCAGCTATGACGGTGCTTCCGGCCACAAGACCACGACCGTCACCATCGGCGATGCCGTCTATGAGGGCGGTGACTACGCACAGGCCATCCGGGATATGTGCAGCGAACTGCACCTCATCTGTGTAGACCTGACCAGCGCCACCATCAACGAAAACGTTGCTATGGGCAAAAAGGCCCAGTACACCCACAGCTTTACCGGTGCAAAGGCCGACAAGCGCGGCAAGCTCTCCCCCACCGGCCTTGACCTGACCCACACCAACAGCTACGGCGCAAAGCTGAACGCATGGCTCATTGCCCAGCTTACCGCCGACACCCCGCTGGGCGCTTACAACCGGAACAAGGCAAAGCCCACCTACAAGCAGTTCTACGGCGATGCCGCAAACCCGGACTATGTGCCCTCCAGCTACGCCGCACCTACCCAGACCAGCAAGCTGTGGCCCGCCTTTACCGATGCCAACGGCACGGTATGGAATGGTTCTGTCTTCGGCAACGTAGGCGGTGACGACAAGATCTCCGGCGGCGATTTCACCGCCGCTGTCGATGGCCAGAGCATCACGCTGGGCGTTGCCAACAACCGCGGCAAGGTCGCATCCACGGTGGACGGCCTGATGATGTACTACGTCCAGCTGCCCGCCGGTACCAGCTTCACCCTGACCGCCAAGGCCACCGTGAACAAGCTGGCCAAGAACAATCAGGTCTCCTTCGGCCTGATGGCGCGCGATGAGATGTACGTTGACACCAGCATCTCCGACCCCATGGGCGATTATGTGGCTGTGGGCACCCGGAATCAGGGCGCTGTCAACTGCTTCGGCCGCAAGAGCGGTGCGCTGTACGATGGCCCCGCCGCAACCGTCAAGTACGGCGCAGGCGATACCGTGGACCTGAAGCTCGTGGGCACTGCCGATGGCTTCACCCTGACCTACGGTGATAACGAGACCGCTTCTGCCGGTTTCGACTACGCCCTGACCGCTGTGGACTCTGACTACATCTATGTCGGCTTCTACATTGCCCGCAACGCAAGCGTCACCTTCAGCGATGTGCAGCTGACCACCAGCGGCATCTCCTCCGGTTCCCCGCTCAAGACTGCATGGAACCGCATCGTCAGCATCTTCCCCTTCTGAGTAAGGCGAAGGCTGCCGCATAACCATTAAAAAACAAAAACCCGGAACCTTTTTGTGAGCCCTTGCGGCTCTGAAAAGGTTCCGGGTTTTTTGCAATCTTTTTTCAGTGAGCCATCGCCCACCGACTATACTGCTTTTTTGCTCAGCCCAGTGCCTGCTGGATCTTGGCAAAGTCCTCCAGCGTCAGTGCCTCCGGGCGGATGCGAGCATCAAAGCCTGCGGCTTCGATGGCAGCAATGACCTTCTCCTTAGGCAGGTTCAGCCCGCCTGCAATGGCATTGGCAGCAGTCTTGCGGCGCTGGCCAAAGGCGGCGCGCACCAGCGCAAAGTAGCCCGCCTCGTCCTCCACCTGCACAGCGGGGGTGGGGCGGATATCCATGCGCACCACAGCGCTGGTCACCTTGGGGGCGGGGTAAAAGCTGCCCGGTGCGGCGGTGAACATCAGCTTGGAGGTGGCGTAGTAGTTCACCGCGCAGCTGATGGCGCTGGAGGCGCGGGTTCCGGGCACAGCGGCCAGACGGTCGGCGGCCTCCTTCTGCACCATAACGGTCAGGCTCTCGATGGGCAGGCGGTCGCCCAGCAGCTTCATCACGATGGGGCTGGTGATGTAGTAGGGCAGGTTTGCGCACACTGCCACCGGCATCCCCGGGAACTCCTCGGCAATGAGGGCTTTCAGGTCCACCTTCAGCACATCCTGCAGCACCAGCTTGAAGTTGTCCACACCGGCCATGGTCTCGGCCAGCAGGGGCGGCAGGCGCTCGTCCACCTCGATGGACACCACCTTGGCGGCGCGCTTGGCCAGTTCCTTGGTCAGCACGCCGATGCCGGGGCCGATCTCGATGACACCGTAGCGCTTGTCTACCCCGCTGGCATCCACGATCTTGGTGGGGATGCCCGGGTTGATGATAAAGTTCTGCCCAAAGCCCTTGGAAAGTGCAAAATCGTATTTTTCGCACAGGGCACGGATCACAGAAAGGTCGGTCAGTTCCGGCATAGGGTCAATTCCTTTCTCAGAAAAAGGCTGTTGCAGAACGCAGCAGCCTTTTTGGTGTTTATGGTTCAGGATCGTGGGGTTCACTCCGCTGCGCTCGCAGCCGTTTCCGGCTCAGATGCGGCAGTCTCACCCTCGGCGGACTCTCCTTCCGCAGTCTCTGCGGGGGCGGGATCGTCTGCTGCGGCAGAGGCGGCGGTGCTATCTGCTGCGGCAGCAGAGCTTGCGCCTGCCAGCGTAGTGGTGCCGCTCAGCTGCTGGGCAGCGCTGACAGCGCGCTGTACCTGCGGATCGGTCTGGGGGGTGTAGTCGTAGAAGTTCGTTGCTTCCTCTGCGCTCAGGGCACGCTCCACATCCACCGTCAGGCCGGTGCCATCAAAGCAGCTGCCGTCACCGCAGACCAGCTTTGCCACCGTGATGACCACGGCGCTGCCGTCCGACAGGCGCTGCGGGCTGCTCTGGATGGTGCCCTTGCCCATGGTGGTGGTGCCCACCAGACGGGCACCGTTCATGGTGCGCAGGGTGGCTGCGAACAGCTCGGCTGCGCTGGCGGTGTTGCCGTTGATCAGGCAGACCATCGGCAGACTGACGGAGCTTTCAGCATCGCTGCTGCCGATGACGGTGCGGTTGCCGTTTTTATCCTCGGCGTAGGCCACCGTGCCCTCCGGAGCGATCAGGTCGATGCAGTTGATGGCATCTTCCAGAATGCCGCCGCCATTGTCCCGCAAGTCGAATACCAGACTGGCTGCGCCGCTGGCGGTCAGGGTGCGCAGGGCGTAGTCCAACTCGCTGGGCGTAGTGCCATCGAACTGACGAATGCGGATATAGCCCACATTGTCCAGCAGCTGGTAATCCACGGTGGTGCTGGTGTAGCCGGAATGGGTCAGCTCAGCGGTTTTACTGGCCGCAGCACTGTCCAGCCATGTCACGGTAACGGTAGTGCCCGCCTCGCCCTGCAAGGCTTTGTACACTGCGTCTGCGCCGGACAGGCTCTTGACATCGGTATCGCCCACGGTGGTGATGTAGTCCCCCACGGCGATGCCTGCTTCCTGTGCGGGAGAGCCATCGTAAACACGGGTCACCTTGGCGTAACCGGTCTGGTCGATGCCAAGTTCCACGCCGATGCCCAGTATCTTGCCGCTCTGGATGTTCATCAGCTCGGTGTAGGCGTTGGCAGTGTAGTAGCGGGCGTACTTGTCGCCCGTGCCCAGCAGATAACCGGCGGTCAGGCGGTCGTACAGGGTAGTTTCGTCGATGGTATAGTAATCGTTGCTGCGGACGTAGCGGTCCACCTCAGCGATCTTGTTGTACATACTTTCCTTTTCTTTTACGCTGTTGACCGTGCTGTCGAACAGACGCATGGCGATGAGCATCGTGATGGAAAAGGTCACGGTCATGGCAAGGATCACGATGGTGACTGCCATACCCAAAGAAATTTTACGGTTCATGGTTTTTTCCTCCCGGTCAGAGCGGCAACATCATAAAGATGCTGCCCAGCAGCGAGAGTACAAACACCCCTGCCAGAACCAGACAGCCGATGCGCAGCGCGCGCTTGCGTTTTTGTTCGTTCATAGATCAACCAGACTCCTTGCCTTGCTTATTAGTTGTGGGGAATGGGGATGCAGCTCCGGGGGTTCACGGCGTTGGCCTTGGAGCCGCCCTTCCACACCTCCAGATGCAGGTGGTTTCCGGTGGAATTGCCGGTGGTGCCCACATAACCGATCAGTTCGCCCTGCTTCACATACTTACCCGCACTGGTAGCCACCGAGCGCATATGCGCGTACAGGGTGGTATAGGTATTGCCATCGGACATTTTGCCGTGGTAGATGATAACGTAGTTGCCGTAGCCGCCGGTAGACCAGCCTGCCACCTGCACATAGCCGCTGGCGGCTGCGTAGATAGGCGTGCCGCCGGCTGCCGCAAAGTCGATGCCGGCATGGAGCTTGTTCACGCCGGAGACCGGGTTCTTACGCCAGCCGTACTCGCTGGAGATGCGGCTGTAACTCTTCAGCGGGCAGGCAAAACCGCTAAAGCTCAGCTGCGGCTTGCTGGCAGAGGCCGCTGCGATCAGCTTCTGGATTTCCTTTTTCACGGCCTCATAGTTCAACTCGTCGGATTCGATGGCCGCCTGCGCCTTCTGCTGCGCTGCCTGTGCCTCGGCAGCGGAGAGCTTTGCCGCAGAGATGCTGTTGTTCAGTTCGCTCTGCTTGCCCTTCATCTGGGCGTTCTGGCTGTCCAGTTCACTCTTCTGGCTCTGCAGCTCTGCCTTTTCGGCTTCCAGACCAGCCTTCTGCTCTTCCAGTGCGGCCTTATCGTCCTCCAGCCCCTGCTTGGCGGACTTCATGTTGTTCATGATCTCGGTGTCCTTGATAGAGATATCCTGCATCACCTCATTGAAGGTAAGCAGCTCATACAGGTCATTCACCGCACCGAGCATGGCCACACTGCCGCCGTCCCGCAGTTCCTGCATGGCAGCCATGTGCTTTTTAAAAGCATCCCACTGGTCATCGATCTCGTTCTGCTTTTGCTCGATCTGGGTCTGCTTGTCCGTGATCTGGGTCTGCATCACGCCGATCTGCTGTTCCTTCTCGCCGATGCTGTTCTGCACCGCGGCGATCTGACCGCCCAGCACGCTGATCTGATCCTGCAGGACGGTGACCCGTTCCTTCAGCTCGCTTTCCAGCGCCTTGGCGGCGGACTCCTTCTTTTTGGCATCCGACAGCTCCTTTTTGTGCTGGTTGATGGACTGGGAAAGCTTATCCAGCTTGCTCTGCAAACTGGCCATGCTGGTATTGCTGGTAGCCGCCGAAGCCGGGTACACCGTGGCTGTCAGCAGCAGGCAGACACAGGCCAGCCCAAGGCTGACCGCACGGATCAGCTTGCTGCGGGGGCTTTCCGGCCGGGCGTGTCGACCAGTATAAGGGCCTGTGAGCCCGAAGGGCTTTGCGTGCATTGCTTTACTCATAAAACGCGGCTCCTTTCGGTCACACATTCAGATGCTTGCGGATGGAGAACATACTGCCCACGCCGCCAACAATGGCACCGCTGAGCAGGCTTGTTACCACGATGGTCGGCAGCACGTTTGCCACCGGCACCAGCGCACGGCCCATGAGCATCTGCCAGATGCCGCCCAAGCCGCCAGCGGCGTTGACCACATAACTGTAACAGCCAAGGCTGACCGCTGCGGTCAGGATGCCGGAGATCAGGCCCATGGTCAGACCCTCCACAAAGAAAGGCAGGGTGACCATGCGGTTGGTAGCACCCACATACTTCATGATCTCGATCTCGCGGCGGCGGGCAAAAACGCTCAGACGGATGGTGCTGCCCACCGTGATGATGCTGACCACCATCAACACCAGCACGACCATGCGGCCACCCTTGGTGACTGCCTTCTGGATCTCCACAAAGACATTGGTCATCTCCACCGGAGCAGCAACGCTGACAACACCCGGAATGGCCTGCATCTTCACGCTCATGCGCTCCATCTGGGTCAGGTCGCTCAGGGTGACCCGGTAGTTGGCTTTAAAGGGGTTATCAGTCTCAAATTCATCCCACAGGGAGGAATAATCCTGCATATAACCGCGGTAGGTGTCAAGCACGTCCTGCTTGGAAACGTACTGCACCCCGCTGACCCCCGGCATAGCCGAAAGGGTCTCTCCTACCTGCGCGGCGGTGGCATCATCACATTCGGGGTCCAGATAGACCACCGTCTCGTTCTGGCTTCCCAGATAGGCCACCATGCTGCCCACATTCACCTCGGCCAAGCTGGCAAAGATGTTCAGGGTCATACACACGCTCAGGGAAGCGATGCAGGCAATGGTCATGGCCCAGTGCTTGCCCAAGTTGCGCACACCACGCCGGGTAAGGAAAAAGAAGGTAGAGGGACGCATCATACGGCAGCCACCTCCTTCTTTGCAGCGGACGCATCGTCCGCATCAAAGGCGGCAACATCCAGCGAAAGATCGTCCTCGGCGGCGGCCACGGGGTCTGCGGGCACGTCCGAGATGATGCGGCCATGGCTCAGGGTAACCACACGCTGATGGAAGCGGTGCACCAGCTCGTGCTCGTGGGTGACCACCAGCACCGTAATGCCCATTTTGCTCACCCGCTCCAGCAGCTGCATCATTTCCAAGCTCAGCTCCGGGTCAATGTTGCCGGTGGGCTCGTCCGCGATGACCAGCTTGGGGTTATGCACCAGCGCACGCGCCACAGCCACACGCTGCTGCTCGCCGCCGGAAAGGGTATCCGGGTAGCACTTGGCCTTATCCTCCAGATGCACCAGCTCCAGAATGTACTCCACGCGGGGACGGATCTCCTTGCGGGGCACGTTGAGGACGTGCATGGCAAAGGCCACATTCTCGTACACGGTCATACTGGGGATCAGCCGGAAGTCCTGAAAGATGATGCCCATCTGACGGCGCAGGTAAGGGATCTTGTGGCGGCGCAGCTTGGCTACGTCCTTGCCCAGTACAGTCACCTTGCCGGAGGTAGGCAGTGCCTCCCGCAGAATGAGCTTGAGCAGGGTGGATTTGCCTGCGCCGGAGTGACCCAGCAGAAAGACGAACTCGCCTTCATCCACATGGAAGTTGATATCCTCCAGTGCAAGGCGGCCACCCTTTTTATATTCTTTGGAAACGTGTTCAAAATCGATCATGGAATCGTATTAGCTCCTGACATCAAGATTTTTGACGGTCAAGACAGCCCGTCCGCAGCCTGTACTGCAAAAAGAACCGGCCAGCATCGGTTTCGAGCGGCCGGTTCGGCGCCGGCGGGGCAAAACCCGCACAGCAAAATATCAGTATTTGGCCGGGTTGTTGGACAGGTACTTCTTTACCATCAGCGCTACCTTAAAGACGATAGCGTCGTCGAACTCACGCAGATCCAGACCGGTCAGCTTTTTGATCTTTTCCAGACGATACACCAGCGTGTTGCGGTGCACAAACA
>OGMO01001294.1_pt1 | contig 15812 bp, 18 predicted proteins | sample 1573241 | NCBI WGS metagenome assembly OGMO01 (sample SAMEA2581896, study PRJEB24529) | metagenome | biome: Human gut stool | place: China | collected 2011 | reverse complement strand
CTCGATATTCTCCAAAATCAGTTCCCGATAGCTCTCTCGCTCCCGCATCCAGTCCTGTCCGGTCCGTTTGGCCCCTGCGGGGGCTTGGGGGCTTGATTGGATAGGATTTGATCCTTCCGTTCTTGGTGAATCAGTATTTTGTTCTTCAGGACTTCTTTTCTCTTTATTTAATTGCGGCCGGTTTTCCAGACATGGGTTATCCATATCCGGGTTTTCCGTATCTGGACAAGCCGTATCCGGCTCGTCCTCACACGGTTGGCCCGTGTCCGGGGGATGAGGTGTCTCGTAGATGACATACTCCACATCCACGATCTTGCCTTTGCTGTCCCGGAGCCGATTGCGGACTATGTACCCGGCCCGTTCCAGCTCTTTCAGGGCGGAGCCGATGCTGTCCGTGCCCTCCTTGCAGATTTTGGCTAGGCCCCTGGTGGTGTAGTTCCAGTCCTCCGGCAAGGACAGCATCATGGAGAGCAGCCCTTTGGATTTGAGGGACAACCCCGCGTTGCGCAGGTGGTGGTTGGACATCACCGTATAGTCGCGGGTTTTCTCAATGCGAAATACCGCCATGGTATCACCTCCCTTCGGCGGTTTGAAAAAGTGTTTGTTTTTGGGGAAAAGAGCGCCTCTATGCCGCCCGGATGCCCAAGAGGGGAAAACTTATGGGCAGTGGCCTTCGGTTGATTATAGAAGAAAAACCGTGGAATTTTCGACTCCTTTCTGTGCAGTTTTTAGGTGAGCCAAGGTGAACCTTACAGGTGTTTCAAAATGAGTCACAGATCAAGGGCTGAAACTGATGGGTATAAAAATCCGCCACAGAACATTCCTGCGGCGGCTATAAAATGTAAATTATCTTTGATGATAGAAGATATTGTTGCGAAAAAAATGGTATAATGCTATAATATTGAAAAAGAGATTTCAATTGCTTCTAATGAAATACAGTTTTGATGCCACATATCAGTCCTATGTTGCGTGGACATATGCACTTTTTCACTAATGTATGACTCATGTGTGATCTTTTTATATTGAGTAAATAGCTAAACACAAGATATGGAGATGAAAAATATGCCGAGTATAAAAAATTTTTTATTTTGTCTGAATACCAATAATTCGAATGGAACAAACAATGTCAATGGTATATTGTGCGCTATTACACCAGAATATGTTCCGGGTCTATATAGTTTTGGCGTAAACTTTGCTATTCTGGATTTAGCCGAAGGAACGCATAGTATCTGTTTGAACTTTAAAGATTCCGAGGGTACTTGCATAGCATCTATTGGAGAAACTCCATTGAATTATACTAAAGATGCTAATGATAATTTGCCAAATCAATATACTGGAGTTAATGTTGCTGCCAATTTGCAAAATGTTGATATTAAGCATTCAGGTATATATTCTATGGAAGTTACTCTTGATGGAACGACATTGGGAACATATGAGATATATGTAAAAGGAAAGAATGAGAGTGCATGATCATGACCAATACATGTACCTTTGCACCGACAATTAGGCTTTTACCATCGAATCAATTTTTTTATTCTGGGAAAGCAGTTTTATCATCATTTTATGATGTAAATAGCGGAAGAAAAGTTGTTAGTGCAGTATCTTCTTGGCTTTCTAATATGCATAATAGTCTCCAATGCCTGCATAATAGTGATTGGGAGGAAGGTATCCCTTCAGCCGAACTCACTATTACAGCTTGTGAGGAATCTAATATGCTTAAAGCTCAAAACCTTTTCCGGTTAGATGAAATAGCAGAACTTGAAGAAGATTGGAATGGCTATGGAGCAAAAGCGTTTTCGCGAGAACTAATTGATAAATGCAAAGGCATTATTAACGATTTGGAATTTCAGCCAAAGATTTTTCCTACTGGCCGACAGAGCGTTCAATTCCAATACGAACTTGAGGATCGAAGCTATCTGGAATTTGAAATCTTTGGAGAAAAGGTTTCTTGTTTAGAAGTTCCCAAGAGAATATACTCAAATGCGAATACATTTGAATTTCCTATCTCTGAAGCCCAAAGGATAAAGGAGATTGTAAAAAAGTTTTATGGACAAGACGGTAGTGCGGAGTGAAATATTGTATCGCGCGGTTAAACGATCCCAACCGGACACTATAGATGAGCATGGAAAACCAACCCCTGCACTTTTTAAGGACGACAATGGAGTTTCAGTAGACAGAGACGGAGGCCGGTTCGAACCTGAAATCATAGATTGTTTTAAGAATCGTTTTGGTCCGCGATTTAAAGCCTTATTTTGTTTTGGTGCAGATATATGCCTCGACAATAACATGGCAGTAATTCCTGATCATGACTATCACGCTGAAATTTTTGATGACTTTCAAAAGACACCCTTGAGTTCGTTAAAGGCACTGGTTCTGGCAGACTCTTGCAAGGCAGTTACATTTGAAAGCAATATTGCTTGGGTTAGCCCTATAAAGAAAGTTTGATTCGATAATGGAAGGAGCGTCGTAGGTTTTAAGCCTATGGCGCTCCTTACTGTTATTCAGTTTCGTCGTCCAGCCCCTCCATCTTCAGCCAATCCTCAAAGGACTTCCTGGAGATGCGGATCATGTTGCCGATGCGGATCGTCTTGAACAATCCGGAGTTGGCGAGCTTATAGGCCGAAGCGCGGCCGATACCGAGAATGGCTGCGATGTCATTCACGGTGTATGTCCTGCTTTGGGGCGTCCCTTTTTCGTTGGTCGTGTCGGTGCTCATAGATTAACCTCCCTGTGCTAATAGCATTTTGAAATGGTCCCTAAAAGCCCTCTGTGACAAGGGGTTCCTGCTAATACCTTGCTAATACGACATTTGAAAAGCCGTTGTAAGGCAGCATATTTCAGGGGAATTTGTGCAAATTGACCTGCCTCCAGGCAGCACAATTTGCGAAGAAACAACACGGGAAGATATGATATGAACAATTTACGAAATGGTACGCCATACTCCTAAGCGACAGGCCACTGGTTCGAATCCAGCCGGAGGGTACCAAAAATGACCGCTGTAAGCCGTTTTTCGATGGTTTACAGCGGTTTTTGTTATCGTTTTTCCAGAGCATTCTTGCCGCTCTGTCGGAACGATTTTATACATTTTCCGCTGTATGCCTGCTAATTGGCTTCGAACTATTTTTCCGGCCTTGCTAATAAAAAACGCCGATTTGCTAATACGATTTTCCCGCCCTATTTTTCGGATGGGGCCGACACCAGCAATGCAGCCAGTGTGTTGGCCAGTTCCGGCGACTTGCGAAGCTGTTCCACCAGGGCCTCCAAATCCAATGTGGCGGGAGCCGATTCCTTTGGTTCTTCCGGGGGACGAACCGAACGCAGATCAGGATCGGCATAGAAGGCGCTCTCAAACTTCTGAGCATTGATCTTTCTATCCTCGTCCAGAATGTGAGCATAGATACTGGTTATCATGTCGATCTCGGCATGGCCCGTATCACCCTGGGTGGCCTTCAGATCGCCGTGGTTGAGCTTCAGCTTATAGGTGGTACTGGAATGTCGCAGGGAGTGAAAGACCACTTTTGGAAGCCCTGCTTTCTCCCGCAGCTTCTCAAACGACTTTAGGATGATACGGTCCTCACAGGGGCGGCCATTGGCTAACGCCACCACCAGGTCGTAGTCCTGATACTCGTCACGGAGCAGCGCCCGAAGCTCGTCTTGCGCGGACTTCCATTCCCGCAGGATATAAGCCAGGGTCTTGGGCAGTCACACCTTGCGGATACTGGAATCGGTCTTTGGCTTCTTCAGGATGATCCTGGTGCTGGTGTTGGGAAACAGAGGCGTGAACACATGGTAGATGTCCTTTTGCCCCAGCATCTCAATGGCCCGCTTGGAGGCCCGCGCCAGCTCCTTATCGATGTAGACATAGGCGTTATCATCAGCGATTTCTTCATCGGAGATGTGGACATTGCTCCAGGTCAGTCCCAGAATCTCACCCATGCGCAGCGAACAGGCAAAGGCCAGGTTCATTGCTACATAGAGTTTGCTGTCCGTACACTGGTCCAGAGCGGTGCGAATCATATCGGCGGTCCAGATGTCCCGCTTCTTGTATTCCACTTTGGGCAGCACCACATTGTCAAATGGGTTCTTGGCAACCAGCTCCCACTGAACCGCCTGCTTGAAGGCACAGCGGAGAAGCTTGATGATCTTTTCGATGGTAGCGTTGCTTTTAGCTGTTCTCATCTCTGCCGCCAATCACTCTCCAATCGTTCAAGACGAGATTCTTGCTATCAACGCTGTCGCTAGCGACTTTGATTTTGAAAGCGCTTCACCGAATCCCGGCTACGTTGATAAGACTTCTCTCTGGATTGGTGAGAAAATCCCAACATTTGAAGTGCAAAACAATTCATTGTATCCTTTAAGCATTTCTTTCTATCCTATTCTCAACGAAAATGGAGTAATTGTGGCTCATGCAATGACTTCCACCATTGAAGGATTCCCCATGGCGGGTATCTCCTGCCAGTTAGTTAGTAGCTTAAACGATTTTGCAAAAGAAAATTCCAACCCAGAATTTGCACTTATTTATGATCGAGACTCTGTATACGCTTGGGGCAACAACGAAATCGTTCTTTTGGCTAAAAATGATTTTCCGATTGGCATTGAAACCCGATCATATATTGAAGATGTTCCAACTACCTACTATTCTGATATTGAGTTAGCCCAGCTAACACCCGCCACAAAACTCAATGGAGGAATTTCCTGCTATAGCGAAGATGATGAATCTGCGTACGTGAGGGTTCCCGCTGTGAAGCAAACCACTGACTCGAATTGCTGGGCAGCTTGTATGGCCAGTATATTGAGCGTTGAATTAGGCGGGAATTATACTTGTGATGATCTTAACAGCCTCTTGCCCTCCAGTAGTGGTGCAACCATACCACAAGTTAAAAATCTTTTTCCAACACATTTTAATATTAACTATAGCACATTCACGGCATCGGCTTCAGATCTTAGCTTCAATTTACTTCCCGTTCTGAACAAGCTCGGCGAAGGTCATCCCCTATTTGGTGGCTTTAATAGTCCCGCTCAGGCCGCGGGGCATGCTATGGTAATTCGTGGAATTAATCTTGGTTCGAACACATATTCTGCAATGGATCCTGCTACTGCTAGCTATTGCTCTGGAACTATTCGAAGAGCCACGCCTAATACTGGCGCTCTACTCTATGCCGCTCCCTCTGCAGGACTTTTTTCTATCTCTCCGCATACTTGGGTTAACTTTACAGCCATGAAAAAAAGCATTTTAGTTCTATTAACCATTTCATTGATATCGCTTGCCGTCCTTGATGCAAGCGGTTCTGTTGAAAAGACTACTGCAGTAGAATTCGTCCAGTATACCACCGACGGGTTTATTGGAAGAGAGAAATACGGCCTTACTCACAAAGAGATAGAGTTTACACCAAAAATCGGCGGATCTCCTGTCATTGCAAATTCAGGTGATGTGCTTATGGTCACTTACTGCAAAGTAAGCTATGGTGCACTGGATGGCGTAACCTGCGAGCCCATTAAAATCACAAAAAACTACTTATCACACATAGCTCATCTTCGGTAGGAAATAGCACTTTAATAAAACATTCTCATGCCTTCATGAGTTTAAATCAAAGAGTGAGTTATTCTCGGATAGGCGGGCTTGTCGTTTCTGTAGCCCACAAATACGCAATTATGATGTGCAGCGTCCTCGTAAAGCTGACCATGTTTGATACAGTGGTTGATGATCTCCGCGTCAATGCCTCGGCTCCGCAGATATGAAAAAACACGCCGGTTATCAGCGTGTTTAGGTGGGAGCGCAAATGCAATTTTAGGCGGTTCGGCTGGCTCTGATTTGGACGTCACACGGGGCAGTTCTCCGAGGATACGCTGCACGGCGTCCAAAAAGGGGATGCCCTTCACCTTCGTCAGATAGTCCAGCGCATTTGTGCCGCCGATGTTGTGTGACCACCAGCACCACTTGCCGTTGGAAATTTTAAGGGTGTCGTGGGTACGGGTGGCGTAGGTGCTGCCGCCGATATGCACCAGCTCCTCCGGCTCAAATCGCCGCAGATAGGTCAGCAAGTCCATCTCGCGGGCGGCGACAATCTGGTCTCTCGAGATGTAAGGCATAATGTTCACCTCCTAGTTAGGCATGAGAAAAGCGCAAGCAAAAATGCTTGCGCTTTTTGTCATATATTTACTTTCAGCTCTTATGCGTTGGCCCTCTGGAGATAGAATTCACTTTCAGCAACACGTGTCACAAAATCATACTCCAACCGGTTCGCCTTAGACAGATTGATATTGTATCTTTTGCTGACCTGCCGGAGGTAGGCAAAATACTCTTTATCCTCTTGCGTCAGCGGCGCGACCCAGCCAGTTTGTGCGGCATGATCTTCTATGCGCCGGAGATATTCAAGTTCTTTCTGGTCCATCGTCACTCACCTCCATAATAAAATCTGACAAAATATCTACTGCAGCATCTTCCCATATTACCAAACGAAACGGATCATACGACGCAACCTGACGCGCGCCAAACTTCTCCATATAGTAATTTAACAGCTCGCTGGTTTTTGCCTTGAAAATCAAAATGCCGTCAAATCCTGCATCAAGCGAAACCTGTACCGCGTAAGCAAACAAAGCCTTTGCAATACCTATGTATTTCTTCTGCCCACCTTCGACACGAAGAAGATTTGCGTTGCTGTGTCGGGCATTTTCGAGATAGAGAATCTCGACCACTAACCCTGCCTCATCTAAATCGTATGACATCAATCCCAGCAACTCGTCATTGTCTGCCCGATGCAGCACAACTTTGTTTGGCAGTTGCCTTACATAGGGTGTGGTCCACTCAGTCTGCCAGTCTTTCGTTGCAGCCAAATCTTGCTCTGTCGCATTCTTCACGATTGCTGGGATTTTTTTGTTGGAAGCATAGTCCAAAACAAATAAATTCAGCACCAGTATCCCTCACTTTGTAAGTAGTTTACCACACTAGAAATTAAAAAACAAGCGCGTGCTACATTTCAGATATGCCGTCATTTCTACCGGTAAGTCCATCTCGCGAGCAGCGGCAATCTGCGCTTTTGATAAGTATGGCATGGTATTCACCGCTCCGGCTGAAATTGGCCTTTTTGCTTTTCCTTGCTGCGCTCTGGCCTTGCCAAATACTCCATCGCGGCGTTGACAATGCAGGAGTGGGTATTTACGGCGTAGTCATCTGCGCGGTTGGCAATGCGATCCATCTGTGCTCTGAATTTTGCAGCGGCTTCTCGCGCTGGAGGATAGAATCACCCGTCGCCGGTGCGCTGCCGCATGGTACAGGCCAACACAAACATACAGCGCTCTTTACCGAAAGTGGCTTTCCATTTCTCCAGAAATGCAGGAAATGTCTGCTCATGATAGGCAGCTCCGCCTTCCTTTTGGAATATCTTCGCACACTCCATGCTGTGCCGGTGATCTGCTCTCCATTCCTGTACTTCACCACTGGCATAGACTTCCTGATACGATTTTCCGTATACGGGCTGAGCAGGATCACTATACTTCTTCTCTGCACGGTCGCGCAGAATATTGTCGGCACAATTCTCCATGCAGCCGCGGATCGTTTCCAGCTCATCACGGTCCTGCTTTAACCAACCGGCATACATTTCCGCACAGGGGTTCTGCATCTCCAGCAAAACTTGCAGTTGTTTCTCTGTCAGACCGGTGGAGCTATCAAAAAGTACAGCAGGTTCTCGCGCCAAGCGATTTCATAAGCATTGGCAATAATTTCATCCACCGGCTTCGTCTTAATTTCTGCAAGGTATGCCTCGTTCTCCTGCTCCATACGCGCATAGAGTTTGTCTTCCAACTGTTCTTTCGTCACCCTAAAAGCCTCCTTACCTCGCCAATCCCGCCCGCATGCGATGGGCGTAATTGGCAACGCTGTACCGTTTCATGTAGTCATTTTCGCTGGGGGCCGGACTGTTCAAGTCCAGCCCTTTCATACGTGGATCGTCCGCACTGTTCAGCACTTCCTCCACAGGGATCACGCGGAGTCTGCCGGAACATTTCAGTTCTCCGCCGAATATCCCCGCGGCGCAATGGAAACCACGGTCACCGCATACCCACAGCAGCTTCTTCCCAGCAGGAATGTCGCCGAAGGGCCGCTTCAAAATGATAACGGAGCACGGCTCCGCACCAGCTACGTTGTAATAGCCCGATTGCTCCGCCTTTTCATAGGCGCGGATCAGCTTTTCAAACTTGCGCTGCGGCTCGATATAGACCCAGCTTTCCTGATATCCCATAGATGACCTCCTTGTAAAAAATTATCGTTCCATCTGCGCCGCTGGGCGTCCCCGTGGACGTGGAGCCTCGTCCGGCTCGGCATCCGTAATCTCTGCTTCCTTGTGGTCCAAATCCAACAGGGTATTCAATTCCTCCAACCGCGCCGTTTTGGTTTTCAGTTCCTCCTCACGGGGGAATGGTTTTTCTACCTCCACTTTTGCAGTCTTCAACTGCGTTTGGAAATTGGAAAGCTGTTCCAGGCAGGTTTGCTCTTTCACCGGCAGAGCCTCCAACGCATTGTCCATACGCTGGAGATTGCCGAACACATCTGTTCCCAGCGTGACCGTGTGACGAAGCTGACCGATCATGGTCAGGCGGTACTCTTGACTAAAGCTGTGAAATTCCAACTCCAGCGTCAGGCCGCGATAGTTGCCAATCTGTGCCGCTTCCGGAGAGAGCATAAAATAGATTTGAGCGGCGGCTTTCGCACCTCTCTGTCTGTTTTATGTTCGGACTCGTAAAAAAAGGCGGATGGCATGACAAGTTCATTTCAAAAAACATGACAGGTCTTTCCATGTTCATATTCTCGTGGTATAATTAAAATAGAAAAACATGACAGGAGGACGTGGCATGGCACAGGAGCTTATCAGCCACAAGGTTTTATCTCTGGATTTCTGGCAGGATACCGTAACCTATGCGGGAAGCGTCATGCCGACCGGCACGATTGGCTGCGCGGTATTGAACATCCCCGGCGAAACGATCACACGATTGGACGCGCCATGCACGACCTTGAATCAACTGCTGACCGGCATTGGCTTAAAGAACGTGGATATGCAGATTCTTCCGAAAGCGCAGGAGGCAGGACAGGCTGTCATTCACACGCTGCACGATGTCCCACCGTTCTCACGCTTGGACAGAAAGCAGTTTGAAGAGTTTCTCATGCAGGTGTTTTCTGAGGAAGCATTTACCGAGCTGAACGAGTATTTGCAGCTTTCAATGGAGCAGCAGGCGTTCAGCGGTGTCACAGGTGAGCATCCCTTAGCGGCGTTGCTGGTTCGGGTCATTCCGGTGCTGGGGCATTTGAGCTATTCCCTGCGGCAGTACAAGAAAACTATGACGGCGTTTGCGGAATTTCTGCAAGAGAATGCCGAAATACGAACGCCTGCGGGATACGCCGCTGCATTCGGGCAGTTTTTCAGGGAGAATGCCACTTTGGAGGAAAGCGATCCTTCGTGGATGGCACTGACCAATGCGACGGTGCAGTATGTCCCCGCGATCCGTCCCGGCAATGCGGAGGCGCAGCTTGTCAAGCGGATGCATTTTGTATCCTTCGTTGGGATGTTCCGCGCCGATCTTTTTGAAGGTTTATGCGTCGGACACGCGCCGAGAAAATGCGCCGTCTGCGGAAAATGGCTTCTGACCACAGACGCACGGCACACAAAATATTGCAGCGGCTACGCGCCGAACGACAGGCGCGGGCGCACCTGCCGCCAAGTCGGGAATCTTCGTGGACGGGAGCAGCGTGAGCTTGCCGCCGACCATCCCATCCGAAAAATCTATACAAAGCGGTTCAATACGATCACACAATATCTTGGGCGCGGCACACTGGACGAGCAGACCGCCGCTGTGATGAAAGCACTTGCAAAAAGCAAACTGGAAAAGGCGCTGCAAGACAATGACTATGCGCAGGGCAGCTATGCCGCCGAGATGGAGCAGGCAGCTTTGTTGGCAGAAGCGAAAACGAATAGGAAGCAGTAATCAAAATCCACAGCGGAAGGAGGTGCGGATATGAAGGATAATCGTGACAAGCAGATGGCACAGCTTGCAGGCTGGACATGGGATTTGAACGGCTATGCGGGAAAAGTGCCGTTCTATAACGCCGACGATCTGACCATGTGCGAAGTCCAGAGCGTCTTTCAGCTTGACCCGGAACCGCCGCAAATGGAGCTGAACGACTACATACGCGAAGCTGTCCGGAAAAGAGATTTATCCTACTTTTCCTTCTTCCTGCACCACTTTGAAAAGCGGTTGAATGGCGTGATCTACCGTTTTCTTACCCGCAGCGGATATGACCGCTATGACCCGGCGCGGTTTCTGGACTACAAGCTGGAAGTCCTGCAAATGCTGCTGTTTTGCCTGCCGAGGTTCGACCCGGTGCAGGAAACAGAATTCCTGAAATACGCGAAGCATTATATTCAGGACGGGCTGCTGTTCTGCCGTATGATGGGAGAAGCCAGTTCCTTTGCCAGTCTTGCGGAGTACCGGCGTGTGCGGAAAATTGGCGCGATTTACAACGATTCTGGCAAAAACCGTGCGGAGGTCGTTTCCGAGTTTGCTGTCCAAAGCGGATACATGGACGAAAGCGTATCTGCGGATGAGCTGCTGACCATTGCCCAGCGCAACCGCAGCATTGTTTCCCTCTACCGCACGGAACAGGACGAGGACGGCGAAGAAACCGGCAAGGATGTGACACGCGACGATAGCTGGAACTACGCCGAAATCCTCCGAAACGGAATACAGGCAAAGGCGGTCACGGCAGCATTTGAGCAACTTTCCTACAAAGAGCAATGGTATCTGGAAAAGCGGAACGTCATCTGCATGACCTGCGGGCGCGTCAGCCCCTTGTCCACGCAGTCCACCTTTGAAGATTTAGCGGTGGATTTTGAAGGAACGACAGCCAGCGGTGCGGAGCGGTTTTACCGGCGCACATTAGACAAGCTGCGGCTGAAGCTGCTGGAAAGCGGTGTGATCCATACCGTGACGCTGAAACAGACCGAGAGCCGCAAGAAGAACAAAAAAATAGCCGCCGCTGTCTACCAATATCAGGCGGACAACGACGGCGAATGGGTGAGCTTCGGTTTGATTTTGAAAGCAGCACAGCGGAGATCGTAAAGCTGGCGGATTGGGATACGGTAAAATCTAACATCTTTGCAAATACGGCGATACGGTTTGTTCAGAGATTGCCGGAGGCGAGATTACTGAAATCCGTGGTCGTGCCGTTTGAGATGGGCGTTCCGGAAAGGCCACTCCCTCTGACGAAGGCGGCAAAAGAATCGAATGGCAATTCCTCACACACGATCTCTTTGCGGCAGACGGAGTGTCGGAAAACGGATGAAAGAATCACTGCTGCTGTCTACGAATATCTGGTAGACAACGACGGTGAATGGGGTGAGCTGCGGTTTGACTTTGAGAACGGCACAGCCGAGATAGTAAAACTGGTAGATTGGGACACAGTGAAATCTAACGTCTTTGCAAAAACGGCAATCCGGTACATACAGGGATTGCCGGAGGCGAGAATGTTGAAATCTGTGGCCGTGCCGTTTTGGAAAGGCAGGGCATAATTACCCGCAGAGCATGACCTTTACACAGAACAGGCCGTCCTGATAGGTAACCGTACTCACCCCGCCGGATTTTTCTGCGATGTGACGGACGGACTGAAGTCCGACGCCGTCTCCTTTTCGCTTGGAGGACTGAAAGACGCCACCTTTTTCGCGGATGACTCCGTCATAGGTGTTTTCAACCTGAATCAGTGCCAGACTGTTGCCATGCAGATAGGCTGTCAGTTTGATCCTGCGTTGGGCAGGCGCAGTACGCAGGCTGGCTTCCAGCGCATTTTCCAGCAGATTCGAGAGAACCAGACATAGATTGATTTCGTCTACAGGAAGACGTTCCGGCAGATCAATCTGCACGGAATACGGGATATTCTCGCGTTTGGCAAGCGCACAGTAATACCCAACCACGCTGTCTGCCGCCCGGTTTTCGCAGAAATGCATTTCAAGACTTGGAATTCTGGAAACCGCACCGGAGAGATAGGCTTTGATCTTTTCAAGATTCCCTTCTTCTGCAAGGGCATCGAGCTGACATAGCTGGTGGCGCAGATCGTGCCGCGCCTGCCGGGCTTCCTCAATGGCAGCTTTCAGGCTTTCGTAGCGCTGCTGCTGCATGGAAAGCAGATGGTTCTCCTGCTGCAATCTCACATTCCGGTTGATGCTGATCGCCATCAGAAGGAAGATTGCGTTGAAGAAAAGCATCAAAAACAAAAGTGTGATACTGATCACAAAATACCCCTGCAAAACACGCCCGGTATAGAGCGTGTCCGCATACTTGGGAATCATAAACAGATTCAGCGCAATGAACACCAGCGGCAGCACCCAGAACACATACCATGTCTGCGCAAAATTTTCATCCTCGACCATTCTCCGCACGCTGTGCGTCGCAGGATAATAGGCGATGGCAGCAAACAGCCAGCAGATCGCATGATAGCAAATCGCAGACCGCAGACAGAACCATGGCGCAGCCTGCGCCTGCGGCAAACCGGCCAGCATAGCGGCGTTGATCGCTCTTGAAAGGCTGTTGATACAGGCAAATACCGCACAGACGGACAACGCAATCGTTCCGGATTTCCAAAGTGAGATCCGGAGCGTTTTTATGTAGATCACGACTGCAAGCAAAGTTAGGGCTGCAAGCATCGGCGCAGTCGGCATGCGGCGCGCATAGCACACCACGCCTCCGGCGGCGCAAAGCAGCGCAAGCAGCGGAACAAGCCACAAAACAAGCTTTGACAGCGGTTGCTTTAAGCTGGATTTTGCTGGGAAGTAGGCAAGCAGCATGCCGGGAATCACCACGCCGAGCTCCAGAATTGGACGCAGCAGCTCCATTATTCCATCCGCCCCCTTTGAAGCAAGAACTCCATAAGCGCCTGCCGGGCGCTTTTCAGAAGGTCCTGACTGACAAACACGCGGCTTCCGTCCGCCATGCGGAAGGCGGCGCCTTCCAGATCCTTCGCGTGTTCCAGATTCACGATTACGCCGCGCCCGCACACAAAAAAGCGTGTGTCATCCTTTAGCGGGGCGATGAACGTCTTGAAGGGTTGGCGTGTGGCAAGCGCCTTTTGAACCGTCGTATGGACGTAGATCAAGTGGGCGAAGTGTTCTGCGTAGACGATGTCCTGATAGCGCAGATGGATCTCGCTTCCCTCCACCTTTAGCTCCATATATTTGTCCGGCTGCGGTATGCGGGCAAGCAGCTCGTCCGTCAGCGCATCGATGTCCGCTTCGGTAAAGGGCTTGACCAGATAGTGCAGCGCCCGTACCTGAAAGCCCTCCAGCGCATGGTCAGTCGAGGTCGTGGTAAAAACCAGCAGGCAGTCCGTGTTGGTTTTCCGCAGCTTCTTTGCCGCCTCCATGCCGGTCATGCCATCCATATAAATATCCAGAAATGCGGCAGTAAAGGGCGCTTTCCTTGCCGCTTCCAGAAATGTCTCGCCGCTTTCGTATTCCAGAATATCCGCCTGCACATTTCTCCGGCGAAGCTGCTGCTCCAGCCGGTCTTTCAGCAGTGCACGTTCCGCAGCAAGATCATCCACAATCGCAATTCTCATGCAGGGTTCTCTCCTTGTGCTTGAATTCCAAGATAATTATATCACAGCGTGTCGAGGATGACAAAGAACCGCTGTCGGAATTCGTGCCAAAATCGCCCCTTTCGTGCTACGGCGCTTGAAAAAACCGAATGGCCTTTTTATACTGAGCGCAAGCAAAATGCCAAATCGGATGAAGGAAGGAGGGAAATCTGTGTATCGTATTGCCGTGCTGGCAGAACAGGAAGCAGAGCGGCAGCGCTACGCCGAGCAAATTACCCGGTTTTGTGAAGCGAAGGGGCTGTTTCCGCAGGTCATGCAATATGACGACCAGGAACGCTTTTTTGAAACGGCGCAGAAAGAGGCTCCAACCAATGCCGTCATTGCACTTTCCGGAGTGGCAGGACTGAATGCAGCGGAGCATCTTCGCTCCTTATGCCCCGCGTGCCGGATGATCTGGTGCAGCGACTTGGATTTCTCCCTTCACGCCTTCCGGCTGCGGGCAGACTATTTCCTGCTGGAGCCGGTTTCCGAGGAAGCATTCCGGCGAGGACTGAATGCCTGGATTGAATAAACGGGCATCGAACCAAACCAAGACAACAAGCACAAAAATGGAGGATATCAATGAAAAAGAAAAAGTTACAATGTTCTGTACCAACCCTTCTGCTGGCCGGTGTGTTGTGCCTGACATTGGCGGCCTGCGGTGCGAAGCAGTCTTCCGACATGCTTGCATCGGATACAGACTCCGCGGCAAGCGCCGCCCTGCCGGTAAAGGCCATGAATGCCAAGCGTATCGATGAAAACCCCTATATGGCAAAGAGCGACGCCAACATTCACCACGACGGCTACAATACCGACTCTACGGATGAAGTCCTGCCGCTTGGCATCTATCCGGAGATCAATGTTTCCTATGAAAAAACCAACGCGAACGCTTCGCCTGCCATTTACTTTGACAGCTACGGCCACGCAGTCGTTCCGCTGCTCGGCGGCATCGCCATCCGCGATCTGAATGCCGAAGAGACGAAGACTCTTGGCTATTTCTCTCCGAAGCAGCACGACGGCGGTGGTTACGTCATCCAGAGCTCCTACACGTTCCTTGACTCGGAAAACCGCATCGTCTGTCCCACCAGCAACAACCATGTGCTGATGCTGCGGGCAACCGATGAAGTAGGAAACGTCCTGCCGGAGTTTGAAAAGGTACTGGACATTGACATCAAGGCGGCAGCCGAAGCTGCGCTCGGCAAGGAGCTGACGCAGAATCTTCTTTCCGTGGTCTTTGACTACGACGGCAACCTCTGGTTTGCCACCGGCGGCTTCCGCATCTATCCCGAGCGTGAGCAGCAGGGCGTGCTCGGCTACATAGCCCACTCGGCGATCGAGGCGATCCTGAACGGAGAGCAGGCCGACCTTTCGAAGGCCGTCTTCGTCTACGGGCTGGCGCTCGGCGAGGGTGCGGAAAACGGGATTGCCGCCTCCAAGGACGGCGCGGTCATCCTGACGAACCAGAACTGCTATCTGCTGCGTGCCAATAACGGTGTCGAGGCTGTCTGGTGTACGCCGTATGAGAGTGTCGGTGCGAAGGTCAGCGGCGAGGGTGACAAGACCACCGGCGGCGGTCTTGCCTGGGGCGGCGGCTGCTCCCCGTCGCTGACGCCGGATCTTGTGATGTTCACCGACAACGCGGATCCCGTCAAGCTGCTGGCGCTCGATATGAAGACCGGTGAGATCGTTGCAAGCATGCCAGTTCTGGATGATCTGCCCGAAGGCTATCAGGTGGCGGTTGAAAACTCTGCCATCGTCTATGATGACAGCGAGGGCACCGTCAGCACGATTGTCTGCAACTGGTTCGGCGCAGGCAGCGCAGGCCTTGCCGATCCCGACAGCGATTCCTCCATCCAGAGCTATGCCAACATCTATGACACAAACTGGCTGACAAAGGGCAACTGCATGATCGCGCCCGGCGTCGAGCGCGTGGACACCGTGAAAACCGATTCCGGCTATGAGATGAAGAGCATCTGGTCTCGAAATGACCTGAGCGATACATCGATTCTCAAGCTCTCCACCGCGACGGGCTATATCTACGGCTATGTGCAGGATCTGGAAAGCGGCATGTGGCAGTACATCATTCTGGACTTTGCCACCGGCGAGACGGTATTCACCATGGACGTCTCCAACAAATATGGCTACAATAACATGGCTATCGGTATGTATGCCGGAAACAGCGGCAACGCGCTCTACT
>OGMO01001290.1_pt1 | contig 15856 bp, 16 predicted proteins | sample 1573241 | NCBI WGS metagenome assembly OGMO01 (sample SAMEA2581896, study PRJEB24529) | metagenome | biome: Human gut stool | place: China | collected 2011 | reverse complement strand
ATCGGCGCCAACTTCAACCTGTCCGAATCCACCTACCTCTGGGCCGACGTCGAACGCACGTCCGGCGGCATCATCGATCAGGAATGGCGCGCCACCATCGGCGTTCGCTACGGCTTCTGACGATCCTTCCGACCTGCGCAGGAAGTCGTTCGCATGACGCAGCTCCCTGCCTGAGTTGAATAAAGGCGGCGCAGAATCTTCTGTCGCCGCCTTTTTCACGCCCGCCGGATCAATCGGGAAGAGCGGGCACCGTCAGGAACGCCTCCGGATCCAGCGTCCTTCGTCCCGACTCGTGCCGGTACGCGCATAATGCGCCGCCTCGAGCAACGCTGCAGTCAAGGCACGCGAGCTTGTCTGTGAGCGGTCCGGCCTCGTCCTCATCCAGCCAGTAGTGCCCGACGAAGGTCAGAGCCTCGACGGGGCAGGGCGTCCAAGGCTTTTTGAATTTCAGGCCCCGCCAGGGAACGCTGACCGCATCTCCCAGTCCCGCAACGGCTCGTCTTCCCGCCATGATCATGTCGCCGAGCGTCGCATCGGGTGCGGGATCCATCCACCACTTCACACGAATCGACGTTCTCTCGCAGCCTTCCTTGTCGAGATAAGAGACGCCCGCAGGCAGTCCCTTCTCGGGTCCCGTGAGAAACTTTTCCTTGTACTTCCAACCGAGCGCAGGCTTGCCGGAGACCGGATCCTTCCTGCGCCCGAAGTCGACGAGCCCGGCCTGCGTCAGGACGGGCGCCTCGAAGGGACCCGTAAAGCGGAGTTCGCCCGAGTCCGTCGGCTCCTCCCAGAGGCGCCTCATCTTCGTCTCCATCCAGGCGGCGTGCACGAAGCGGAGCTCGACGCCTTCGGAGTCGAAGGTCTTCATCCAGACGGGAAGCGTTCGGATCCAGGCGAGCCAGACATCAAGGTCGGCGCCGAGCTGCCTGACGGTCTCCTCGAACTGGCGCCTGTGCGATTCGCTGTGCGAGCGCAGCCACTTCGGTCCGCCGTCCTCCTCTCTGAGGACGGGATCGGGCATCGTGTAATGGAGCGCATTGAGCTCGTGATTGCCCATGACGGCGAGCGCCGAACCCGCCTCGACCATGCCGCGCACGATTTCAAGCGTGCGGCGGATTTCGGGCCCGCGGTCGATGAAGTCGCCGAGAAAGACCACACGGCGACCTTCTGGATGCCGCAGGACGCCGTTCGTCTCCTGATAACCCATGCGCTTGAAGAGAATCGTCAGTTCCGCGGCGTGCCCGTGCACGTCGCCGATGACGTCAAAGCCTGATTTTCCGAGCATGTCCTTCATAAATTCTCTCCGTTGCGATTCCTTTCGACTCCCGGCGCGCGTCTGAAAAGGGAAGGAAGGGCCTCTTCTATTTTCTGCAACAGGGACTTGCACATCCTGCCATGCGTACTTGGAAAAGTCACAATAGCCCATTCTGAAAGCCAAGTCCAAACTCGCAGTCATGGTTCTGGCGAGTCCCGCACACATCCGACGTTCCTTCGACACCCATCACCCATCTGGAGAAAACTCAAAAATGCTCAAGATGACTCTGCTTGCCATCGGCCTCTCTCTTTGCCGCTGCTTCCATGGCAGGGTGTAGAGCAGCCCCTCGTGCGGCGTTGCCAACTGAATCTCGGCGGGCAGGACTGTATCCCGACGCCAGAATGAAGGCCGGTTTCGAATTGGAATCCGGGATAAATACGTAAAACCCCTTATTTCAGGTCCTTCAGCGGTGACTTAAGATAAGTTATCTTATATCGTCCATACCTTATCGAGGTAAATTATGCACTTCAAATTAGCCATTGTAGCCGCCTCTGTCGCAGCCGTTCTCCCCCCCCGCCAACGCCGAAACTCATAAATATCTGACCCCAGAAGGAGAAAGCGTCGCATACTTTGAGGCAAGCCACATACTGAAGGATGGCGACGACATCATCCTGAACAATTGGGGGTCTCGCTTTGTTTTAAGCAAGATGCCCAATGACCTGAAGCTCAATACCGTTACCGTCACGGCTCAACGGGACCCGAATAGTCCGGGTACGCACAGCGGCTGGCTCGGCATTTTCGGCAAGGCTGACACGACCAACGTAGATGTTTCCTTCGAAACGGTGAATCTCGGCAAGAATACCGCCCTTCAGCTTCACGGTGAACTTCAACAAGAAGTCGTGGTGGGAACCGTGAACATCACGGGCGACGTTCCGGAAAACTCTAACGCATCCGAGTACGATACGGAAAACAATGCCGCTCAGATCGAAACTTGGGGAGCATCCTGGGGACAGCACAACGGAAAAACGGGAGCCAAGCTTCGCATCGGCACACTCAACGTCGAAGCCGGTCAATCCGTCGCATTTTCTAGCCGTGCTTCAACAGGCATTGACATCGGTGCGGAATACTATGCCGGCACCGCCGTTACAGTCGGCTCCGTCGTGATGAAGGAAGGCTCCATGCTTCGATCAGGTTATTCACGAAGCGGTTCTGGCACGGCCGCAGGCCGGGCATGGAACACAACGGTCGTTGAATCGCTGACTGCTGAAGGCGACTCCGCCGTCACCATCGACAATGGCACGTTCAATCTTGAGAGCGTTTCGGTTGAAGAGGGCAAAACGCTGACGGTGAGCACGAACGCCACCGTGACGAGCACCGAAGCCCCAAACGCCGCTGCGACACTAGCGGGCGACCGCACGACAGGTGAAATGAGCGTAGCACTCAGCGGCGGCTCCACGCTGAAACTCAACGCCAAGACGGCCGATCAGACGACGGTCTCCGTCACGACCGCTGCTTCGAACGCAGGCAAGGTCATTTTGGCTGAAAACTCAACCCTTGCCGGAGACAAGATGACGGTGACCGGCACGAGCGAAGGCACGACCGGGAATGCTACATCGGACCTCCATGCATTGGCCAAGGTCATACAAAAATCCGATGCTCAACTCGAAGGCGTCAAGCTTGTACAACAGGCGAGCTCCATCTTCGACGGCGCCACGGGCACCTCCACTGCAACAGGCGTCACGGACGTCAAGGTCACTGAGAATGAGAACATCCACGGCATTGCCGAGATGAGCGCTCTGGGACTGCAGATCCTTCGCAACGAAATCAACGACATGAACAAGCGCATGGGCGAACTTCGCGACAGTTCCGCCGATGCAAACGGTGTTTGGGCACGTGTCTACACGGGTAAATCCAAATACGGCAAACGCAGCGTCGAGAGCGACTACACTGCGTTCCAATTTGGCTATGATCGTCAGGTTCAACCCGGTCTTTGGGCAGGCGCCGCGCTTTCCTTCACGGACGGCTCAAACGATTTCGCGTTCGGCAGCGGTGACAGCTCGATTGCTGCCTTGACCGGCTACGTCACGAAGCTATTCGACAATGGGGCATTCCTCGACGGTACGCTGAAGGTCGGCCGAATCGACAACGAGTTCAACATCACGTCCAATGCGGGCAACGTCAAGGGAGACTATGACGCCAATATGTTCTCCTTCTCCATTGAAGCAGGGCACCGTTTCCATCCCGTCAACGCCTTCTTCATCGAGCCGCAGATCGAATTCATGTACGGTCGGGTTGAAAGCGTCGATTACACGACGTCCGCCAACTACGGCGTGAAACAGGATGCGGCTGAATCGCTCATCGGTCGTGCGGGCTTCATGGCCGGCCTTGAACTTCCGAAAGACAAAGGCAACGTATACATCCGGACGTCCGTCCTTCACGATTGGAAGGGAGAGGCGAGCTACACCTATTCGTTCGAGGGCCATAGCCGGAGTCTCTCTGAGGATCTTGGCGGCACTTGGTATGAATACGGCCTCGGCGCCAACTTCAACGCCACGAAGAATCTGCACCTCTACGCCGACATTGAAGCGGCTGACGGCGGCGAAGTCGATACCGACTACCGTGTGAACCTGGGAGCCCGTTGGAGCTTCTGAGATCACTGAAATCGTGTCTGCCAAGAATGAGATCTGACGATCTCGCGCAAAAGCCGACTTCTTCCGGAAGTCGGCTTTTTCATGGTGTGCCCGAAGCCTTCCGCTGGCATAGCGGCGTCGCGTTCAAGCACGTATTTGACGGTGACGAGGAAAGTTCCGTCAACGGCATCCGGCTGGACGTGCCCTCGATCAAGGGCAACACCGGCATTCTGGATCTTGGCATCGCCTATCAGCCTGCCCGGTTGACGAACTTGCAGTTCAATCACGGAGCCAAGGGCTATGTTGGAGACCGCGAAGGCGCCTCCGTGAACTTCATTGCGTTTTATGCCTTCTAGTGCAACTGCCCCCCGCCATGACCGGGATCGACTGCGCCTGAAGACGAGATGCCGGCACCATGGTAACGAAGCAGCCACTCCGCAAACGGGCCGCCGGAGCGGACGCGCTTCGCCCACCACCGAAGGTGCCGGTTCGCCCATTTTTTCATCTCAGGCGAAGGCCTTCCTGCAGTTTCCAAACGCCTTTTCCCAAGGCCTTCGTGCCTGCGCACACGTTGTACAATACCCGTCGCACGCCGGACGCTTCCGGCACCCTTCATCGCACAATCTCCAAGCGGAGTTCTCAGATGCATTATCCGATCGAAGTCGCCGGCCTCAAGCGCGACCTGCCTCTCTTTCCCATATCCGACGAGCTGCAGATCGCAGCCTTCATCATGCTCGGCAACCAGGAGCTCACCGTTGCCTGCGCCTCGGCCCTCCTTGAAAAGGCCCCCGAGTACGACTATATGCTGACGGCTGAAGCCAAGGGCATCCCGCTCATTCACGAAATGGCCCGTCAGGCCGGCGCCGCGCGCTACTTCGTCGCCCGCAAGAAGATGAAGCTCTACATGGGCGAGGCCCTTGAGGTCGACGTCCAGTCGATCACGACCGCCGGCATGCAGAAGCTCTTCCTCACGGAAGATGACGCCGCCCTCATGAAGGGCAGGCGCATTCTCATCGTTGACGACGTCATCTCAACGGGCAAGTCCCTTGAAGCCCTCGAGAAGCTCGTTGAAAAGGCGGGCGGCATCGTCGTCGGCCGCGCCGCGGTCCTCGCCGAGGGCAAAGCCGCCGAGCGCACCGACATCACCTTCCTTGAACCCCTCCCGCTCTTCAACAAGGCGGGCGAAGCCATCTGAGGAGACAGACACATGCAGATCACCGGCATCATCGGCGCGATGGACGTCGAAGTCGCGATTCTTCGCAGCATGATGAAGAACGCCCGCACCGAAACCGTCTCGGGCATCGACTTCATCATCGGCCGCCTCGAGGGCAGGCGCGTCGTCCTCGCCCGCAGCGGCGTGGGCAAGGTCTTCGCGGCCCTCTGCGCCCAGACCATGATCCTCAAGTTCGGCGTCACCGAGATCGTCAACTCGGGCGTTGCGGGCACGCTCACGCCCGAGCTCCACATCGGCGACGTGGCCATCTCCACGGCCTGCGTCCAGCACGACATGGACACCTCCGCCGTCGGCGACCCCGTGGGCCTCATCTCCGGCATCAACATGATCGAGCTCCCCGCCGACACGAAGATCGCCGACGAGCTCGACCGCGTCTGCGCCGCCGCCAACGTCAACCACCGCCTCGGCGTCATCGCCTCGGGCGACCAGTTCGTCCATACGACCGAGCGCCGCGTATGGATCGTCTCCACCTTCAACGCTTCCGCCGTCGAAATGGAGGCCGCCGCCATCGCTCAGGTCTGCTTCGTCAACAAGATCCCGTTTGCCGCCATCCGCGTCATCTCCGACGAGGCCAGCGGCGACGTCAAGATCGACTACATGGCCTTCGTGAAGGCCGCCGCCGCAACGTCCTCCGACATCGCGCTCAGGTGGCTGCGCGCCCGCGCCTGATCAAGGCCGAAGCCCGACACTCAAAGGGATGCCGAAAAAATAACAGCATCCCTTTTTTTTCACTTCGAATTCATGCCAACCCGAAATGCGTGCCCAAGCCGGCATGACGTGAACATTGCGATTGCTCAGTCGTGGCAACAATGTCCCTGGACAAAAGAAAAGGGAGATCCGTGTCACTTGCTTTCGATGCCGGCCTGCCCGCGAATCCTGAGTGCCAGGCCGATCAGACGGTCCGCCTGATCCGCCAGGAAGAGCGGTATGTTAAGAACATCGTCGTCGAGCTTCAGGTTGTTGAGCGAGAAGCGCACGCGTAGCTTCACTTGATTCGGGAAGAGTTCCTTGAACTTCTTCATGCTCCGACTCGCAGTGTTAGCCTCCGATTTAACTTCAATCGGAATAATATCGTTTTCTCTCTGAATCAAAAAATCGACCTCATAGGGAGGATTGGCTTGACTCCAATATCGAGGCGGAACTTCGAACTGCGTCATCAGGGTCTGCAGGACGAAGTTTTCAGTTAGAGCTTCCTTGAACTCTACAAACAGGCGGTCGCCTTCACCAAAAGCAGTGGGAGCCAGCCGGGCCAATCTACGAAGAAGTCCTACATCGACGAGATAGATTTTGAATGCCGATAAGTCATCATAGGCGGCAACCGGCAAACCTGGAGCAGTACTTTTATAAACCTTATGCACAAGTCGAGCATCAACAAGCCATTGCAAGGCATCTTCGTGCTCTCTTGCACGTGCGCCTTCCTTTACCACCCTGTAGATGAACTTTTTATTTTCTCTAGCAAGCTGAGAGGGCAGTGATCTCCAAATCAAGGAGATCTTGGGAAATTCCTTCGAATCAGGATGCTTCGCGAAATCACGCTCGTACGCAAGAATGATGTCAGAAAGGACTTCCTGCATCGCTTCAACATTACGATCCCGAGTCCACATCAGAACTGCTTCCGGCATTCCCCCCGTCACGTAATACATCTTCAATTTCTCACATAGAGGCTTGAAGAATGCATCAGGAATTGGCTCCAACTGATCAATCGTTTCCGTAAAACGCAAAAGGTTGCCATCACCATTAGCCAACAGGAATTCCGAAAAAGTCATTGGATCAATTTGCAAAAAATTGACTTTCCCTACTGGAAATGACGAAGGCTTGGCGAGAGCAATCCCTAGCAATGACCCAGCGCAGGCTATGTGGTACTCAGGAGCATTCTCACAGAAATATTTCAATGAATTGATAACTTTCGGAGCATCTTGTACTTCATCGAAAATTACCAATGTTTCGCCGGGAAGAATCTGCTGACCAGAAGCCAACATTAAGTTTTGGAGGATACGACTCACATCCTTGGTTGTTTCGAAAAACTGCTTGAATTCCTCATTTTCATCAAAGTTGAAGTAAGCAACATTTTTGTAATACCGCTTTCCGAATTCCTTGAGTATCCAGGTCTTACCAACCTGGCGCACTCCTTTCAAGATTAGCGGCTTGCGTCGACTCGACTGTTTCCAGGCGAGCATTTTCTTTATAGCAAAGCGTTCCATAGATCCATGTCTCACACTTTTCTACATAATTTCGTGATTTTCATCACACTTTTATGTGATTTTAACATCATGCGCGATCGATGTCCTCTTGCATCAAAGAAAGAGTTGCTCAGAACCCCATAGGACGCGGGACAAAGCAAAAACAGTTGCCCAGGCTTCATGAAGCAGCAGAAGAAACTCTTGAAAGACGCGATTAGAGAAGAGCGCCGCCAAAACAAGGCCGCCCGCCGCGCGCGTCATGAACATGCGCGAGCAGACAACCGTTGTCGGCCATCGACAGGGGAGCTCGGGCGCGGAACCCGCATGAATGGCCGAGCCAGCCATCGTTCCGCCCGGCAGAACGCGTGAAACCGACAAGCGCTGCAGATTGTAGAGAAGGGAATTCGTTGCAGACTGAGCCTTCCGCCCGATGAGGGAGACAGGGAAGGGAAGGGACTGGGCATGACGAAGGGGACGCTGTAGAGCGCGTTGAGGCCGACGTAACGCGCGGACCGTCCTCAAAGAGGCTTCCGCCACCCGACAGACGGCCGTATTCTGCATAACGATCGCCATCATGGCCCAAAACGAACACAAAGCGTCTGCATGAAACCTCATGGAAAGCGATACCGCCGAAACCGTCGCCTTCAGGAAACGGAAACTGCGGCATGCTTCTCACTACAGCAACTGTTTCGATCGGGACCGTTATTCGGTCACGTCATACTTGTTGAGTCCGGGCTGAGACTTCTGGCTCAGACAGACGTAAACGATCACCGTCACAATCAGCGAGGCAACGGGAACGACCTTGTCAAGAGCGGAGGCAAACATGCCTGCAGCCAGGAGGGCGAAATACCAGTAGCCAGAATAGCCCATGTCATGCAGACGTCGGATCGTAACGAAGATGTTGGCGATGCCGAAGGGAAGGATGAGCAGAGCAGCGATAATTAACCAGAAGCCTACCACAGCATTCGTCAGACCAATGATGGTGCCGCAAACCATGGCAACAGCAAGGCCCAAGACAAACAGGCCGATCTGATAGATCCAGAAATTCCTGCGGCTCGTGCGGCCGTGAGCGGAGAAGCGGAATTCATTCTTGAAGTCGTTGATGATGGACATGTTGTTTCCTTTGATCCTGTTTTCGAAGAGCGACACTATGTGTCGAACAGGAACATGATAGGCGGGAGGATCCGCCGATCGAAAAACCGCAAATTTGTCGTTTTTGGCAAACGCAGGGACCGAAGCAGACATCCGACGGTCATTTGGTCATTTGTGCGCAGACGGGCGGGAAATGCGCCGAACCCGGTTGTAAAGTCAAAGAGCGGAAAATGCCGTTTTCCGCTCTTTAGATTACTCAACATAATAGTAGTTATGTTGAGTAATGGAAAAAAGTGAATAAGGACGGGTTTCCGTCCTTCATTTTCACCGCTTTTCGAACTTCAGGTCTTCAGGCACGATCTGCGCCTTCGTCCGTCAGTTCCTCCGCGCGAACGCAGGATGCTCGCGCTTCACCTGCGCCACGACGCGTCCGACGGCGGTACCGTCGGCAGCGCCCTTCATGAGCGCCTCGTACGTGAAGCCCAGACGCTTCGCGGTCTGCTCGAGTGTCCTTCGGACGTCCGTCTCCTTGCCGCCGCAGAACGCGATGCTTTCTTCGAGCATGGCAGCGAGGAACTCGTCGTCTCCGGCAAATTGGGCGAGCGGATTTCCTTTGCGCCTTCAGGCACCTCGGCTTCAGCCCTTTTGAGGGCCTCGAGCGCAGCCAGCGCACTTTGAACCGCCTCCCCGAGCCTCGTGCCGTCGCCCGAACGCTCGAGAATGCCGAAGCCGTCGGTGCCGAGCGGCTCCGCGAGGTCGTCAAGCACGTTAACGATCTGCGCCCTGTCAGCTCATGTCACACCTCGGGAAAGGGAATGTTTTCTTCCGGCATTCAGCCCTCGGAGGCCCTGACGGCCCCTGATGGCAGCAGGGAAGACGACGCTTACCGCCCTCTGCCGGCGCCCTGCTCTTCTCGACTGCCCTGCCCTTCGGCAAGAATTCGGTCAGTCGGCACAGACCTCTTCGGCCGCCAGGCGGGTGCGCACGGCTTCGGCCTTCTCCTCCTCGGAAAGCGTCAGCGGACGCAGACGGGAGATGGCGAGCATGTGCTCGGCCTGCCAGACGTCGTGGCAGTACTGCAGGCGCAGCCACATGGATGCGGACGGACCGGGAAGCACGTGGGCGATGCGTACGGCGAGCTCGGGCGTGACGGGGCCTTCACCCTTCATAACGCGCGTCACTGCGGCGGGCGTCACGTCGAGGTGCCTGGCAAACTGCCTGGCGTTGAGTCCCAGATGCTCCAGCGTCTCAGCAAGAATCGTGCCAGGATGCGGGGGATCATACATGCCGCTCATCAAAATCTCCTCAATGTTCTGCCCAACAGGCTTTTCACAACAACAAACGGCGCCCGTGAAGGCGCCGAAAAAGGACGTGAGTATATCGAAGGGGCAGTTGGCGCGCAAGCCGCTCCCCTCCCCTTTCTTACGCGAATATTCATGCAGGATGGCAGCTTCTGCATCAGGATCATTCGGGCCTGCAATGCGCAGGACGCCCGCCCGGATTGCTCCGGACGGGCGCCGTGTTCATTCAGAATTCAGAAGCTTGCGCTCGAATCATCAGAACTTGTGAACGAGGCCGAAGCCGGCTTCAGCAGTCTTCGTCTTGGTCGTGACGGTCGTGCGATCATTCATGCCGGTCGAGTCGATGGAACCTTCGTTGTAACCGGCGAAGCCATAGACCTTCGTGCGCTTGCTGAGCGGATATTCGTAGGCAGCGGCGAGACCCCAGCGGTCGAATTCAACCGTGCGGGTCTGCGTCAAGGCCTCGCGTTCCATGGCGATGGCGCCTTCGGATTCGCCGTCAACATAGTTGACCTGAGTGTAGACCGTACCGCCGAGAACCGGAGCGGACATGCCGAGGGCAACAGCGTAGCCCTTCATGCCTTCTTCGTGCGTGACCGTACCGACACCGGAGTCCGTCCAAGCATCGGCGCCCACGAAGCCGCCGAGCTTGTTTTCGTTCTGACCGTACTGGGCAAAGCCGAGGACCTTCGCGACGCCGAAGTCGTAGGAAGCACCCCAGGACACGCCGAGGGAATCTTCGGAGTTGGCATCGGTACCCTTGTTCATGACCGTGTCAACAACGAGGCCCGTGCTGAAGGCACCGAGGTCATACTTCAGACCGAGACCGGCGTAACGCTTGTTGAGGGAGGACTGGGCGTCTTCAGCGCCGTTAGCGTTGAAGGAATACTGTGCGTAGGCCGTAAGACCGCCGAACTTCGGGGTGACGTACGTGACGGTGTTGTCCATGCGGTCACGATCGCCGAGGTTGAACAGGCTCTTGGCGCCGACCGTATCGCCCCAACCCGTACCGAAGGCAGTGTAGCCGTACACGACGTTGTAGGAACCAACGCCAGCGGAGAGGGCGCCGACACGACCCATGGAAAGCGTACCGAAGTCACTCTGAACATAGAGGTTGGCTTCACGGCCGAAGAGGCGATTGCCCTGGCCGAGCTGGCCGTCGTCAGCGCTAAAGCCGTTTTCGAGAACGAAGCCAACCTTCATGCCGTTGCCGAGATCTTCCGTGCCCTTAAGACCGAAACGGGAGCCGGAGTTCTGACCGGAGTACTGGGTGAGCTTGTCGGTGGCGTCCGCGTCGCCGACCTTCTGGTGCTGATAGTTGAGGCCAAGGTCGACAACACCGTAGACGGTCACGTCAGCGGCGAAAGCAGAGCCGGCAAAAGCGCCGAGAACAGCCATGGCAGCAAGAGTCTTCTTCATTTTGACATCCTTTATTGGGAAAAAGTCGTCGGCCGCAGAGCGGGAATTCATGCGTCGTGCGGCCGACGCAAAATTCGGAGGGCGGGCGTCAGTGTTCAAGTCCGAAACCCTTTGATTGAGGAAAGCCCTCCATACCACGAGGCTTGAAATCTCAAGGCCGCGCAGTTCGAGTGCATTTTTTCAGAAAAATCCCCCCCTCAGTAATAACCCTAATATCACACAAAAGTGTTGATGCGCACACGTTTCCAAAGAAAAGCGCCTGTTGCTTTTCAACCACAAAACGTGGTGCTTTCCGCGTTTTCCCGTATGAAAAATCACTGTGATCCGGCCTCCCATGCCCTTTTGAACTATCCTCTCCGTCTGTTGATCTTCTCTGGATCCCCGCCCCGCATTCTCCGGATCGTGCTCGCGCAACCGCGTCGACTCCCGCAGCCGGCGCGAACGTCGGCATTTCAGACCTCGTTCGGGGACGGCTGTGACATTTCCACCCGAAGGAAGGTCTGTACAAACGGGTGCACAGTCACGGGAGATTCCGTTTCAGAAGACTTCCGGATCAGTCCACCTCCGTCGGTCGGCGCGGTACCGATACATACCTCGGGAGGTAGAATTTCGGCCTCTGCAGGCGCACAATTGCCTGTTCGAGCGCCTGAACGCACGGGCGCCGGCCCCTCATCAACACAAGACGGAAGGCAATCATGGAAGACAGCTTCGCCAAGGTGATGTCCCTGGCGGCATTCATCGTGCTCGGGCATCTGCTCAGGCGCTTCAACATCCTGAAGGACCAGGCCTTTGCGGCCATCAGCGCCCTGGTGATGAACGTCACGCTCCCGTGCGTGATCCTCACGAACCTCAACGGCGTCAGGATCGAGGGCGACATGCTCCTCATTGCGGGCCTCGGGCTCCTCACGAACATCATCTTCCTCGTCTGGGGACTCTTTCTTTCGCGCAACATTGCGGACACGCAGTGGCGCGACTTCGTGAGGCTCAACGTAGGCGGCTATTCGGTCGGTCCGTTTGCGGTTCCGTACGTGCAGTCCTTCTTCCCGACAACGGGCCTGATGGCGACCTGCATGTTCGACGTGGGCAACTGCGTCATGGCGGGCGGCGGCACTTTTGCGGTGATCGAGGGCACCCGCGTGAAGACGACGCTCTGGCGCACGGTCAAGGTGATCGCCTCGAAGCTCGTGCGCTCGGGCCCGCTCGTCACCTTCGCCTTCGTGGGCCTCATGTCCGTTCTCGACATGCGCCTTCCCGACGGCGTCATCACCAGCACGGCCGTCGGCGCGCACGCCAACACCTTCCTCTGCATGATCATGATCGGTGAGTCGATCAGCTTCTCGATGGGCGGCGGCAAGATGGGCAAAGTGCTCAAGCTGCTTGTGAGCCGCTGGGTCGTCTGCATCCTCATTGCGCTCGGCGTCTGGCACTTCCTTCCCTTCGAGGAGGAGATCCGCATGGCCCTCACCCTCACCTGCCTCTCTCCGATTCCCGCCATGAGCCTCGTCTTCACCGCTCAGCTCGACGGCGACATCGCCATGGCCGCCAACATGAGCTCGTTGAGCGTCGGCTGCTCCATCATCGGCATGTCCGTCGCGCTCATGCTCTTCGGCGCGCTCTGACGCATCAGAAACTCCGCACCACGTTCGGGCGGTCCTCTCCGGAGGGCCGCCCGATTTCGTTCATATCTCCCCTTTTCCACCCCGTTCTCCGTGCCCGCCCGGCCGCACGGCGCCACTCGCGGGCGCCTGCGCACGCGCCGTGCCCCAAAACGGTGCATACCGGCAACCTGAATCACTTTAAAACGCCTCTGCTGCCGCCTTTAATCGAATTTCCTCACGCTTCAGGCCCCGTTGAGGTTCCATTTGCCGAATTTCGTCTCCCATAGACGAATACGGGCCTTTGGCACGCCTTTTGCTTATGAATGGATCAAGGACGCGGGATTCCCCGCCATCCGCACAAAGCATCTCACTCACAGAGGAAAATCCATGAAGTACATCATTGCGGTCATCAAGCCGTTCAAGCTCGACGACGTGCGCGAAGCGCTCGCGGACTGCGGCGTCAGCGGCCTCACCGCCACGGAAGTCAAGGGCTTCGGGCGCCAGAAGGGACATACGGAGCTCTATCGCGGCGCCGAATACGTCGTTGACTTTCTCCCGAAGATCAAGCTCGAGATCGCCGTTTCCGACGAACTCTGCGACAAGGTGGTCGAGTCGATCGCCTCGGCCGCGAACACCGGCAGGATCGGCGACGGGAAGATCTTCGTGATGGACCTCGAGCACGTCATGCGCATCAGGACGGGCGAAACTGACGACGCGGCCGTCTGAGGCGGTCGGCAGCACTCGATTTGGCTTTAAAGAAGACCGAACACTCAGGAGAAAAGACAAATGTCCGCACTCATCCGAATCGCCGCATTCCTCGCTGCGGCGGCCCTTTCACCCGCGGCGCTTGCCGCCGAGGCCTCGATGGACAAGGCCGACGTCGTCTGGATGCTCGTCTCCACGACGCTCGTTCTCTTCATGACGATCCCCGGGATCGCGCTCTTTTACGGCGGCATGGCCAGAAAGAAGAACGTGCTCTCGATCCTTGCGCAGACGACCGTCATCTGCTGCGCGCTCACGCTCGTCTGGTTCGCTGCGGGCTATTCGCTCGCCTTCGGGCCGGGCAGCGCCTTCGTGGGCGGGCTCTCGCATGTGTTTCTCAATGGTCTCGACATCAACAGCATGTCGGGCTCGATTCCGACCCTGCTCTTCGTCTGCTTCCAGATGACGTTCGCGATCCTGACGGCCGCGCTGATGATCGGCGCCTTTGCGGGCCGCATGAAGTTCTCGGCGATGCTGATCTTCATGATCCTCTGGTCGCTGTGCGTCTATTCGCCCGTGTGCCACTGGGTCTGGGCCGAAGGCGGATTCTTCTTCGACATGGGCGCGCTTGACTATGCGGGCGGCACGGTCGTGCACATCAACGCGGGCGTCTCGGGCCTCGTCGCCTGTCTCGTGCTGGGCAAGCGCCTCGGCTACGGCCGCGAGCCCATGAGTCCGCACAACCTCACCTTTGCGATGCTCGGCGCCGCCATCCTCTGGATCGGCTGGTTTGGCTTCAACGGCGGCTCCGGCCTTGCCGCCAACGAGCGCGCCGTCATGGCGATCCTCGTCACGCAGATCGCGGCCGCCGCTGCGGGCGTCTCCTGGATGCTCGTCGAATGGATGCTTCGCGGCCGTCCCTCGCTTCTGGGGCTGATTTCGGGCGCCGTCGGCGGCCTCGTGGTCATCACGCCCGCCTCGGGCTTCGTCGGTCCCGTCGCCGCACTCGTGATGGGCCTCATCGGCGGCGTCTGTTGCTTCTGGGGTGCGGTCTTCCTCAAGCGCATGGCGGGCTGGGACGACTCGCTCGATGCATTCGGCGTGCACGGCGTGGGCGGCATCGTCGGCGCCCTCCTCACCGGCGTCTTCGCCTCGAGCGCCGTCACGGGCTCCGAAATGAATCCCGTCATGACCCAGGTCGGCATCCAGGCCGCAAGCGTCGTCGCCACGATGGTCTACGCAAGCGCCGTGAGCTGGATCCTCCTCAAGATCATCGACGTCGTCATGGGCCTGCGCGTCACGTCCGACGAAGAACGCATGGGTCTCGACCTCTCGCTCCACGGTGAACGCATCGAATGATCCCGGCATTCACCTGAACCCGAATGGGCCGCCCGCCGCCGCGTGAAGACGCAAAGGCCGGGCGGCTTCTTCATTTGTTCTCGAAGATAACGAAGGAATTCTCGAGGCGATGCTTGATGCAGACCGCCCCGGATAAGGCGGACGCCTGAGGCGCGCGGACGCTCGAGCGCCTATGATCGAATGATCTGCTCGCGTTTCCACGGAGGAGCCTTCATGTCGCACGACGCCGCCTGCGCCGACTTGATCAGAAAGGGATTCGGCACCCGCATCACCACAAGGGAAACGACGATTGCCACCGTCGAGGAGGCTGCCGCCACCGTGGGCGTTGGCGTGGAGCGCATCGCCAAGACACTCTCCTTTCTTCAGAACGGCAGGCCCGTGCTGATCGTGGCTGCGGGCAACGTGAAGATCGACAACCGCAAGTACAAGGACCGATTCGGCGTGAAGGCCTCGATGATTCCGGGCGCCTCGGTCGAGGAGCTCGTGGGGCATGCGCCCGGCGGCGTCTGTCCCTTCGGCATCCGCGAGGGCGTCGAAGTCTGGCTGGACGCGTCCCTGAAGCTCTACGAGACCGTGCACCTTGCCTGCGGCGACGACCGCACCACGATCGAGCTCACGCCCGACGAGACCGAGCAGGCCTCGGGTGCGCAGGGCTGGGTCGACGTGACGAAGCTCATCGAGCCGAAGGCCTGAAAGGCCGCCTGAATGAGGCACAGGAAAACGGGAGGCGTCCGCAGGGAGGCCTCCCGTTTTCTGTTTCATAATGATTCGGCGCGGAAACCTCTTCCTTTAGGAAGGGGAGGAAGCGCCGCACTCCTTTCTTAGTTGAGTCAAAAACCTGGTTCGCTTCTCAACTAGCATCAGTTTTTTGAAGCTGACGCCGGCGGAAAGCCGGACTCCATCCAGCGTTCGGACATCGAAGTATCCGAAGGAACGGCGACCGAAAATGGCCTTTCGCAGATTCGTGTGGGTAATTCTCGCCCGGAATCGAATCGTCAAGCTGTCGTGGAATAGCGCAGGCCGTTAGGCCAAGCATATGCCGCGAAAGCAGATTGACGAGGTGATTCAGCGCAAATAGCCTGTGGT
>OGMO01001266.1_pt1 | contig 16197 bp, 11 predicted proteins | sample 1573241 | NCBI WGS metagenome assembly OGMO01 (sample SAMEA2581896, study PRJEB24529) | metagenome | biome: Human gut stool | place: China | collected 2011 | reverse complement strand
GGTGAATACGACCATACCGATACCTCCCTGCCACTGTGTAAGACTCCGCCAGAATAAGATACCTTTAGGCAACGCTTCTATATTCGTTAAAATAGTAGAGCCTGTAGTCGTAAATCCGGACATGGTCTCGAAAAAGGCATCGGTCACATTATCTATATATCCTCCTATATAGAATGGTAACATTCCAAATAAAGAGAATAAAGAGTTTATTGCAATTCTACAGTTTGATGCTACTGCAAAGACACTAAAAGAATTCTTTGATGTAAAACTTCATATTGTAAATAACGCAACTAAAAACTTTGTCCTAACAAATAATGAAGTGAACCTAAATGTACCTGATGGACTTCACCTAATGGATAATGTTTCCGGTGAATGGTGTAACAGTAAGAATGTTAAGTTTGATAAACTTGTAGGTCAAGAAACTAAGACACTGTCATGGATTGTTCGTGGTGATAAGGTAGGTTCTTATGACTTGTCAGCAGATTATTCCGGTGTGCTAAGTGAGTTTGAAGAAACAGTTAAGACTTCTTTCAAAACCGATGAACCTATTGATGTTTACGGTATGACAAACATAATGTTTAATGTTGAAGTATGTAAAGAAATCCGAAACAATGCTTTCTACTTTAATATCGGACTAAAGAATGTTGGTAATATTGATGCAATTTGTCCTTCTCTTGACTTTAATAATATTGTAAAGAATATTACTTCAACAGCACTTGGTCTTGACCCATCAGATGAAAATTATTCTCCTGATTTTTCAGTAGATGCAAGACTAATGAATGTTAGAACTGTATCAGCAGATAATCAAAGTAAGTATGTTGATTATAAATACTCAAAGGATGGTAGTATTGCAACTAATATAAGTACTCTTGCACCTGACGAATCAATTTATTTTGATTATGTAGCATATAACGCAATTAACTATGATGATATTGCACAGTTTAAGTCAGCATCATATAAGGTTCTTGACGGTATCGGTGGTGGTGTAACAGTAACACCGATAGACTTTAACTATTATAGTTTTGCTAATTCTACAGATAAAGTTAACGACTTAACTACTAAAGAAGATAATAGCAGAAAGTCATCAGCTGATTATCTATTAAACGGTAACAACTTCCTATATGTTAAAAACAGTGATATGGCTAATTCTCTTGGTGAGGGTGTTTATAATAGCCTAAAACTTGCTTTAACACTTGATTTTGAAACACTTACAAAGGATGATAAGAAGAAATTAATTGATGAATTATTGGTTAAAATGATTACCGATGATAATTCAGAACAAAACATTAACGGATTAGTAAGTGACCAGTATGTAAGTGCAGTTAAGAATGCTCTTTATGTTATAAAAAGTTCTTGTGATTCCTTTGACTTTGGTGATAATACAACTAAAGAAAAGGTAACTGCTATTATCAGTAATGCATTAGATAGCACTAATACAATAAACGAATTAGCAGGTAATTTAGAAAACTCAACTGATGAAGATTCAATTATTAATACATTCTATGGGAAACTTGGACTATCAGCAGTTGGTGGTATATCAGTTACTACATTTAAAAAGCTAGTTGGTGATAACCTAGGCTATAGTGAAAACTCAGCATTATTTAAGGGTATCACAGGTGTAAGTGAATACGGTGGTATGGCAGTTGAATTATTAGTAGAAAATCCTATTAATGCTTATAATGATGCAGTTACTTCTCGTTACCTTTATACTCAGTTAAAGGCTCAAGCATCTGTCGAACAAGCCACATTACTACTAAATACTTTAATCAGTTATTATTCTGATGAAGAACGCTTTAGAGATTTTATGAAAGACTCTCAGCTTAATTCATTAATGTATAAGTCAGCTAATACCAACTACAAAAAGCTAATCGCTGATGAGGCTAAAAAGCTAAAGTCACAGTTACTAAATGACTCATATAACTTTAGATTAGAACTTGCTAAGAATTTCGCCTCAGCTACTGCAAATTCAGTTGCAAATATTGTACTTGATGAAGCTATTTCTAAGTCACTTGGTAAGTTGGCAATTTGGTATGAAGCACTTTCAGCTACATTCCAAGTAGTAGATTCAGCCTTTGGCATTGGTGATATGTATGAGGCAGCAGATTCATTTGCTATTGCAAACTATATTTCAATGGCAGTAGAATCAGGTTACAACACAATTTCTAACAGTTATAAGAATAAAAACAGTAATCTCCTTTCAACAGGTCTATTTAAGGATATTGTTTCTGATGATTCATCTTTAAATGACGACTCATTAGCTGAATATACTTTATATGAAATGAAGTCACTTTGTCAGATTAGACTACTTGGTGAACAACTATTCTATAAGTATATTAATAGTGACAATTCAAATATTATTCATACTGATGAAGAATTTGATGCAAAGATAGTTAAAGAAGTAAATGATTATTTCGGTATTAATGCAAAGAATATTGAAGAAGTATTTGATTATGTTTATGAAAAAATCTTATCTTCAAGAGACAGTATCTTTGATATTGAAAGTAAAGAAAGTATCATTCAGCCATCAGCACCAACAGTAACTATTGATTATAACAATCTTCGTACAGTAGAAAAGTTTGATGATAAGTATGAGTATTGTACAGAAGATGGTGTATGGCATACTTGTGACGGATATATTAATGTATATCCTAAGACAGTAAGAACTATCCTAAGGGTTAGACTAAAGTCTAGTGGTAACAATATGTCCGGTAAGATTACAACAGTAAATGTTTATGCTAAAAAGTCAGTTAGCAAAAATGTTTCAGTTAAATATTCAGATGGTAAGTATTATCTAACTAACCTAAATGAAAACTATTCATATCAAGTAGCAACGGTTTCTTCATTAACTGCAAATGCTGATTGGACAAAGGCAGTAACAATTAACAATAAGGTTGATGCTACTGTTACAGGTTTAAGTAATTCGGATTATCTATCAATCAGAATTCTTGAAAATAAAGATCTAGAAGTAATGACTTCCGAACCAACAGTTCTTAAGGTTAATAAGAAATTACCTTTAACTATTGTTACAGAGGGTGACGGTAATGTTACACAGACAAGTAGTGACGGTTACTACTTTGTTGGTGATGATGTAACACTTACAGCAGAAAAGTCAGCTGACTCAATTTTTGCAGGTTGGTATGTAAACGGTGAAAAGGTAAGTTCTGACCCTACCTATATTCTTGAAATGACTGAATTCGCAGAAATTACTGCTAAATTTATCGGTAAAAACGAAGTAAAAGCTACTTCAATTAATGTAACTTCTCCATATACAGAAAATAAAGATACTTTCTATGTTGGAGAAAAAATAAAGATGATAGCCAACTTTACACCAAATAACACTTCTAATAAGTCAGTTAAATGGACTTCAAGTAATAATTCAGTAGCCACAGTTAACAACTTAGGTGTTGTATCATTCATAAAGAGTGGTAAAACAGTTATTACTGCTACAACTTCAAATAATATTTCAGCAACATACAATATTAATGTTGTAGAAAATAAAGTTGAGAAACTGGTTATCACAACTGATTTCTCAGTAAAACAGTATTTTGAGGGTGAAACATTCTGTAATGACGGTTTAAAGCTGGTTGCAGTTTATACAGATGGTTCTTCATCATATGTTGATGATTACACAGTAACAGGTTTTGACAATACAAAAGCAGGTGAACAAACATTAACCATTACTTCAAATGGTAAAACAGTTACTACAACAGTTACAGTTTTACATAACGGTACTTGGAAAGTGCTTAAAGAAGCTACTTGTAAAGAAACCGGTAAAATGGAATATGTATGTTCTATTTGTAATAATGTAGTTTCTGAGAAAGCTATTGAAAAAACACCTCATACTGTTGTAACAGATAAAGAAGTTAAACCAACTTGCGAAAAGAATGGTTTAACAGAGGGCAAGCATTGTTCAGTATGCGGCGAAGTAATCACCCCACAAAAGACAGTTCCAAAGCTAGGTCATACAGTAGTTAAAGACAAAGCAGTAAAACCTACATATACACATACAGGTTTAACTGAGGGTTCTCATTGTTCAATTTGTGGTAAGGTGATTGTAGCCCAAAAGGTTGTTCCGAAGTTAAAGAAAACAGTTATTACTCTAAAGAAAGCTAAACAATCTGTTTATGTAAAGGCTAAAACTACTGTAAAAGCTACAATTAAAAATCCTGTTGGTAAAACTACTTATAAGAGTAGCAATACTAAAATTGCAAAGGTAAACAGTAAGGGTGTAATCACTACTTATAAGTTAGGTACAGTTAAAATTACCGTTAGAAATAATAAGGTATCTAAAACTATGACACTTGTAGTGAAGAAACCTAAGCTAAACAAAACTTCACTTACACTAAAGAAAAAGAAATCCTATACACTGAAAGTTATGGGTAAAGTAGGAACTGCTAAGTTCACTTCTTTAAATACTAAGATTGTTACCGTAAATAAATACGGCAAAATCCTAGCTAAGAAAAAAGGTAATGCAGTAATCATCGTTAAAACAAATGGTGAAACTCTAAAGTGTAGAGTAAAAGTAAATTAATCTAATAAAAGTAATGACTGACATCACTCCATGTGGTGTCAGTTTTACTTTTCAAAGAATTATTATAAAGTTATTGACATATATTAACCAAAGTGATATTATAAAACTACCATAAAGAGTGCGTGAGGGAGTAAGCCCTATGATCGCACACCAACCTACCAAAAGGCAAGGTGGTAAAGCTTAACCGATGGTGTGTATATATTTAGACTGGTCAACATCTATCGGTAACGATGGGTGTTATTTTTTTTACCTCTCTTTGTGGAATTAATACTCAAAGGGAGAATTTTTTATGTCAAGAATTAAAAACTTATTAGCAGAAAATGAAGGAAGAATCTATGTTTATCTTAAGGATAAGGAAGTAGCAAATCAGTTTATGATTGATGCAGAAAATGAAGGTTTCACTTTCAGTGACGGCAAAAAGCCAACTGAAAGAAAACCGTCCGATATTATGGCAGTTAATAGGGACAACACAATTAATTATGTTGGTACTGTAGGTCATATTGCTTATCAATCAGCAGACAAAATCGGGGAAGAACCTCTTATTAAGATTGATTACAGTGAAGTGCTACAACAGTCAAAGTAAAATCAATATGTAATAAGAAAGGATGATACCACTTAGGTGTTAGCTATTTCTGTTTAAATAAAAATTATAAGTACAAGCAAAATGCCAAATTCATTGAATAAAATGTACTAGTAATTTGGAGGTGGTGTTGTGCTGGAATTTATAAATTTTTTAGGTCAGTATATTTTTACTTTTATTCTTCACATATGTGGTAATGGAAAATTTCCTAAACCATTATCAGAAGAAAAAGAAAAAGAATATCTTCTAAAGTCCAAGAATGGCGATATTAAGGCTAGAAATATTTTAGTAGAACATAATTTGCGATTAGTGGCACATATTATTAAAAAATATTATGCAGTAAATGTTGACCAAGATGATTTGGTTTCAATCGGTACAATAGGACTTATAAAGGCCATAAATACATTTGATATGGACAAAAATATAAAACTCAGTAGTTATGCATCAAGGTGTATTGAAAATGAAATTCTAATGCACTTTAGAAATCTGAAAAAGTCTTCACAAAATGTTTCTCTGGAAGATGCAGTTGATATTGACAAAGACGGTAACACCCTAAAATTAATGGACTTACTTTCTATTGATGATGATTTTGCAGATAACCTTGATAAAAAGTTAAATCTTCAAAAGATTAATAAGTACCTAACTGAAACTTTAACTAAAAGAGAATTACAAATTATCAATCTGAGATATGGACTTAATGGCAGTAAACCACTAACTCAAAGAGAAGTATCTTCAATTATGAATATATCTAGGTCATATGTTTCAAGAATAGAGAAAAAGGCTTTAGAAAAATTAAAAGAAAGGTATGACAGTAACTGATTTCATAAGCGAGTAAAGAGGAATTATCCTAATTACTCGCTTTTTCTATTGACAAAATAATTATATGGAATTATAATATAACAGTGTTATATAACAATGTTATATGAGGTGCGGTATGATAAATAAAGATAATGGAACACTTGAAAATATTTTAAATGCAGGTAAGGAAGAATTTCTTGAAAAAGGTTTCTTATCTTCATCATTAAGAAATATTGTAAAGAAAGCTAATGTAACTACAGGTGCATTTTATGGCTATTTCTCTAATAAAGAGGCCTTGTTTAGTGGTCTTGTTGAAGAACAAGCAAAAACTGTAATGCATATGTTTATGGAGTCACAAGAAGAATTTGACAGTATTCCTGACGAAAATAAAAGAGAAAATATGGGCAGTTGTTCCGGAGATTGTATTTCAAGATGTGTTGAATATATTTATGATAATTTTGATATTTTTAAGTTAATTATCTGTTGTTCACAAGGTACACCATATGAACACTTTATTCACAATATGGTGGAAGTTGAAGTTGAGTCAACTTATAGATTTATAGAAGTTCAAAGAAAACTAGGTTATGAAGTACCGGAAATTGACAAGAAACTTTGTCATATTCTTGCAAGTGGTATGTTTGGTGGAATGTTCGAGATTGTAAGACACAGTATGCCTAAAGAAGAGGCTGTTGTATATGTTAAGCAACTTAGAGATTTCTATACTGCAGGTTGGGAAAAAATTATGGGGTTCTAAAACCCTATATTTTTTGCATATAGGTTAGCTATAACTAACTAATTTTTAGGAGGAATTTTATGAAAAAGAAATCAAATCTATCAACCCTAATGAAATATGCAGGGAAATATAAAGTCCTTACATATCTTTCATGGGTACTGTCAGGTATTAGTGCATTAGTAGCATTAGTTCCTTTCATTTACATTTGGAAAATTATCAAAGAAATTCTTGATAATATTTCTGACTTAAAGAATGCAGAGAACCTTGCATACTATGGTTGGATGGCAGTTATTTTTTCTGTACTTGCTATACTGATTTATATCGGTGCATTAATGTGTTCTCATTTTTCAGCTTTTAGAGTACAAGCAAATTTAAGAAAAACTATGACCTACCATATTACAACATTGCCACTGGGCAAGATTGAGTCTTTCGGTAGTGGTAAGCTAAGAAGTATTATTAATGAGTCTAGTGGTGCAACAGAAACATATCTTGCTCATCAATTACCTGATATGGTAAATTCTTTCGTAACACCTATTGCACTATTATTTATGTTATTATTCTTTGATTGGAGATTAGGTCTCCTTAGCCTTATACCGGTTGTGTTGGCATTTGTAATTATGGCAACTATGACAGGTAAAAGAATGCAGAAGAAAATGGAAGAATACCAAAATGCACTTAATGATATGTCAAATGAGGCTGTTGAGTATGTAAGAGGTATTCCTGTTGTTAAAACCTTTGGTCAGTCTGTATTTTCTTTTAAAAGATTTAAAGGTGCTATTGACAGATATAGTAAATGGGCAATTTCTTATACAAAAGAATTGCGTTTCCCTATGATAATCTACACAATGCTTATTAACGGTGTATTTGCATTTTTAATCGGTGGAACTTTGTTCTTTACAAGAGATACTATCACAACAGAATTTATCCTAAACTTAATTTTCTATATAATCATTACACCTATTATTTCAGTAACATTGACTAAAACAATGCATGCAAGCGAAAATAACCAAATTCTAAATGATGCAATGAATAGAATCAACTCTGTATTAGAGTTAGAACCTCTTTCGTCATCAACTACTCCACAGTCACCTAAGGATGGATCTGTCGAACTTAAGAATATTTATTATAGTTATGATGGAAAGAAAAAAGCATTAAACAATGTTAGCCTAAAAATCAATTCAGGTGAAACAGTAGCATTTGTAGGACCATCAGGTGGTGGTAAATCCACCTTAGCAAATGTTATTGCAAGATTCTTTGACCCTAATAGTGGTGAAGTTTTAATCGGTAATATTAATTCAAAGGATATTCCAAAAGAAGAATTGATGAATACTGTTTCTTTCGTATTCCAAAACAGTAGATTAATTAAAGGCACTATTTATGACAATGTAAAACTAGGCAAAGAAAATGCCACAAAAGAAGAAGTATTGTCAGCACTACAGAAAGCACAGTGTATGGATATTATAGATAAGCTACCTAACGGTATTGATACTTTAATAGGTACTAATGGTATTTATCTTTCAGGAGGTGAATGTCAACGAATAGTTATTGCCAGGGCAATATTAAAGGATAGTCCTATTGTTATTCTTGATGAGGCAACTGCCTTTGCTGACCCTGATAACGAAACAAAAGTACAACAGGCATTTAATACACTTTCTAAGGGTAAAACAGTTATTATGATTGCCCATAGACTTTCAACAGTTATTAATGCTGACAAAATCTTTGTTATTAACAATGGTGAAATTGCAGAAAGTGGTTCAAGTGAAGAATTAATTAATTCTAATGGTTTCTTCAGTAGTATGTGGAAGAACTATCAGACCTCTGTAAATTGGAAAGTTAAGAAGGAGGTAGTAAAATGATTAAGAAAATTCAGAAAAAATATGCACTTTCACATAAAGGTGCAGTAGATTTAATGAAAGGTATCTTGGCTTGTACATTACATAATATTGTATTTATGCTACCTGTAGGTTTGCTTTATCTTTTAGTTGATGATTTACTAAAGGGTAGTATTAGTCTAAGTCACATTGTATTTTATATAGTAGGTACAGTAGTAGCACTTCTTTTAATTGCTTTATCAACTTATTTACAATACAACTGTACATTCCTTGCAACTTATGTAGAAAGTGGTGTAAGAAGAATTACTTTAGCCGAAAGACTTAGAAAAATTCCACTTTCATTTTTCGGTAAAAAAGATTTAGCAGATTTAACATCAACTATTATGGCTGACTGTACATATCTGGAAACTGCTTTTTCTCATTTTATCCCACCACTATTTGGTGCAATTATTTCTACAACATTAATTGCAATTAGTTTGTTTTTTGTTGATTGGAAACTTGCTATTGCATCATTGTGGGTATTGCCTATTGCTTTCTGTATTGTTTTGTTCTCATCAAAAATTCAGCAAAAGCTAAATAAAAAGTCTATGAAAGCAAAGATTGAATGTGCTGACGGTATTCAGGAATGTATTGAAACTATTCAGGATATTAAGTCTAATAATGCAGAAGAAACTTATCTAAAGGGATTAGATAAGAAAATTGATAATGTTGAGAAACAAGCAATCAAAACTGAATTTGGTACAGCAGTATTTGTAGGTTCAGCACAAATGATTTTGAAACTTGGTATTGCTACAACTGCCTTAGTTGGTGCATATCAGCTTATAAACGGTAGTATTTCTGTAATCACAATGTTTATGTTCTTACTTGTAGTATCAAGATTATATGACCCATTACAAGGTTCATTACAAAATTTAGCAGCGATTATTGCATCAAGAACAAATATTGCCAGAATGAACGAAATTCTTGACCATGATATTCAGCAAGGTACAGAAAAAATGGATAATAAGGGTTATGATATTAATTTTAATAATGTTTCATTCTCTTATAACGGAAAAGAAAAAATCCTTAATAATGTTAATTTTACTGCAAAGCAAGGTGAAATTACTGCATTAGTAGGTTCTTCAGGTGGTGGTAAAACAACAGTTTCAAGACTGGCAAGTAGATTTTGGGATACTGATAGTGGTACAATCACAGTAGGTGGTATGGATATTTCAAAGATTGAACCGGAAACATTACTATCACTTTATTCAATAGTTTTCCAAGATGTTACACTATTTAATAATACAATTATGGAGAATATCCGTATCGGTAGAAAAGATGCCACAGATGAAGAAGTGCTAAAGGCAGCTAAACTTGCAAATTGTGATGAATTTGCAAAGAAGTTACCTAATGGTTATAACTCAGAAATAGGTGAAAACGGTTGTGAACTTTCAGGTGGTGAAAGACAGAGAATATCTATTGCCAGAGCGTTTCTAAAGGATGCTCCGATTATTCTACTTGATGAAGCAACTGCATCACTTGATGTTGAAAATGAAACTCTTATTCAAAATGCACTTTCAAAGCTTATTAAAGATAAAACAGTTTTGATTATTGCCCATAGAATGAGAACAGTTGCAGATGCCGACAAGATTGTTGTTTTAGCTAACGGTACAGTTGCCGAAAGTGGCACACCAACAGAACTTAAAAAGCAAAATGGTATTTATAGTCATATGGCTAGTTTGCAAAAGCAAAGTAACAGTTGGACTATTAAGTAACTTGAATTAAATTATTGCAAAATAATATTTAAAGGTGGATGTGTTTTGAAATACGTTCACCTTTTTGCATATTACTACTTGAAATTTTTGCAACTTAGGTTATATAATATTTATGGCGAAAAAAGTAGGGAAGATGATATAAATGGCTATTGCCAAAAGAAAAACAAATTTAATGACACAAGGTAATATAGTTAAGCAAATATTATTCTTTTCAATACCACTTATTTTAGGTAATTTACTTCAACAACTTTACAGTACAGTTGATTCAATTATAGTAGGTAACTTTGTAGGCAGTAATGCCTTAGCAGCAGTAGGCTCCAGTACATCACTGATTTATTTGTTAATAGCCTTTAGCCAAGGTGCAGCAACAGGTGCAGGTGTTGTAGTATCTCAGTATTTAGGTGCTGAGGATAGAAAGAGAACCCATGATGCAGTTCATACAGCAGTAGCAATTTCAATAATTTTAGGTTTAGTCTTAACATTAGGTGGTGTACTCCTTAGTAGGCAAATACTTATTTGGATGAATACCCCTAAAGAAGTTTTAGGTGACTCAGTTACATATTTAAGGATATATTCAGGTGGTTTATTATTTAATGTTGTATATAATATGGCATCAGGTATTCTTAATGCAGCAGGTAATTCTAAAAGGTCACTTTATTATTTAGGCTATGCCTCAGTTACAAATATCATCCTTGATATTGTGTTTATCAATATTCTGGGAATGGGTGTTGAGGGTGCTGCTATTGCTACAGATATTAGCCAAGTAGTTTCTTGTATATTAGAAATAGGTTATTTGGTAAAAGTAAATGAACCTTATAAAATTAAGTTAAAAGATATAAAGCTTAATAAATCTACTGCCGGCAGAATAATCAAAATAGGTTTACCTACCGGTATTCAGAATATGACAATTTCACTTTCAAATGTACTTGTACAGTCAAGTGTAAATCAGTTTGGTGCATCAGCTATGGCTGGTTTTGGTGCATATATGAAGATAGATGGTTTCAATATTTTACCGGTATTAAGCTTCAGTATGGCTATTACCACATTTGTAGGTCAAAACTATGGTGCTAATAAAATTGACAGAGTAAAAAAGGGTATGTGGATAACCCTTGCAATGGGTGCAGTTTATACTATCATAACAGGTATTTTACTTCTAACTTTCTCAACCCCATTAATGCGACTTTTCACAAATGACCCTAATGTAATAGAATACGGTAAACTGGCAATGGATTACTTCTGTCCATTCTATATTTTAATCAGTTGTTTGCAATGTCTAGCCGGTACTGTTAGAGGCACAGGCAAGAGTATCCCACCAATGGTTGTACTACTTACTTCAATGTGCCTATTTAGAATAGTATGGTTACAAGTGGCATTACCTTTCTTTAGTACAATAGACGGTATCTATGTTTTGTATCCGGTATCTTGGATGGTAGGTCTAGTATTAATGGTTATCTATGTGTGGAAAGGTAAATGGCTAGTCCCTCATACGGTAAGTTGATATTCCAGAGATGATTATATGACTCATGAACAATTTGAAAAAAGCGTCACATTATTGGAATAGTAAATAAGAAATTAAAGTTCCAAAAGATATTTTGAAGAATGCTATATTTGATAAATATAATGGTTTGGCAATTTTAAAAGTTTTCAAAAATAAATGTATTATTTTCAGAATTTAAAAGATTTAATACATTAATGCAGTTTGCAGTAGCAGTTGGTACAAGCGTATGTGCTGCTTTAGTTTCATCAGCACAAAGTATGGATAATTCTATGAATTATGCTGAGAAAACTGCCGGTGGTTCTACTCATAGTTTTATTTTTTTATTAATACTTGCAGTTGCATGCCTTGCACTTCAAGTTATCGGATTTAAAACACATAAAGAGAATTAAATACATACATAATTATATAAAAGAAACAGACACCAACTTTTTACAGTTGATGTCTGTTTTTATGTATCATCATTCTTCTGTTGATGATGTTTCTTCAATTTTCTTAACTTCTTTATCTTTATTTTTCTTATCGGATAAAGGAGTCATAGACTTTGCACAAATCATCATTGTTGATGCATTGTGAAGTAAAGCTGAAATGGAAGGAGTAATAACACCCATAAAACCAAGTAAAAGTAGGGAAGAATTAAACCCTAAAATAAATCTGTAGTTTTTATGAATTCTCTCCATCAATTCTTTACTTAAAATTCTAACTCTGGCTAACTGATTAAGTGAAGAATCTTTAATAGTAATATCAGCAGTTTCTCTTGCAATATCTGATGCATCATTCATTGCAACAGATACATTAGCAGCAGCCAAAGCCGGGGTATCATTAATACCGTCACCAACCATAATTACACAGTGACCTTTATCTTTCAAATCTTCTATGTACTTATGTTTGTCCTCAGGTAGTACCTGATACTTGTATTCTGTAATGCCAAGTTGTTCAGCAGTCATTTTTGCTGCCTTATAACTGTCACCTGTTAGCATAACAATGTTATCAATACCTAGTGACTTTAGTTCAGTAATAGCATCCTTAGCATCAGCCCTTGGAGGATCGCTAATACAAAGAACACCGACTAATTCATCACCAATAGCTAGGTAAAGTACAGAACAAGCACCGGACTTTTCATTGATAAGTTCATCTTGTTCATCAGTAACAGTTATGTGTTCATCTTCAACAACAAAGTGCTTACTACCGATAATAGCTTTCTTGCCATGTAGTGTAGTAGAAATACCATGTGCTACAACATAGTTAACTTCAGTATGTTCCTCTAAATGAGCAATACCTCTTTCATTAGCAGCATTTACAACTGCATTTGCCACACTGTGAGGGAAATGTTCCTCAAGACAAGCTGCAATTTTTAGTATTTCTTCTTCACTGTATTTGCCGAATGAAACTATCTTTTCAAGAGTAGGTTCAGCATTAGTCAGTGTACCTGTCTTGTCAAATACAATAGTATCAGCATTTGAGAATGCTTCAAGGTATTTACAACCTTTAATAGTAATATCGTGTACTGCAGCCTCTCTAATAGCAGAAATTACTGCAATAGGGGTTGATAGCTTAATAGCACAAGAATAGTCAACCATCAAAAGTGAAAGAGCCTTGTTTACATTTCTTGTGAAAATCAATGTTAAGAAGAATCCTAAGAAACTGAATGGTACAATTCTGTCAGCTAAGTTTTCTGCGTTACTCTGTACACTAGCCTTTAGATTTTCTGAATTATCAATTAGTTCAATAATCTTGCTAATCTTTGTGTTAGAAGAAAGTTCTCTAACTTTTACAACAACAGAGCCTTCTTCAATTACTGTACCTGCATAAACAGAAGTATCAGCAACTTTCATTACCGGTAGAGATTCACCTGTAATAGATGCCTCGTTAACAGTAGCAATACCGTCAATAGGAATAACATTACCTGTATGAATACGGATTTTATCCCCAACTTGTAGTTCTGTAATAGGTATCTCAACATCTTCACCGGAAGTTACCAGCCATACCTTATCAGTCTTAATAACTAGGCTGTCAGTTAATACAGCTTTTGTTCTTTCTCTGGTATATTTTTCCAGTAAGCTGGAAATTGATAGTAAGAACATAACTGTACTTGCAGTTTTAAAGTTCTTTCTGACAAAACAAGCGACAATAGATGCACTGTCCAGTACATCAACATTTAGCTTACATTCACTAAGTGCTTTTAAGCCATTTTTAATGTACTTAACACTGTTGTAAATTGTAAGTGCTGTGGCAATAGGGTTAGGCACAAATGCTTTGAAAAATACTCTCTTTAAAGCAATTTTAAGTAAACTGTCTTTAAATTCTTTATCAATTTCTTTTATGCCATATTCTCTTTTTTCTGTCATAGGAGCAAGAGTGTTTATATTAAGGTTCTTAACTAATTCAACAACCTTATCTCTGAAACCGGTCTTGTACATAACAAGAATACCACCGTTAATACTTGTAACATCAACTTCTTTTACAAAACTACTTGTAGAAATATAAAATCGAATACTCTCCTCATATTCTTTAGGTATAGCATAGTTGCCACATCTAAAACGAATACGACAAGGTTTATCATATACAATTTTGAATTTCATTAATATTCACTTCTTATTATTCAGCTACTGCTTCTTCTGTAATACCTGCTTCAGTTTTAGCATCATAACAAATGTCAGAAGCTTCATCCTTAATGTTCTGGAATGTAGCCTTTGCATCATTCTGTAGCTTCATACCTTTTGCAAGACCTGTAACTGCTAGGTTTCTTGTCTTTTCAGACTTAAGTACTTTCTTACCTACAACTATTGCTGCTGCACCTGCAACTGCACACCATAATTTTTCATTCTTTAGAATGTCTAACATTTAAAAAACTCCTTTTGTGATTATTTTTGCAGTTAGTAAGCTATAACTAACTGCTTGTTTTTATTTTATTACAACACCTAAAAATAGTCAAGATTTTACAATCATTTTTATAAATTTTATGTTACTATTTTGATTGTTTTTATATGTAGATTATGTTATTATATTTCTTGATTAAGTAATGATTTAGAACGAAAAGAGGAACAGTTATGATGATATTACAAGTGCTTTTATTGCTGGTTGGTTTCCTGTTACTTGTAAAGGGTGCTGATTGGTTTGTAGAAGGTGCTGCAAGTATTGCAAAGAAAATGGGAATACCTCAGTTAATAGTAGGGCTTACCATTGTAGCAATGGGTACAAGTATGCCTGAGGCAGCAGTTAGTATTACTGCTGCAATAAACGGTAATGCCGGAATTACAGTAGGTAATGTTGTAGGTAGTAACATTATGAATATTTTGATTATTCTAGGTATTACTTCAGTTATAACAAGTGTTGCTATCCAAAAATCAACTTTATATTATGAAATCCCCTTTATGATAGGTATTACTGTTGTAATGATGATATTCGGTTATACAGATTCAAAGATTACTTTCTTTGAAAGTGTAATTCTGTGTATTCTATTTGTTGCTTTTCTTGGCTATCTATTTTATATGGCTAAAAAGGGTTCACCTACCGAAGAAGAAACTGCAAAAGATTTTCCGGTTTGGAAATGCCTATTGCTTATGGTTATAGGTGGCATTATGGTAGTAAAGGGCAGTGACTTTGCAGTAGATGGTGCATCTTACATAGCAAAGTTCTTTGGTATGAGTGATAGATTTATCGGCTTAACTATTGTTGCATTTGGTACTTCACTACCTGAACTTGTAACTTCAATTACAGCAGCAAAGAAAGGTAATGTTGGTATAGCTATCGGTAATATAGTAGGCAGTAATATCTTTAATATATTATTTGTAATCGGTATTACAGGTCTTATCTGTGATGTGCCATTTGAAAGCAAGTTCTTAATTGATACTTGTGTAGCTATCGGTGCAGGTATAATTCTTTGGTTAGGTACAATTAAACATAAAGAATTAAGACGACCTTGTGGTATATTAATGTTACTTTGTTATGCCGGATATTTTGCATATTTATGTGTTAAGTAGCTTTTTAAAATTTAATATGAATTAAAAAGGTATCTCACAAACTTTAGTAAGTAAGTGAGATACCTTTTTTACATAACTATATTTATAAGAAAACAAAATATTAATCCTGTTATAGTCGGTAATAAAATAGAAATCAAAGTCCATAATTTACTTTTTGTTTCCTTATAAATAGTAAGGCAAGTTGTTGAACATGGAAAGTGCATTAATACAATAATTATCATACAAATTGCAGTTTTAATAGTCCAACCGTTACTGACTAATAGGTTACTTAATGCTCCTAGGTCACTACATTCAACAAGTGTACTACTGCCACAATAAGCCATTAACATAATGGGAATTACAATTTCATTAGCCGGAAAGCCCAGTAACAATGCAATAAGTATTTCACCGTCAAGTCCAAATGCTTTTCCAATCGGATTAAGAAAATTTACAATATAACTTAATATAGTGTAGTCATTAATTTTAATATTACCACATAACCAAATTATAGC
>OGMO01001234.1_pt1 | contig 16708 bp, 13 predicted proteins | sample 1573241 | NCBI WGS metagenome assembly OGMO01 (sample SAMEA2581896, study PRJEB24529) | metagenome | biome: Human gut stool | place: China | collected 2011 | reverse complement strand
CAAAATGAACGTCTAAACCTTCGCAAGCCCCCAAATTAAGAGTGAGGTGAAAGAAGATGAAAAGATGTTTGACCCTTTTGCTCGCGCTGGTGCTGGCGCTGTCCCTTGCCGCCTGCGGCGCGAAGTCTGCTGGCCCGGATACGATGACGGGCGACTACAACGGCTATGAATCGGCGAAAGAAGACTACGACTTTAGCGCAACAGATGACGAACCGGAAGGCGCGGGCGCGTGGAACGGCGATGGGCAGGTAGGCTCGGGTATCGACAAGAGCCTTTCCGAGCGCGGCGTCAAGATGATCTACAGCGCGCACATCGAAATGCAGACGCTCTCCTACGAGCAGGCGGTGGAGGACATTGCCGCGCTTGTGGAGCGCAGCGGCGCTTACTTCGAGCAGAAGAACTTTTCGAACTATTCCAGCGGTTATCGCCACGCGAGCTATACCGTGCGCGTGCCGGCGGAGCAGTTCGCTGACTTCTGCGCGCAGGTGGGCACGCTCTGCCATGTGACGTGGCAGGACGACTCGGCGGAAAATATCAGCGAGCAGTATTACGACACGCAGTCGCGTCTGGAAACGGCGCAGATCAAGCTTGCGCGCTTGCAGGAGCTGCTCAAAAAAGCGGAGAATATGGAGGACATCATCACCATCGAGTCCGCCATCTCTGAAACGGAGTATGAGATCGAACGTCTCTCCGGCACGATGCGCCACTACGACGCGCTCGTGGACTATGCGACCGTTACGCTCGAGCTGAGCGAGGTCTACCGTCTCTCCGGCACGGAGGACGCGCCCAAGAGCTTTGGCGAAAAGCTCAGCAACGCCTTTACGGATGGCCTTGCCGCCGTTGCCGAGGGGCTGGAGAATTTTGCAATCTGGCTTGCTTACAGCTGGCTCGGGATCCTGATTTTCGCGGCGGTCGTGTTTGCGGCCGTGAAGCTTATCACCCGCCTGCGCCGGGGAAAGAAGCTGCCGAAGCTCGGCAGGAAAAAGAAAAACGCGGACGCTTCCGCAGATGAAACGAAAACGGAGGAGTAAACCATGAACATCACCTGGCTGGGCCATTCCTGCTTTGTGGTCGAGAGCGCGGGCTGGCGCATCGTGCTCGACCCCTACTATGTAGAGACGTATCCTGCGCTGCACATCGAGGCGGACGAGGCGCTGTGCTCGCACGGCCACCGCGACCACGCCTTTTTGGAGGCGGTGACGCTCTCGGGGCGTGATAAATCGGAAAGCCCGTTCACGGTTGAGACGGTTTCGACGTTCCACGACGATAAGGGCGGCTCACTTCGCGGCGAGAACGCCATCCATATCCTGCACACCGAGGGCCTGACAGTCGTGCACTGCGGTGACCTCGGCCACGAGCTGAATGAGGAGCAGCTCGCGGCGGTCAAGGGCTGCGATGCGCTGCTGATCCCCGTCGGCGGGTACTATACGATCGACGCGAAGACGGCAAAAAAGGTCGCGGACGCGATCGCGCCGCGCGTGCTCGTGCCGATGCACTACCGCTTCGGCGCGCACGGCTACCCTGAGATCGGCACACTCGATGAATTTCTGGCGCTGTATGAGGCAAAGAAGATCCACAAACTTGATGGGAACTCTTTCGAGCTGACGAAGAACGCACCTGCGGGCGTCATCGTGCCGCGATTTGCCGAATAAGAGAAGAAATGCAAGAGCCGCCCGTTTAGGGCGGCTTTTGCTGTATAAAGCCCTTCTTTCCCGCGTAGACTATAGTGCTTGCCCGGCTTGACCGGGGCGGAAAGGGAGGACGGAGCATGAAACGGGAGCTGCGCCGATGGGAGATTGTCGGCTTTATCGCAACTGGCCTTTTCGGGACGCTGCTGCACTTTGTGTACGAATGGACGGGCGGGAATCGCGTGATCGCGGCGTTTTCGGCGGTCAACGAGTCGACCTGGGAGCACATGAAGCTGCTGTTCATCCCGTTTCTCGTGTTCACGGTGGTGGAGTTTATTGTGTTTTCCGAGGCGTTCCGGAACTTCTTCGCCGTCAAGGCGGCGAGCATCCTGCTGGGCCTTGTCTCGATTCCGGCGCTTTTCTACACGCTGACGGGAATGCTCGGCAAGCTCCCTGACTGGGTGAACATCACGATCTTCTTCCTCGCCGACGCGCTTTTGTACTTTGTGAGTTACCGTCTGCTGACCGATGGCGCGCTGCGTGGGGGCGCGATGCAGCTCATCGGCTTTGTGCTTTTGTGGGCGCTGCTGTTCGCGTTTGTCTGGTTCACGTACCGCCCGCTGCACCTGCCGCTCTTTTTAGACCCCGTGAGCGGGTGCTACGGACTGGAAACACCGTGTTGAAAAAAGGCCCTGCCGAAAACTCGGCAGGGCCTTTACAGTTTCTATACAAATAGTATATTTTGCAGAGCTTCTGCAAAATGCGTGTGCAGAAAGGCTCTTGTGATTCGACAGAACGGCAAAAATAAAAATCAGCAGACATGACGGAAGTTGCGAAAAGCCGTCAAAGTAGCCGCGTTCCCGACAGAATCCGCCGCGATGAAGCAATGTTTGATCGAAACTGACAGATTAACATAATAAATTCAATAAAGAGATTCTACGGTGAGTTATCCACAGTTTCCACAGAGTTTTCCACACAAGCGGATTTCTCAAAATCCCCTGATTTGACAGGGAAAAATTGATTTGATTTCCGCGGAGTGGAAAACATACTGTGCAGATAGGCGTGTGTCGAAATTTACATAATTCTGAAATTGGAAAATTTATGGCAGAACAGAAATTCGATTTGTTACCATAATCGTGGAATTATGCAAGATGGAATAGACTCCTTGCAGTCTGCAAGGGAGAGCAGCGCCGCGGGCGCTGCACGAGGCAAAGGGGGATACTCTCTTTCACAAAAGAGAGTATCCCCCTTTAAATCCCCCGAGAGAAAGGTTTACATTGCAAGCGAGCAGCTCGAAGAGCTGCAATGCTTGCCGATTGCACTGCCCTGATCGCGGCGTTGCCGCGTTTGGTGTTGCTAGACGATTTGGCCTGCTCCTATTATCCGCTGCCGCTCTGCCCATCTTGTGGGAGTGCACAGTAATTTCCGTCTATCGCCAGTCCCTACAATGCGACGAGCGCAGCAATGCCGCATTCCGCAAGCAGTCTGCCGCCGAGATAACGTCACTCGCGCCTCACGATAGTAAGGCGCGGTTGCTACTGGTAACGAGTAGTAGGGGTTCATGGCGAAGCCATGTACACCGCACTTACTTTGCGCAGCGCGTGCAGTTCTTCGAGCTACAAACTGCCAATGTGCGGGGTCAAGGGGCAAGGCCCCTTGCGTTCTCTTGGGGGATCAAAAGGGGGCCATTCTCTCACGTGAGAGAATGGCCCCCTTTAACGCACCCCTGCACGGTGCAGGGGAATAAGAACCAGCGCTGCCGCGCTGTAAACCCTCAGACGATAGGATCGTCAATATCTCTCGTCGCATACGCGTTCAGCGCCCAATCCGCTCGCGCGCCGGCGAGATACTCATAATACCCCTGTGCGCCGATCATCGCGCCGTTGTCACCACAGAGCTTGAGCGGCGGCATGTAGAGCCGGTAGCCGTGCTTTCGGCACTCCTTTTCGAGCTCTGCGCGGATGAACGAGTTCGCGGCGACACCGCCTGCGGCGACGAGTACCTTGCGCCCGCTCTGCTGCATGGCGAGCATCGCGCGCGGGACGAGCTCGTCGACAACGGCCTGCGTGAAGTCGCGTGCGAGCGCCGCACGGTCGAGCTGCTTTCCCGTCTGCTCGGCGTTGTGGGCAAGGTTTACGACGGCGGTCTTGAGGCCCGAAAAGCTCATATCGAGAGGACACCCGTCAATCTTCGCGCGCGGCAGCTCGTAGACGCCGCCCTCGCTCTCGTGGGCGAGCTTGTCCATCGCCGCGCCGCCGGGGTAGGGAAGGCCGAGCACGCGCGCGGCCTTGTCAAAGCACTCGCCCGCCGCATCGTCACGCGTCGCGCCGAGGAGCGCAAAGTCCGTGTAGTCGCGCACGTCGACGATGAGCGTGTTGCCGCCGGACATGCACAGCGCCAGAAACGGCGGCTCAAGCTCCGGGAACGCTAAGTAGTTCGCGGCGATGTGGCCGCGGATGTGGTGCACAGGGATGAGCGGCACGTTCAGCGCGTAGGCCGCGCTCTTGGCAAAGTTCAGCCCCACGAGCACCGCGCCGATCAGACCCGGCGCGTAGGTCGCGGCCACGGCGTCGATGTCTTTTTTCTCAACGCCCGCCTCCTTGAGCGCCTGATCGGTCAGCGCGGCGATGGCCTCGATGTGCTTACGCGACGCGATCTCCGGCACGACGCCGCCGTAGAGCGCGTGCAGGTCTGCCTGCGACGCGATGGAGTCGGAGAGGATTTTGCGCCCGTCCTCGACGACCGCAACGGCAGTCTCGTCGCAGGAGGACTCGAAAGCGAGAATTTTCATTGCTGCGCCTCCGCTTCTGCCGCGCCGAATTCCTTCGTCATGATGATGGCGTCCTCTTTCGGGTGGTCGTAGTAGTTTTTGCGGCGGCCCTCGCCGCGGAAGCCGCGGCTGCCGTACAGGGCGATGGCGGCATAGTTGCTCTCACGCACCTCCAGCGTCAAGAACGCAAGGCCGCTGCCCTCGGCAAAGCGGATGAACACGTCGAGAAGCTGACCCGCCACGCCGCCGCGGCGGCAGTCGGGGCGGACAGCCATCTTGGTGATGCAGCCCTCGTCCGCGACGGCGAGCAGCCCCGCGTAGCCGACGACGCTGCCGTTTTCTGCATCCAGCGCGACTAAGAAGGCCGAGCACGCGTTTTCAAGCTCCTCTGCGAGCATGTTGCGCGACCAGGGGTTCGAGAAGCATGTGCGCTCAAGCTCGGCAACGTCATTCAAATATTCGTTCGTCATCGGCACGATGTGGACTTTTTTCTTTAACTGTTCCATTGGTTTCCTCCGGTCATTTGGCTTCCAGCCAGTTTTTGCCCCAGTGGGCCTCGGCGGTCAGGGGAACGGAGAGGTGCACTGCGCCCTCCATCTCCTCGGTGAGGAGCCGTGCGACCGTCTCCTTTTCCTCCTCCGGGCACTCGACGATGAGTTCGTCGTGCACCTGCAAAATGAGCTTTGCCTTTAAGTTTTCCTTGTGCAGCCGCTCGTCGACGCGCACCATTGCGAGCTTGATGACGTCCGCGGCTGTGCCCTGGATGGGCATGTTGCGCGCGACACGCTCGCCGAACGAACGGGTGTTGAAGTTGCTCGCCGCCAGCTCGGGCAGCGCGCGGCGACGGTGCATCAGCGTTTCGACATAGCCGCGCTCTTTCGCCTGCGCGACGACCTCGTCCATATAGCGCCGGATGCCGGGGAAGTGCTCAAAGTACGTCTCGATATATTCCTTCGCCTCGTATACCGGCACGCCGATGTCCTGCGCGAGCGAGAAGGCGGAAATGCCGTACACGATGCCGAAGTTGACGGCCTTCGCGTGCGAGCGCATCTGCTTTGTCACCTGCTCGGCTGGCACGCCGAAGACCTGCGCGGCCGTGACGGTGTGGATGTCCTCCCCGGTCAGAAACGCCTGCTTCATCGCCTCGTCATCCGCGATGTGCGCGAGCAGCCGCAGCTCGATCTGGCTATAGTCCGCGTCGACGAGCATGCAGCCGCTTGCTGGGACAAACATCCGGCGAAATTCGCTGCCGAGCTTTGTGCGCGTGGGGATGTTCTGTAAATTCGGCTCGGTCGAGCTCAAACGGCCCGTCGCCGTGACGGTCATCTGGAAGCTCGTGTGGATGCGCCCGTCGGGCGCGATGACCTTCAAAAGCCCGTCGCAGTAGGTCGAGCGGAACTTTGCATACTGGCGGTACTGCAAAACCTCTTCGACGATGGGATTCTCCCACCGGAGCTTTTCGAGCACGTCCGCGTTCGTCGACCAGCCGGTCTTCGTCTTTTTGCCGTGCGGGAGCTGCAATCTCTCAAAGAGCACCTCGCCGAGCTGCTTGGGGGAGTTGATGTTGAACGGCCCGCCCGCCTCTTCATAGATGTGCTGCTCGAGCGTCTTGAGCTGCACTTCCATCTCGCTGCCGAAGGCCGCGAGAGCGTTCGCGTCCACGCGCATGCCCGCGTGCTCCATGCGCGCGAGCACGGCGCAGAGGGGCAGCTCAACCTCATAATAGAGTTCGTGCAGCTCGCGCTTTTCAAGTTCGGGGGCAAAGGCCTCATACAGCGCATCGACGGCGCTGGTATAGACGTGGAACGCCGTCTCGGCCTCGGCCGTGTCGCCGAGCATCGAGAAAGCGTCTGGATCTAAGTGCTTCGGCTCGGCAAGCGTCTGGTGGAAGTAGGCGGCGAAGAGCGACGCGATATCGTACTTGCCCGCCGTCGCGTCGAGCAGGTACCCTGCGAGCGCGGTGTCAAAAATGAACCCTTCGATGGGAAGGTCGTTTTCGAGCAGCGTGCGCTGGAGGTCCTTGACGTTGTGGCTGACTTTCTTGATATCATCCGAGAACAGGGCGCGCAGCAGCGCGTTCCAGTCGCTCTCGTAGCGGCTGAAGTAGAACTCGGCAGAGACGGCGGTCGATTCGCCTGCAACGAAGTCGACGATCACGCCGGAAAGGTCCGGCAGCGCCAGCAGCGTCACGTGCTCCGCCTTGCGGAAGAGCGAGAGATATTCCTTGGCCTTTTCCACTGTGGTCACGGCCTCGGCGGTCACGGTGAGGTCGACAGGCTCCTCGGCGGCGGGGATATCGGCGGGCGGCTTGAGACCGTATTTGTCGATGAGCTTGGTAAATTCCAGCTTCATAAAGAGCGGATAGAGCGCGTCTGACGGCGCCTTGCGCAGATTGTCCTGCGGAGAAAATTCGAGTGGTGCGTCCGTCACGATGGTCGCGAGGTGGAAGCTCTGGCGTGCGCTCTCCTCGCCCTCGGTGAGCTTTTTGATGACGTTCGGCTTGGCCTCGATATCGGGGAGCAGCCGGTAAATTTCGTCGATGCTCTGGTATTTCTGGATGAGCGCCATCGCCGTCTTTTCGCCAACGCCCGGCACGCCGGGGATATTGTCGCTCGCGTCGCCCATCAGGGCTTTGAGGTCGACAATGTGGATGGGCGCAAAGCCGTAGACCTCACGAAAGCTCTCGGGCGTCATGTCCTTCGTCGTGGTCTGGCCCATGCGCGTGGAAATGAGCTTGACGGTCGTGTGCTCGGTCACGAGCTGCAAAGAGTCCTTGTCTCCCGTGGCGACGACACAGTCCCAGCCTGCGCTTTCGCACTTGCGTGAGATCGTGCCGATCAGATCGTCGGCTTCAAAGCCCGCGAGCTCGTAGCGGGGAATGTTCATCGCGTCGAGCACGTCCTTGAGCACCGGCATCTGCATGGCGAGCTCTTCGGGCATGGCGTGGCGCGTGGCCTTGTAGCCCTCGTACTCGAGGTGGCGGAACGTCGGCTCGCGGCGGTCGAAGGCGACGCACAGCGCCTCGGGCTTTTCCTCGTCGAGTAAGCGGCCGAGCATCGTCAGAAAGCCGAAGATCGCGTGGGTGAAAAACCCGTCGCGCGTGGTGAGCGGACGGACACCGTAATAGGCGCGGTTGATGATGGAGTTGCCGTCTAAAACCATCAGCCTCACGGCATGCACCTCCCAAAATGCAAATTTTTACTAAATATAGTATAGCGCAAAGCAAACAAAAACACAACAGAAACCGGCGGAACTCTCGGCGCGGAGTGAGAAAGTGTGGTAAAAATAAACAGAACACTTGCAATTTCTTGTTGGGATGTTTATAATATTGACTGAAAATCTGTTTTGCTTCCTAATTTTTTGTTAGGAAGCGGGCGGAAAAACAAAAAAGAAAGGGAGAAAATCATGGAAAAGCTATTTAAGCTGAAGGCCAACGGTACTACGGTACGCACCGAGATCCTTGCCGGTCTTACCACGTTTATGACCATGGCCTACATCATCGCGCTCAACCCGAACCTGCTGACCAACTTTGCAGTGGGTACGCCGCTGTGGAACGGTGTGTTCCTTGCCACCTGCATCGCCTCGGCGATCGGCACGATTTGCATGGCGTTTTTCGCCAACAAGCCGTTCGTCATGGCGCCCGGCATGGGACTCAACAGCTTCTTCGCGGTGGTCGTCGCCAACATCGCGGTCATCAACGAGTGCGAGTACGAGTCCGCGTTCCAGGCGGCGCTCGTCATCATCCTTGTCGAGGGTATCGTGTTCCTCATCCTCACGCTCTTAAAGGTGCGTGAGAAGATCGTGGAGGCCATTCCTCTCGGCGTGCGCTACGGCATCGCTCCCGCCATCGGCCTGATGCTGATGAACGTGGGCCTTGGCTCCAACGTCGGTATCTACTCTGAAAACGGCGGCCCGTTCTACATGATGCGTGACTTCTTCGGCGCGCTGACGCCCAGCATCATCAAGGGCAACATGGGCTCGGGCTACGATGCGATGGTCCTGACCGTCGTGACCGCGTTCCTCGGCGTTTTCGTCATGGTCGTCCTCGCCAAGAAGGGCGTGAAGGCGGCAGTGCTGCTCGGCATGCTGTTCTCGTCCGTCATCTACTGGGCGGGCAGCGCCATCTTCCTGCATGTCAATCCGTTTGCGAGCCTCGCGACTGCGAGCTTTGTCCCGCCTTTCGCCGACATGGTCTCCACCACGCTCTTCAAGTTTGACTTTGCGGGCTTTGTGAACATCGGCTGGTTCACCGCCATCACGCTCGTCATCACCTTCTGCATGATCGATATGTTCGATACCATCGGCACGCTCGTCGGTACGGCCTCCCGCGCCGGCATGGTCGATCAGGACGGCAACATGCCCCAGATGAAGGAAGCCCTGCTGTCCGATGCCATCGGTACGGTCGCGGGCGCCTGCACCGGTACCTCCACCGTCACCACGTTCATCGAGTCCGCCTCCGGCGTGGAAGCGGGCGGCCGCACGGGCCTGACCGCGCTCACCGCGGGCATCCTGTTCCTCGCCTGCATGTTCCTCGCCCCCATCGCCGCCGTCATCCCCGGCGCTGCGACCTCCGCCGCGCTGATCTATGTCGGCGTTCTGATGCTCCAGGGCCTCAAGAATGTGGACTTCAGCGACATGGACCAAATGCTGCCGGTGTCCATCATGCTCATCGGTATGCCGATCTCCGGCTCCATCGGCCACGCCATCGGCCTGGGCCTCATCTCCTACACCTCTGTCAAGGTGCTCTCCGGCAAGGCTAAGGACGTCAGCGTTCTGACCTATGTGATCTCCGCGCTGTTCCTTGTCAAGTTCTTCGCCGTCGTGTAAGTGTGTGAAAAAACCTTAAAAAGAGCGTCCCAAACGGGACGCTCTTTTTTTCTGCGCCGCGGTATGATATCATGACGAAGATACATAGGGTAATAGGAGCGCACGGCGAAAAAACCTTGAAAAATCAAGGATTGCAACTGCCGGTTGACAAATTTGACAGTGCGCTTTCTTTCCCGCAACCGCGAAATAGGCTATGATAACGCCATCCAGACGGCGCGGGACCGCGCCTTAGAATTCAGGAGGAAGACGATATGATCTTAGCGGATAAAATCATCACGCTGCGCAAAAAGGCGGGCTGGTCGCAGGAGGAGCTGGCAAGTCAGCTCGGGGTGACGCGCCAGTCGGTATCCAAGTGGGAGGGCGCGCAGTCCGTGCCCGACCTTGACAAGGTGGTGCAGATGAGCCGGCTGTTTGGCGTGAGCACCGACTATTTATTGAAGGACGAACTCGAAGAAGAGGAGTTTGTCGAATCCGCGGCGGATGAAGCGCCGCTGCGGAGGGTGACGATGGAGCGGGCGGCGCGATACCTTGCGCTGCGCAAGGCCTGCGCGCCGAAGATCGCACTGGCGGTGGCGATGTGCATCATCTCGCCGGTCGTGATCATTTTTCTCTCCGCCATGGCGGACGCGGGCCTGGGCGGTATTTCGGAGAATCTGGCCGCAGGTCTCGGCGTGAGCGTCATTTTGGTGCTGGTCGCCATTGCGGTGGGGATGTTCCTCTCGTGCGGGGCGAAGACGAAGGAATTCGACTTTCTTGAAAAAGAGCCGTTTGAGACCGAGTACGGCGTGAGCGGCATGGTGCGCGAGCGGCGCAAGGCCTATGAGCCGACCGCCTCGCGCTGTACGATCCTCGGCGTGGTGCTGTGCATCCTTGCTGTCGTGCCGCTGATGCTCGGGGTCGGTCTCGCGTCGTCCGATGTCGCCGCGCTGCTCGTGCGCGTCGCTCCGGCGGATGTTTACGCCGCGGCGGAGGTGGATGCGCTGCTGCTTCTGGTCGCCTGCGGCGTGGGCGTGCTCGTCTGGAGCGGAACGTACACCGGCGCGATGGACCAGCTGCTCGAGGAGGGCGACTACACGCGCAAAAAGAAGGCGCGCAGCGGCGTAATGAGCACGGTGTCGCTCATCTACTGGCTGAGCGTGACGGCGATCTTCCTGTTCTACACTTTCGGACCCAAGGGGAACGGCCAGCCGCAGTACAGCTGGTTTATCTGGGCCGTTGGCGGCGTACTGTATGCGGCGGTGATGGGTATTGTGTCGCTCGTGCTGTATCACAAAGATAAAATGTAAAGCACACTTGACAAATGGGAACGACAGTGATATCCTACAAGTAAAGCAAACTTGACATTTGCAAAATAGCTCTTGACAGTTGGAAATCATATGATATTATTTTGATATCACAAAGATATTCGAAACGGCTGCAAGAAGAAAAGAGGGAGAACCTTATGCTCTATATTGAACACCTGACCAAGACCTTCGGCGAAAAGAAAGCCGTGGATGATCTGTCGCTCCACATCGCGCCAGGGGAGATCTACGGCTTCATCGGCCACAACGGCGCGGGCAAGACCACGACGCTCAAGTCGGTCGTCGGCATCCAGCAGTTCGATTCTGGCAGGATCACGATCGGCGGGCACTCCATTCAGGACGATCCCATCGCCTGCAAGAAGATGCTCGCCTACATCCCGGATAACCCCGACCTCTACGAGTTTATGACGGGCATCCAGTACCTCAATTTTATCGCCGACATCTTCGGTGTAGAGGAAAGCGCGCGGCAGGAGCGCATCCGCAAGTATGCAGACCTCTTCGAGCTGACGACCGACCTGGCCCAGCCCGTCGCGGCCTATTCCCACGGCATGAAGCAGAAGCTTGCCATCATTTCGGCGTGGCTGCATGAGCCGAAGCTCATTTTGATGGATGAGCCGTTCGTCGGCCTCGACCCGAAGGCTTCACATATCTTAAAAGGCATGATGCGCGAGGTGTGCGACGCGGGCGGCGCGATCTTCTTCTCGACCCACGTGCTCGAGGTGGCCGAAAAACTCTGCGACAAGGTCGCCATCATCAAGGGCGGCAAGCTCATCCGCTCCGGCACGATGGAGGAGGTCAAGGGCGACGACTCGCTCGAGGAGGTCTTCCTTGAGCTGGAGGGCGAATCATGCTGAAAACGCTCGTCAAGAAGCAGCTGATGGAAATTTTCCGCAGCTACTTTTATAATGCCAAAACCAATAAAAAACGTTCGACGGCGGGGATTATCGCTTATATCCTGCTCTTTGCCGCGTTGATGATCGGCCTGATCGGCGGGATGTTCACGGGGCTTTCCGTTTCGCTCTGTGCGCCGCTTACGCAGGCGGGGATGGGCTGGCTCTATTTTGCGCTCATGTCGCTGCTCGCCATCTTTCTCGGCGCGTTCGGCAGCGTGTTCAACACGTATTCGGGCCTGTACTTCGCTAAGGACAACGACCTGCTGCTGTCTCTACCCATCCCGGTGCGGACGCTGATGGCCTCGCGGCTGCTGACGGTCTATCTCATGGGCCTCATGTACTCCGCGGTCGTCATCCTGCCCGCGGTCATCGTCTACTGGGTCACGGTCTCGGCGGCGCCGATGGCGCTCCTCGGCGGCGTGCTGCTGACGGCACTCATCTCAATCTTCGTGCTCACGCTCTCGTGCGCGCTGGGCTGGGTCGTGGCGAAGGTGAGCCGTAAGCTCAAGCACAAGAGCTTCATCACGGTCATCGTCTCGCTCGCGGGGCTTGCCATCTACTATTTCTTCGTCTTCAAGGCGCAGACGGCCATCGAGCAGCTCGTCGCCAACGCCGCGGTCTATGGTGAGAAGATCAAGGGTGCGGCGCACCCGCTCTACGTCTTTGGCCTGACCGGTACGGGCGATGTGACAGCGATGCTGCTGAGCGCGGCGGTCATCCTCGCGCTGTTTGCGCTGACGTGGACGCTGCTCTCGCGCAGCTTTTTGCAGATCACGACCGCGTCGAGCGCATCGGGCAAGGCTGTGTACCGCGAAAAGGCCGTCAAGCGCCGGAGCATCGATGGGGCACTTTTCGGCAAGGAGCTCGCGCGCTTCACCGCGAGCCCGAACTACATGCTCAACAGCGGCCTCGGTATCCTGCTGCTGCCGATCTCGGGCATCCTGCTTTTGTGGAAGGGCGGAACGGTCGTGTCGCTGCTGAACGAGGTCTTCACCTCGCAGAGCGGCTGCGCGGAGGTGCTGCTCTGCACCGGCGTGTGCGCCATTGCGTCGATGAACGACATGGCGACGCCATCGGTCTCGCTCGAGGGAAAGTCCCTCTGGCTCGCGCAATCGCTGCCCGTCAAGCCCTGGCAGGTGCTTCGCGCAAAGCTCAAGGTACAGCTTGCGCTCACGGCCCTTCCAGCGCTCGTGCCGCTTGTCTGCATGACGTTTATCCTGCCTGTGACGGCGGCGCTGCCGCTCGTTTTTGCCGAGGCATTCGCGTACATCGCGTTTTCCGCGTGCCTGGGGCTGACGCTCGGCGTCGCACGGGCAAACCTGACGTGGACGAGCGAGCTCATGCCCATCAAGCAAAGTCTGGCCGTGACGATCGCGCTGTTCGGCGGCTGGCTCTACGCCATCGTGTTCGCGGCGCTCTACCTCTGGCAGGGGTGGAAGCTCGGCGCGGCTGCGTATCTCGCCATCGCGGCGGCGGTGACGCTCGCGGTGACAGCGCTGCTTCTTCGCTGGCTCAAAACGAAGGGCGCACAGCGCTTTGCGATGCTGTAAAGGAAAATAAAATGAGAGAGTGCGGCGGTCGAAGGACCGCCGCGCTTCTTTTATATAGGCAGGGGCAAAAATTTACACGTTTCGTTCTTGCGGAAAGCGGCGGACTATGCTATTATGTGACTATACTCACAAGTAGACTTTGAGGAGCGTGATCGATATGCCGCTGCGCGGCAAGCAGGCGAGCGGACTTTTGACGCAGCAGAAGATGCTGCGCGCCGCCGTAAAGCTGTTTTTGGAAAAGGGATATGAGGGCACGACGACCGCGGAGATCGCCCGCGCCGCGGGCATGACGCCAAGCTCGTTTTTTCGGGCCTTTCCCAGCAAGGAGGCGCTGCTGCTCGAGCTTGACAAGCGGATGTTCAGCGGGCAGTTCGCGCTGGCCGAGCAGCACAGCACGGCACAGGACCCCGTCCTGCTCTACGCGGTGGAGACGGCCATCCAGCTCCACATCGCCGAGCTGACCGAGCCGCTGCGCGAGCTGTACGTGACGGCCTACACGTTGCCGTCGACCTCGGCATACCTGTATCGCAGCACGGCGAAGCGGCTGGAGGGCATCTTCGGGGACTATCTTCCGGACGCGGAGGCCAAGGATTTTTACGAGATGGAGATCGCCTCGGCGGGCATGATGCGCTCGTTCATGGCTGTGCCGTGCGACGTGTATTTTACCGTGGAGCGCAAGATCGCGCGCTTTTTGGAGTGCGCGCTCAAGCTCTACAATGTGCCGGTCGAGCGGCGGCGGGAGGTCACCGCAGCCGTTTTGCAGCTCGACCTGCACGCCATGGCGGCGGGCATCATCCGAACGACCGTCCAGCAGGCCGAAAAGGGCTTCGAGGCCGTGAAGGCTGAACCGGCATTTTAAGAAAAACCGCAAGGGGATATCCCCTTGGTGCATCCGATGGATGCACCAATCGCTTTGATGGAGGAATGATATGAAAAAACGTATTTTCAGCATTTTGACGGCCCTGTGCCTGTGCCTGACGCTGTTGCCGACGATGGCGGCGGCGGAGGAGACCGCCGGGACGGCAACGGAGGTCAAAACATCGGACGAGTTGGTTGGAGCCTTGGCGGACCACGATAAGGCCGTTGTAAAGCTGGTGGAGAACACAGTTACAGTTGCGCCCAGCGGAAAGATCGAGAGTGGGACTGAAACTAAGTTTATGGCGAAGGCGTCCAATTACGGTACGATCTCAGGCGGCGCGTTCGAGGCTGAGGTGACAAACAACGGTGAAATTACCGGCGGAACGTTCAACGGTTCGGTGGTGAGGGAAGTTTCCAATGATACGGATTTCTTGGCCGCGCTTGCGGACAAGAACGTCACGACGATCAAGCTGAAGAAGGATATCACGGTCAATGCAACGGAAAAAGTCAAAGAGCTGACCATTGACCGGCCAATCACACTGGTGAACGGCACCCGTGCTCCCAATCTGTACCTCTGGCCTCCCCTGACCATTGCCGAGGGCGGGGCGCTGACGCTGGAAGGTAGAGTATTCTTCTGTCCTTGCGACAGCGTAACGGTCAACGGCAGCCTGACCGTGGGCGCGGGTTGCGAGGTGATCTTCGAAGGCGATCAATCTTTTCTGACAATCAATCAGGGCGGTACCGTAACGACCCAGCCCGCTGGCGAAAACACAATTTCCGGCCTGCTGTCGTTGGGAAAGAATGCTGCGCTGACGGTGGACGGCGCACTGGTCAACAACGGCAGGCTCTCCGTCTCCGACATGAATAACCTGAAAAAGGCGGCGAGCATCGGCGGCGACCTGACGCTGAACAGCATGACCATCACGGAGGATTATACCCTGGATATGCAGGGGAATCTGCTGACGATTACCGGTTTCCTGAACTTTGAAGATGGCGCGAACCTAACTGTGAAAAACGCCAGCCGGGTGGATGCCACCGGTGTTACGATCTCCGGCGGAAGCTATTACTGCCCGGTGAATGTCGGAAATGCTGAGGGTGTAATCACCGGCGGCAGCTTCTACAGGCTGGTCACAGTCGAAAAAATCAGCGACGGGACTTCCGCTTATATTTCCGGCGGCACATTCTACGCCGAATTGAAGGGAAGCTATATCACTAAAGGCTGCACAGTAGTGACCTTCATGAATGGAAGCAGCCAATACGCCATGCAGGTGGTGAAGGACAAGGCCAGCGCACCGGATACGCCCGTCAAGTCTGGCTACCGTTTTGTGGGCTGGTATAACGGCAATGCAAAATGGGACTTTGACACGCCTGTGACAGAAAATTTGACCCTGACGGCGAAATGGGAGAAAATCCACACATCTGCCCCCTCCGCGCCGCGCTATGACGTTGCGGTCTCTGACGGCGCGCACGGCAGCGTGAGCGTCAGCCCGAAGTCTGCCTCCAAGGGCAGCACTGTGACCGTCACCGTCACGCCTGACAAGGGCTACACGCTTGAAACGCTGGCGATCACCGACAAGAACGGCAACGCGCTCGACCTGACCGACCAGGGAGGCGGACAGTACACCTTCACCATGCCGTCCGGCCCCGTGACCGTCGCGGCGACGTTCATGGACGACAACACGATGCTCAACTTCTTCGTCGACGTCCCCGCGGGCGCGTACTACTATGACGCGGTTCTCTGGGCGGCGGAGGGCGGCATCGTCACCGGCACGGACGCGGTGCACTTCTCGCCGGACGCCTCCTGCACCCGCGCGCAGCTCGTCACGTTCCTGTGGCGCGCGGCGGGTTCTCCCGTGGTGAACTATGCGATGAACTTTAACGATGTGGACGGCGGCGCGTACTACGCCGAGGCTGTCCGCTGGGCGGCGAGCGAAAAGATCGTCGAGGGAACGACCGCCGAGACCTTTGCCCCCGACGCCGCCGTTACCCGCGCGCAGATGGTCACGATGCTCTACCGCTTTGCCAAGGCGCAGGGAATGGACACGACGCAGGGCGGCATGGCGATCCGCGAGTTCGACGACTTCGACGCCGTTCCCGCCTACGCGCTCGAGGCGATGGACTGGGCCGTCAACGCGGGTGTGCTCAAGGGCGACAACAACCGCCTCCTGCCGCAGGATAACTGCACCCGCGCCCAGATCGTGACGATGCTCTACCGCGCGCTGGGCGAAAAGTGAACGATACTATATAATATAGGAAAAGAGGACGGCAAAAGCCGTCCTCTTTTTTCAGCTCTCCATGTGCTTGCCGAGAAAGCCTGCGATGGCCTGCGCGAGCTTGTACTCCGTCTCGCCCGCGGCCGACTCGCCCTCGGTGCCGATGAAGACCACGAGCCCGAGCGCGTCGCCCTCGGAGATGATGGGCGCAGCGATGGTCGCGCAGTAGCGGTCGAGCGACTCGGTGACGAACACGCTGCGCTCGCTCGGCACGGCGCGGTAGATACCGCGGTCCTCCATGATCTGCTCGAGCTGCGGGCTGATGCGCTTGCCGATGAGGTCGCGGCGCGCGCTGCCCGCCGCGGCGATGACGCTGTCGCGGTCGGTCACGGCCACGCTCGTGCCGGTCGACTTGCTCAGCGTGTCGCACAGCTGCGCCGCAAACTCGTCCACGCCGCCCATGAGCGAGTACTTCTTAAAAATGACCTCCCCGTCCTTGCTCGTGTAGATCTCCAACGGGTCGCCCTCGCGGATTCTCATGGTGCGGCGGATCTCCTTGGGAATGACAACGCGGCCAAGGTCGTCGATCCGTCTGACAATTCCGGTTGCTTTCATCTATCAAAACTCCTTTTATACTCGATAAACTGCACTTAGTCTTTGGAAAAGCC
>OGMO01001225.1_pt1 | contig 16819 bp, 18 predicted proteins | sample 1573241 | NCBI WGS metagenome assembly OGMO01 (sample SAMEA2581896, study PRJEB24529) | metagenome | biome: Human gut stool | place: China | collected 2011 | reverse complement strand
CTATATGCTTTCTGAACGGCTTACTCCTCGTCATCCTCGGTCTCGATGATGCCGTAGCCGCCGTTGTTGCGGCGATAAACGACGCAGATCGCATCGCCGAAATCGGTGTTGCGGAAGACGAAGAAGCTGTGGCCCAGCAGGTTCATCTGCAAAATGGCTTCCTCCACGCTCATGGGCTTGACGGTGAAGCGCTTGGTGCGCACGATGTCGAACGCGCCCTCCTCGTGGGCTTCGAACTCCTCGGGCAGCTCCGGCAGCACAGCCTCGGCGCGCAGGTTCTTGGCAAGGCGGGTCTTGTTCTTGCGGATCTTGCGCTCGATCTGGGCCGTGGCCTCGTCGATCGCGCCGCGCATGTCGCCGTCCGGGTCCTCACATACCGCGCGGAACAGCGTGCCGTTGGCGCCGCGGAGCATGATCTCGGCGACACAGCGGTTCTTCTTCTCGACGGAGAAGGTGACAGAAGCCTCGGGCTCCTCCTTGAAAAACTTCTCGAGCTTGCCGACCTTTTTCTCGGCATAGGCCTTGACGGAATCGTTCAGGGAGACTTTCTTGCAGGTGTAGGTGAATTTCATAGTGTTGGCTCCTTTCATTGGTGAGGAAGGAAAGAGAGGGCGAAGGGCTCTTCTGTTTCCTTTTCTATATCATAGCACAAATGAACGAAAATTTCAAATGAACGATATATGAATTGAACATTCTTGTACATATTGACAAAATGTAAGGCACACGACGCGAATTGACAAAAGGCGGCAGAATGCGGCAAAAGCTCCCATTGACGTTTTTGCGGACGGGCGGTATCATAAGCATCGGAAGCTTTCCAATATCCCACCCATTTGAGCCGCGGGCCATCTTGGCCGGCGGCTCCTTTTTATTTCACGCAAGAAAAAAGCGCCCTCAACGGGCGCTTCAATAATGTTCTCTTTTTAGTTGCTGACGTCATAGAATGTCTTTTCTCCCGGCGTTACGTAGCCGAGCTGATCGCGGGCAAGCTCCTGCAAAAACTCAGGGTCGTCGGCCTTTTCGAGTGCCGAGGCGAGCGCGTCGTTCTCCTGCTTGGCAGTGTCAAGATCGCTCTGCAGCGCGGTGAGCTGGCTGCGCGCGTCGTCGATCTGGCTCCGCAGATGAATGAGCTGCACCCCTACCAGTGCGATCAGAATTGCGATGACGAGCATCGTGAGAAAGCTGGTGCGCTTTTTGCCTTTTTTGGCCTGCTCTGCCATGCCGATGAGCCTCCTTTTTCCTTGCGCGGCGCAGCGAATAACGGGCGCGGCGCTCATACGACTTTATTATAAGCCGGTTTCTGGAAAAAAGAAAGTATCTTTTGCAAAGTTTGGCAAGTTTACCATAAACTTTTTGGAGCCACCGCAGCGGCGCGGCCGCTAATCGCGCAAAGGAGAACAGCACCTCCGCCCAGAAGGCCCATAGCGGACGGAAAAGCCGTGCGCAGAGCGCGAAGTAGCTCACCGCGCCGAGCAGCACCGAGAAGAGCATATAGAGCCGCAGCTCGCCCCCGCCGATGCGCAGCGCGAAGAGAAACGTCAGCAGCGCGAACGCCGCGCAGTAGAGGAGATCGAGCGCGCTCGTAAAGCGCCGCTTCGTCGCCCGCTGCAGCCGCACGGCGCGCAGCAGGTCATAGAGGAGAGAAAGGATGAAGCCGAGCAGGAGCGAGGCGAGAAAGCACCGCGCCTGCTCGGAGAGCGACACGCCCACGGTGCCTCAACCCCCGAACAGGCGCGAGAGCAGGCCGCCGCGGCTTGACGGCGCATCCTCAAAGGCGATGGCGTCGATGCGTCCGTCGACATGCAGCTCGCCGCCGTCGAGGCTCAGCTTGCCGATGTGCAGGCTGTCGCCTGTGACAACGAGCACGCCGAGCGAGGTGTTCATCACGATTTCGGTCTCATCGAAGCGGTCGACATCCTCTACGCCGGAGACCGTCAGGCTCTCGCGGCCGGATAATTCGATGCGCTGGGGAGAAGCGGGGGAAGTGTCGTAAGTCATAGTCAGAACCCGTCCTTTCGCTTTGGGCGCAAAGAAAGCGCCCTCCATACGATAACGTATGAAGGGCGCACCCTAAATAGTACGGTTTACTGAGCGTTCACTTCGCGGTAGAGGAGCGAGGCCTCGCTCTTGCCGGCGGTCTCGGATACATCGAGCACCTCGACCGCGAGCACGCGCTCGCCGAAGTGCAGCGCGATCACGTCGCCGACCTTCACGTCGTACGACGCGCGGGCGACCTTGCCGTTGACGGTCACGCGGCCGCCGTCGCAGGCTTCGTTGGCCACGGTGCGGCGCTTGATAAGGCGCGAGACCTTGAGATATTTGTCAAGACGCATGGAATTCGTCTCCTTTTCGGAAAAGTGCGGGATCAAAGGGGCTCCACCAACTCAAACGGCGGCGCATCGCGCCGCCGTTTTGATGATGAAAGAGCTTGACTGGGGAATTACTCCGCGACAGCGTCCTTGAACGCCTTACCAGCCTTGAAGGTCGGGACCTTGGAAGCGGCGATGGTGATGCTCTCCTTGGTCTTGGGGTTGCGGCCGGTGCGCTCAGCGCGGTGCTTGGTCTCGAAAGAGCCGAAGCCGACGAGCTGGACCTTCTCGTCGTTCTTCAGGGAGTCGATAATGGTGTCGAGGGCAGCGTTGATCACAACCTCGGACTCCTTCTTGGAAATGCTGGCTTTTTCCGCCACGGCAGCAATGAGTTCAGTCTTGTTCATCGTTTGATCCTCCTGAATAGTGTCCGGAGACGGGGCCTCCGGGGTGTATATGAGCAAAAAGCGTTGCCGCTTTTGGTCATCTGAGTTGTTCCTTGGCGTCGTTCCACAGCGCCATCAGCTCATCGAGCGGGAGAGTGGACATATCCTCGCCGCGCGCATTCACCGCCTCTTCCACCTTGCGGAAGCGCGCGATGAATTTTTCGCAGGTCTTCGTGAGCGCCGCTTCGGGGTCGACGCCGCAGAAGCGGCCGACCTTGACGGCGGCAAACAGCACGTCGCCGAGCTCTTCTTCAAAGTTTGTGCCGTTTTCAACGGCGGAGCGCAGCTCCTGTGTCTCCTCATCGAGCTTGTCGAGCGCGCCGGAGACATCGGGGAATTCAAAGCCCGCCTTCGCGGCCTTGCTCTGCAGCTTGTCCGCCCGCCAGAGGGCGGGGAGTGAACGGGCGATGGAATCCATCGTGTCCGCAGTGGTGCGCTGGCCCTTTTCCTGCCGCTTGAGCTTGTCCCAGTTGACGAGCACCTGCTCGCTGTCGTCCGCCCGCGTGTTCGAAAACACGTGCGGGTGGCGGAAGATGAGCTTTCGCACCACGTGGTCGGTGACATCGTCGGTCGTGAAGCGGCCGGCTTCCTCTTCCATGTGGATGTTGAAGAGCACCTGCATCAGCACATCGCCGAGCTCTTCTTTCATCAGCTCCGGATCGTCGAGGTCGAAGGCCTCGGCGGCCTCATACGCTTCTTCAAGGAAGTTGCGGCGGTTCGACTCGTGCGTCTGCTCGCGGTCCCACGGGCATCCGCCCGGCGCGCGCAGAATGCGCAGGATGTCAACAAGGTCGTCATATGTGTAGACAGCTTTCTCAGGATAATTTATCATATATTCCCTCTCATTGCAAGGTGTTTTGCGCAATTTCCCTGATTTTTCAGGGGTTTTCAGCGCACGTGCAGGATGCGGGCGAGCTTTTCGCCCTTGGGCAGCAGCGCGAGGTCGTCGTGCGTGACGATCCGCAGGGCGAGGACAAGCGCAACGTACACGATGACCGCCAGCACGACCGCAAGGCCGACGTTCACGATCTGTGTCGTGGTCGCGCCGCCAAGCGCGATATGGGCGGCGAAGAAGCGATAGGAGAATCTGGCGCACACGGCCATCACAAGCGACGCGACGAGGGGCTTGGCAAAGACCTTGAAGTAGTTCGGCTTATCCTCCATCGTGCGGTAGACGAAAAAGAGGTTGAGCGACGATACGATCACAAAGCACACGAGCGTGCCGTAGGGCGCTGCGTGGATGTTGATGGACGGCACGGCGGTGAGGTTGTAGTTGAAGATGATCTTGACCACGCCACCGATGAGCATCGTGAAAACGGGCACATGCACGCGGCCATAGGACTGCAGAATGGAGTTTGAAATGAGCATCAGGCAGACGAACATGCTCGCGATGCCGAGCACGGCTAAAAGCGAGCCGCCGAGCTCGCTGTCATAGCGCGGGTAGCAGAGCTTCATAATGGGCTCAGCCAGCGCCCAGAGGCCAAGACCCATCGGGAAGGCCATCAGACCCGTGACGCGCAGCGACGAGTTGATGACGCGGGACGTGTGCACGCGGTCATTGCGCGCAAGGGAGGCCGACACCGTCGGGATGATGGAGATGGTCAGCGCCGTCATCATCGACGACGGCAGGTTGTAGAGGTTCATGCCCGAGGAATACGTGCCGTAGAGGTGGCGCGTCTCCTTGAGCGTGTAGCCCAGCGCGTTCTGGAGCTGACCCTGCACAAGCGACGTGTCGATCAGCGTGATGATCGACACCATCGAGGCCGACAGCGTGATGGGGATGGCGATGGAGAGCAGGCGCTTCAAGATCGCGCCGGAGGCATCCGGCGTGTCTGTGCCCGGGGTGCGCGGGCGGTGGCACAAGTAGTCGATGAGCATGTAGACGAGCGCGAGCACCGAGCCGACCGTCACGCCGACGATGGCCGCGGCCGCGGCGATGTAATCCTCGTACCCAAGGCTCACGACGTACATCGAAAGGCCAAGGCCGATGAAGAGCTTGCTGACCGCCTCGATGATCTGCGAGACGGCGGTCGGCGTCATGCGGAAGCTGCCCTGCGCAAAGCCGCGGAACGCGGCAAGGCAGCCGACGCACACAACACCCGGGGCGAGCGCCTTGATGCCGTAGGCGGCGTTCGGGTTATTGAGAAGCGCCGCGCACTTCTCGTTGCCGAACCACATGATGACAAACGAGAGGACGCCGAGCGTTAAAAACGCGGCGAACGACACCTTGAGCACGCGCCGCGCCTGACGCTCGCGCCCGAGCGCCTTCGCCTCCGAGATCATCTTCGAGAGCGCCACGGGAAGTCCCGCGGTCGAGATGGTCAGAAGCACAGCATAGATGTTGTAGGCGTTGTTGAAGTCGGCGTTGCCCGTCTCGCTCAGGATGTTCGCGAGCGGGATCTTGAAGAGCGCGCCGATGATCTTCACGATGACGACGCCGGCGGCCAACACCGCCGCGCCGCCGAAAAAGGACTGTTTCTTTTCCGTAGCCATTAAAATTTCGACCTTTTCCTTCTTAGCTGAAATAAACTGTGTTACAGCCGCTCAAGGCAGCCGAGGATGAGCGAGGAGAAATGCGGGGCCGACTGCTCGGCCATCTCGTTGACCTCCTCGCCGGAGAGCGGCTGGGGCAGCACGCCCGCGGCCATATTGGCGCAGAGTGTCACGCCGAGAATCTCATACCCGCAGTGCGCGGCGGCGATGGCCTCCGGCACGGTGGACATGCCCACGGCGTCCGCGCCCAGAATGCGCGCGGCGCGCACCTCGGCGGGGGTTTCAAACTGCGGGCCGGGGAAGTACATGTAGACGCCCTCGCGCAGCGTGAGGTCCTGCTCCCTGGCGACCTCCTTGGCAAGCTCGCGCAGGCGGGGAGAGTAGACGCTCGACATATCGGGGAAGCGTGTGCCGAATTCCTCGATGTTCGGCCCCCAGAGCGGGCCGAAGTCAAAGAGCTTGATGTGGTCGGAAATGAGCATGAGATCGCCGGCTCGATAGTCCGTGTTCACAGCGCCCGCGGCGTTCGTCACGATCATCGTCTTCGCGCCAAGCAAGCGAATGACGCGAACGGCGTAGGCGGCGTCCTCCATGGTGTATCCTTCGTAGCAGTGCATTCTGCCCTGCATGACCGCCACGCGCTTGCCGCGCAGTTCGCCGAAAACGAAGCGGCCCTCGTGTCCCGGCGCGGTGGACGCGCGGAAGTGCGGGATGTCCGCATAGCTCACGCAGGTGCGCGCCTCGACGCGGTCGCCGAGAAAGCCCAGGCCGCTGCCGAGCACCAGCAGTACCTCGGGACGGAAATCGCCGAGGTGAGACGCGATCATATCCGCGCTCTCGCAGTAATCATCATAGGTGAAGTGCGGCTTGACCGCGTCGGCGGTAAAGAAATCACTCTTATTCATCGTTATTCTCCTTGTTCGGCGTAAAAGCGGGCGAAGTCCATCAGGTTCGCGCGTCGCTTTTCGGGCCGGTCGATGTATTCACGCGGGTATTTGGCGTTGAACGCGCGGCGGATCTGCCCGCCGCCGACCATCTTGGTCGAGCCGCCCGCGCCGAGCGAGAGAATGGAGTGCAGCTCTTCCATGATGTAGATGTTGTAGAGCCCCGTGCCGCCGGGCTTCGTCCAGCCGACATTTTCAAAGCTGCCGGACATGTACTTCTGGCGGTAGAGATAATAGGGGGCAAAACCATGTTTACGCAGCGTGGGGTCGGCATAGTCCAGCATTTGCGCGACCTCGTCCGCGCCGGGGATGCGGCTGCCTTCGAGCATGATGCGGCTGCCCTTTTTGAGCGACAGCGTGTGCACCGTGATGTTGTCCGCGCCCATCGAGATGACCTCGTCGAGACTCCTTGCAAAGCCCTCGGGCGTGTCCTCGGGCAGACCCGCGATGAGGTCCATGTTGACATGCGGGAAGTTTGCGGCGCGCACCTGTTCCATCGCGCGGCGGATGTCGTCCGCCGTGTGGCGGCGGCCGATGGCCGCGAGGACGTTGTCCTCCATCGTCTGGGGGTTGATGGAAACGCGCGTGGTGTTGTGCGCGCGCAGCACGCGCAGCTTTTCTTCGTCGATCGTGTCAGGGCGGCCCGCCTCGATCGTCAGCTCGGCGAGATTACCGAAGTCAAAATTCTGCTCCAATTTCGTGAGCAGACGGTCCATCTGATCGGCGGTCAGCGTGGTCGGCGTGCCGCCGCCCATGTAGAACGACTTGACGTTCAGCCCTAACTCGCGCACGAGCTGCCCCGCCGCGGTGATCTCGTCGAAAAGCGCCTCCAGATACGGCTCGACGAGCGAGAACGACTTTTCGACACTCTGCGCCACAAAGCTGCAATACGCGCACCGCGTCGGGCAGAAGGGAATGCCGACATAAAGAGAAATGTCGTTCGGTTCCAGCTCCGCCGCGGCGCGGATGCCGGCGTCCGCCGCCTCAATGGCGAGGCGGGCGCGCGCGGGCGTGACGCAGTAGAGCTCCTGCAATTCCTTTTCGGCGCGTTTTTTGCCGCCCTCGCGGATGAGCGAGAGCGCGACCTTGCTGGGACGCACGCCGGTCAGGCTCCCCCACGCGGGGGAGATGCCGAGAAGATCCTTCGCCGCGCCGAAAAAGCTGATGCCGACGGCGTGACGGCGCTGTCCTTCTTTTTCATACTCCGTGCCGGAGAGGGGGTAGTCGTAGCTGTGGGCGGCGGACTTGCCGTCCACGCCCAGCTCCGTCGTCACCTGCACGCGCTCATCCTCTTCGGTGAGCGTCACGCGCGCCCAGCGCGTGTCGGCGGTTTTGTCGACCGTGCCGTAAACGGGCTTTTCGCCGGGGAAGAGCGTGAGTAAGCTCTGCTCCAGCGCGTATTTTTCATCATGCCCAATGAGCTCGAGTTTCATGTGGTTTCTTGTCCTTTATCGCAGCGCATGGCGCAGATACGGGTTCATCGCCTTTTCACGCGCGAGCGTTGTGGAATTCATGTGGCCGGGGTAAACAGTGTAGTCGCCTTCGATCTGGGCGAGACGGCGCAGCGAGGCGAGCATCTGCGCGTCGTTGCCGCCGGGGAGGTCGGTGCGGCCCATCGAGCCTGCAAACAGCGTGTCGCCGGGGAACATCGCGTCGCCGACCAGCAGCGTCACGCCGCCGAGTGTGTGGCCCGGCGTGGCGAGCACCTTGATCGTCAGCGAGCCGAGCGGCAGCGTATCGCCCTCGCCATAGTATTTGAGATCGGGGACGAGGTCGGCCATCGGGTAGTGGTAGATGCCGGTGGAGTGGGCGTCCGCCTCACCGATGTAGACGGGCACGTCCGGCAGCGCCTTTTTGAGCGCAGGCACGGCAAGCGTGTGGTCGCGATGTCCGTGGGTCAGGAGAATGTATTTGAGCGTGACGCCCTCGCTTTTGACGAGCGCGAGCAGTTTTTCCGCCTCGTCGCCCGGGTCGATGAGCGCGGCGGACTTCGTTTCCTCGTCGATGAGCAGGTAGCAATTCGTCTGCAGGGAGCCGACGACAGTGGTGATGACTTTCATGAAGAAATAACCCCTTTCTTTACTGCTTTTTCGGTGCGTCTAAGTCGGCGGAGTCCACGATCAGCGTGAACGGCCCGTCGTTGAGCGATTCGACCTCCATGTAGGCGCCGAATTCGCCGGTTTCAACATGGTAGCCCTTTTCGCGGCAGATCTCTACGAACTTTTCATACATCGGGATGGCGATCTCCGGCCGCGCGGCGCTTAAAAATTCGGGACGGCGGCCCTTGCGGCAGTTGCCGTAGAGCGTGAACTGCGAAACGACCAGAAGCTCGCCGCCGACATCGTCGAGGGAGAGGTTGATCTTGTCGTTCTCGTCGTCAAAAATGCGCAGCGAGCAGAGCTTGTCTGCCATCTTGCGGCATTTTTCTTCCGTGTCGTCGGGCGCAACGCCCAGCAGGATCAAAAAGCCCCTGCCGATCTTGCCCTTGAGCTCTCCGTCGATCGTAACGGAGGCGTGTTTAACCTTAGTCAATACTGCTCGCATGATAGATTCCTTTCTATGCCCCAAAGGGGCGGCGTTTTGGTCCCCACTGCCGTGGGGAGCGCGGGTCAAAGGGGGTATTCTCTTCGAGAAGAGAATACCCCCTTTGTATCCCCCAGAGAAGGACGAGGGGAGTTCCCCTCGACCCCCAACATTGTGAGTTTGTAGCTTGAAGAGCTGCACGCGCTGCGCAATCGGGTGCGGTGTACATGGCTTCGCCATGAATCCCTGCGATACGTCACCATTTTGCAACCGCGCCTTACTGTCGTGAGGCGCGAGTGACGTTTGCTTGGCGGCAGACTGCGTGCGGAATGCGGCATTGCTGCGCTCGCCGCATTGAGGAGTGCCGCGGTAGACGGATATTAGTCTGCACTCCTACAAGATCAGCAAAGCGGCAGCGGATAATAGAAGCAAACCAAATCGTATAGCAACTTCAACGCGGCAACGCCGCGCTCAGACATTTCCATTCCGGAGGCATAAAGGCCGTTCAAGCCCGAGACTGCCAATCTAAACGCCTTTCTTTTGGACGGTCACACCGCCCGTTTTCTTTCTCGGGAAAGAAAATGGGGGGTGTGGTCTTGCCGCCCGCAGGCGGCATCTCCCAGCCGCATAGGTGCGGCTAAACTACCGCTCCCTGCGAGATATGGAACACTTTTCCACTCAAAAGTGTCCCCAACCGATCCTCTTCACAGCACGTGATAAACACCTGCCCGCCAAGGATGCGGTTGAGCACATATTCCTGCCGCTTCGGGTCAAGCTCGGACAGCACGTCGTCGAGCAACAGCAGCGGTGTGCGGGATGTGATCTCGCGGTAAATCTCCCGCTCGGCGAGCTTGAACGCCAGCGCCGCCGTGCGGGTCTGGCCCTGAGACGAAAACTGCCTTGCGTTCACGCCGCCGATCGTCACGGCGATATCGTCCTTATGCGGGCCGGAAAGGCACATTCTTGATGCCCGTTCCGCCGCCGCGTGCGATGCCTGATGCGCGCGCAACTGGTCGTAAATCGTTTCAATTGGCGCAAGCGGGTCTGAAATGGTCGAAACCGTCTGGTATTCGACGCCCAGCTCTTCCCTGCCGCCGGAGCATTCGCGGTGCGCGATGCCCGCATATTCCTTCAATCGCTCGCAGAACCGCGCACGGTAGTAGATGATGACCGCTCCGCTCTGCGCCATGCGCAGGTCAAATTCCGGCAAAGTATCAAGAAGTGACGGATACTCTTCGCTGTCGCGCAGAATGCGCGTCTTGTGCTCGTAGGCGCGGTGATAGTCGCTGAGCGCCTGCGCGTAGCGCGCGCGCAGTTGGCAGAGCGCGTCGTCCATGAACTTGCGCCGCGCCGCCGCTCCATCGCGAATCAGCAATAAATCCTCCGGACAGAAGTAGACCGCGCCGAGCACGTCGCTGAGGTCGCTCCCCTTTTTCACGGGCACCTTATTGATGAGAATTTTTCGTCTTCTCCCCGCGGCGAGCGCGATCTCGAGCTGAAAATCTCGGTTGCGCGCAAACGCGTTCGCCTTGATGCTGCATTCGCTCTTGCCGAAAGAAATAAGCTCTTTTTCCGCCCTCGCGCGCGGCGAGCGGGCGGAAGAGAGATAGACGATTGCTTCCAAGAGGTTCGTCTTTCCCTGCGCGTTCTCACCGACGATGACGTTGCAGTCCGGCGCGAACGTGACATTCAGCGCGTCGTAATTACGAAAGCTTTGCAGCGCCAGCGCGTCAATCCGCATAGGAGACCGTCAGCTCTTTGCCGTCGAAGGCGACCTTGTCGCCCGGGCGGATCTTCTTGCCGCGCATCGTGCAGACCTCGCCGTTGACCGAAACGCCGCCGTTCTGGATGACGATCTTCGCCTCGCCGCCCGTGCCGACCAGATTCGCCAGCTTCAAGAGGTCCTGCAATTTGATAAATTCCGTGGTGATGGTAATGTCAGTCATAAAAAGTCCTTTACAAAGCGATTCCTATCAGAAATCGTTGTACCATTTTATACGATATGGATTCAGTTTTTTGTCTCAATTTGCCTTCAGGCGCACGGGCAGCACCATGTAGAGGAAGTTCTCTTCGCCCTCGACGGGAACGATGATGGCCGGCGAAATGCCTGTGTTGAGCTCCATTCTCACGGTGTCGGCGGGCGCGTAGCGCAACGCGTCCATCAGATAACGGTTGTTGAAGCCAATCTCAAGCCCCTGACCGTCGCCCGCGATGCGGCAGACGTCCTTTGCGTCGCCGTTGGCGGTCTTGGCGGACATCGTCACCTTGTCCTCGCCAAACTGGCAGCGCACGGGGCTCTTGAGCTTTTCACTGATGACGACGCTCACGCGTTCGAGGCTCTGGAGCATCGTCTTCGTGTCGACGACGACGTTGATGGGGTTTCTGCGCGGGATGGCGTTCTTATAATCGAGGAATTCACCCTCTAAGCGGCGGCAGATGAGCTCGGTCTCACCGACCTCGAAGAGAATATGGCGCTGGCCGAGCGTGATGGTCACGACCTCGTCGATCTCCTCGCAGATGCGCTCGACCTCATTGAGCGCCGTGCCGGGCGCGACGAACGAGAACGCGCCGCCCTCGATCTTTTCAAGCGCTTCCTTGCGAAGCGCAAGGCGGAAGCCGTCGACGGAGACGACGGTCAGCCCCTCGGCAGATACCTCGAACAGCGAGCCCATGTGCACGGGACGCGCCTCGTTCGTCGAAACGGCGAAGCTCGTCTGCTGGATCATGGACTTGAGCGTCTTTTCGGCGATCTGGACGGCGTACTTCTCCTCGACCTCAGGCAGCTCGGGGAAATCGGCGGCGGAGAGACCCATGATGTCGAAATCCGCGTCGCCGCAGGTCAGGTGGATCAAAAATTTGTCGTTCGCGGTGAAGGTCACGACGTCGTCGGGCAGTCTTCTTAAAATCTCGCTGATCAGGCGCGCGTTGACGACCAGCTCGCCGGACTCCTCGACCTCGGCCGTAAACTTCGTGCGGATGCCGGTCTGCATGTTGTAGCCCGAAACGGTTAGGCTCTCGCCGCCGCAGGTCAGCAGCAGTCCTTCGAGCGCAGGGATGGAGCTTTTCGCCGCGACGGTGCGGGAGGCGGTATTGACTGCATTTTGCAGCAGCAGCTTTTCGCAGGAGAATTTCATAGCGGCGTTCCTTTCGTAAAACGGGTGATTTTTTCTCTTTTGGAAAAGAAAAAGGATAGTTTTTAGAAATAGCAGCAGTAGGGGCGCAAAAATGTGGAAAACCCAATTTTAGCCCGAAATGGCAAGGAAAATTTATCCCTCATGGGTTGTTGAAAAGTTCTATCACTTTCCACACCCAAAATTTTGAAAAAATGTTTCCACAGCTTCCCTATGCACAACCCTGTGGATAATGTGGAAAACTTTGTTATCTCTTGGAGTTGATGTTAATAGTGATCTCTTTGATCGTCTGGTTGAAGACGGGATCGGATTTCATCTTCTTTTCGATCTGCTCGAGCGAGTGGAGCACGGTCGTATGGTCGCGCTTGCCAAACTCGCGGCCGATATCGGGCGTCGACAGATTCGTCATGCGGCGCACGAGGTACATCGCGGCCTGACGGGCGTTGACGGCCTCGCGGCTTCGAGACGGGCCCTTGATGACCTCTTCGTCGATGCCAAAGTAGCGCGACGTTTCGGTGATGATCATCGCCGCCGTGGGGGCGAGGTTGGCGTTCTTTTTCATAAAGTCCTCGACCGCGCGGTGCGCGGCGTCGGCGTCCATCTCGCGTCCGATGAGATCGCGGTAGGCGAGAATCTTGTTCATCGTGCCCTCGAGCTGACGGACGTTGGACGTAACATTCTCGGCGATGTACTTGGCGATGTCGTCGTCGATGACGGTGCCCCACTGCGCAGCCTTATTCTTCACGATGGCAAGGCGCGTTTCAAAATCGGGCGGCTGCACATCGACAAGTAAGCCCCACTCAAAGCGCGTGCGCAGGCGGTCGTCGAGAAGGTGCATGTCAGAGGGCGGTCTATCAGAGGTCAGGACGATCTGGCGGCCGGCCTCGTAGAGCGTGTTGAACGTATGGAAAAATTCGTTCTGCACCTGCTCCTTGCCCGCGACGAACTGCACGTCGTCCACGAGCAGCAGGTCCGCGTCGCGGTACTTCGCGCGGAACTCGCTGCCGCGGCCCGCGCGCACGAGCTCGATGAATTCGTTGATGAAATCATCGCCCTTGATGTAGATGATCTTCGCCGACGGGCGCGTCGTGCGGATCTGATGAGCGATGGCGTAAATGAGGTGCGTTTTGCCAAGGCCGGAGTCGCCGTAGATAAATAGCGGGTTGTAGTGCCCCACGCCGTCGGCCACGGCGCGCGCGGCGGCATAGGCCATCTTGTTCGATTCGCCGACGACGAACGTGTCGAACGTGAATTCGCCGGAATCGAGCAGCGCGGTGGACTTTTTGACCTCAGGCTCGAAAAGGGCGGTGCTCTCCGCGGTGGAGAGGAGCTTGACGTCGAAATCGGCGGAGTAAATGTCCCGCAGGGAATCCTTGATGCGGTCAGAGAACATGGATTCGATCGTGCTGCGCTTAAAATCGTTCGGGCAGTGGAGGTACAGCGTGCGGTCCTTGATGGACACGGCCTCCACCTCGTCGAACCACGTGGAGATGGTCGTCTCGGACAAGTCCTGGCTGAGGCGGGAGAGAACGATCTTCCAGATGTCTGCAACAGAGTTCACGGAAGCGCTCCTTTCTTTCTTTGGAATAAACGGCTGTGACAGCCGAAAACTTACTCCCTACATTATACCAAAAAACGCGCGCGAACGCAACACATATTCTAAATATAAAACGCTGTTTTTACAGTGCAAAAGCCCTGAAAAACAGGCAAAAGGACACAAGAGATAGTTGTATGTTTCGATACGCGCCACAAGGTTTTGCGGGAAATGGAAACATGCACCGATTTTTTCATTTTTGGTTGACAGAATGCGGCAAAACCGATATAATACTCCCCGTATGCCGCATCAATACGGCACTATTTTTATCAACTGCGGTCCGCGGGGAGTTTTCTCCGCCCGCCGTCGAGTAAGTGCAGCGCCTCCAAAAGGGGTGATGCCGGTAAAATTTTTTCAGGAGGTAAAACGAAATGGCTACTTCTCGCACCTATCAGCCCAAGAAGCTCCAGCGCTCCAAGGAGCACGGCTTCCGCAAGAGAATGTCCACTGCCAACGGCCGCAAGGTTATCGCCCGCCGTCGTGCACGCGGCCGCGCCCGTCTGACCCACTAAAGCGGGAGCAACTTGCGTATCGTATGCTACACATGAAACAATGAGGGACGGCCGATGAGAATGTGTTTCGATCGCCGTCCCTTGCAGGCTATACGGAGAAGTCCGCAAAAGCAGGGAGATCACGCGTGAAAAGCACCACCACCGTCAAGGAAAATTACGAATTCCGCCGGATGTACGCCAAGGGCAAGTCCGGTGTTTCGTCCTGCCTTGTGGTGTATTACCGGAAAAACCGGCTCGGACACAACCGCCTCGGCGTCACGGTCAGCACTAAGCTCGGCCACGCCGTCGTGCGCAACCGCGTCCGCCGTCGCATCCGCGAAATTTTCCGCCTGAGCCAGGGGAAGATGAAGCAGGGCTACGACTGCATCGTCGTCGCCCGCACAAGGGCCGCCCACGCGGACTACTGGGAGCTCAAGCGCGCGTTTGAAAAAACGTGCAAAAAGCTCGATCTGTGGGAGACGCAGGCATGAAACGCTTTCTGCTGTTTCTCATCCGGTTTTACCGCAGGGCCATCTCACCCTACCGTCCCCCCTGCTGCCGCTTTATCCCCACGTGCTCTCAATACGCGCTCGAAGCGATCGAGAAGTACGGGGCGGTCAAGGGCGGCTGGCTTGCCTTCAAGCGTATCATGCGGTGCCATCCGTTCTATAAGGGCGGAAAAATCTACGACCCGGTCCCGTGACCGAACCTAAAACCACGGAGGAAACCGAAGAATGTCAACCATCGGCTACTACATTTGCGTTCCCTTCGCCTGGGTCCTGCGCACCTTCTATGAGCTGACCGGCTCCTACGGCTGGGCTCTCGTGCTCTTCACGATCGTCGTGAAGCTCATCACGCTGCCCTTCCAGATGAAGTCGAAAAAGAGCATGATGCGCATGAATCTCTTCCAGCCCAAGATCAAAGAGATCCAGACGAAATATGCCAACAATCCCCAGAAAATGAACGATGAGATCCAGATGCTCTACGCCAAGGAGGGGGTCAACCCCATGAGCGGCTGCCTCTGGAGCTTCCTGCCCTTCCCCATCCTCATCGCTCTGTATTCCATCATCCGTCAGCCGCTCAGCCGCTTCATGATGCTCTCCAAGGACGTCGTGACGGAGATCACGACCCTTGCCACCACCCTCGGCTACAATGCCGAGCTCGTGCGCAAGGGCTATGAGGAGATCGGCCTTGCCAAGTTCATTTCCGACAACTTTGCGGATTTTTCCGGCAAGTTTGACGGTCTTCTCAACGTGAACTACAATTTCCTCGGCCTTGACCTCACGGTCATGCCGGGGGATGTGTGGAAGGATTTCTTCACCGGCGGCTGGCCCGTGATCGGCGTTGTGCTGATCCCGTTCATTTCCGGTGCTTTGAGCTTCCTGCAGTCCAAGGTCTCCATGTCCGGCAACGTCGCCGCTGAGGGCAACGACGCCGCGGCCCGCTCCAACCGCATGATAATGTGGATGATGCCGCTCATGTCGCTGTGGATCGGCTTTACACTGCCCGCGGCTCTCGGCGTCTACTGGATCGTCAACTCGCTGCTCTACGCCATCCAGGAAAAGGTTCTGACCAAGTACTATAAGAGCCACATGGAGGACGAGCTCAGCGAGAAGGAAAAGCAGAAGCGCGATGACCGTCTGCGCCGCATGGAAGCCGCCCGCGAGCAGCAGCGTAAGATCGCCGCCGAGGAGTCGGAAAAGAAGACGCTGAAGGAAAAGCGCGCAGAAAAGCAGGCTGCCAAGGCCACGAAAAAGAAAAATTCCACGAACGAAAGCGGCCGCGTCGGCGACCGCCCCTATGCCCGCGGCCGTTCCTACGACCCCGAGCACTACGGAGAATAATTGTAAGGAGCTTGTCTGAATGATCAAGTTTATTGACGTAACGGGCAAGACGGAGGACGAGGCCATCCAGAGCGCGCTCGCGCAGCTGAAGATGGACAGAGACGACGTTTCTGTTGAAATTCTTGAGCGCGCGAAAGCCGGATTCCTCGGCATCGGCAGCGCGCCCGCGCGCGTTCGCGTGAGCTATGACGACGGCAAGGCCGAAGAGGTCAAGCCGGTGGAAAAGCCTGCCGCACCCAAGCCCGAAAAGAAAGTTGAACCCGCTTCTGCGCCCAAGGCCGTGCCCATGTACGCGCCCGAGGTGCTGCAGAAAAAAGAATCCCGTGCAAACGACAAGCCGCGTACCGAACGCGGCGACCGTCCCGCGCGCGAAGACCGTCCCGCGCGCGAAGACCGCCGCGAGCGCGCACCCCGCGCCGAGCGCGCGGAGCGTCCCGCCCCGCAGCCCAAGCCCATTGTCGACCTCGGCGAAGAGTGCCACGACGAGAAGAGCGAGCAGATCCGCGCGTTCCTCAAGGGTCTGCTTGAGCACATGGACTCCGCCGCTGAGGTCAAGGTCTACGAGAGTGAGAAGGGCCGCTACAAGGTCTTCCTCGAGGGCGAAAAGCTCGGCGCACTGATCGGCCGCCGCGGCGAAACGCTCGACGCCATCCAGCAGTTGACGAACTACAGCATCAACCGCGGCAGCGAGAAGAACCGCGCCCGCGTGCAGGTCGACGCAGAAAATTACCGCGAAAAGCGCGAGCAGAGCCTCGAGCGCCTGGCGGAAAAGGTCGCCGGCAAGGTGACGAAGTACCGCCGCAATGTCACCCTCGAGCCGATGAACGCCTACGAGCGCCACGTCATCCACACCGCACTCCAGGATACGCCGAGTGTGACAACGTTCTCCATCGGCACCGAGCCGAACCGTCGTGTGGTCGTTTCTTACGATCGCACCAAGGCGTGATAAAAGGGGGCCATTCTCTTTCACAAAAGAGAATGGCCCCCTTTAGATCCCCCAAGAGAAAGGTTTAGATTGGCAGTTTGGAGCTTGAACAATCTTTGTGC
>OGMO01001222.1_pt1 | contig 16851 bp, 17 predicted proteins | sample 1573241 | NCBI WGS metagenome assembly OGMO01 (sample SAMEA2581896, study PRJEB24529) | metagenome | biome: Human gut stool | place: China | collected 2011 | reverse complement strand
AAAAAAATTAGAATATGTATATTTGTAAGGATGTACATTTTTGATTTTCAATTTCAATTTTTAATTCATATAGGATGAGTTTTAAAATAGACAAGCAGACCTTGGACGATCTGGCTATTTTCGGGAATAACCGAACGAAGTCTGTTTATGATATTTTCAACCGAACCCGTACGCGGGGTGGTGCGAAAATTCTTGAAGAGATGTTTTTGTATCCCCTGTCGGATGCAGACCAGATTAATGAGAGAAGTGATGTGATTCGTTATTATCGTGATATTGAAGCAGAATTCCCATTCCGTGGAGAGATTTTTGACACGATGGAGTTCTACCTGGGCAACACGGACAGACGTACGCAGTTGATGACACAGGATAACACGTTAGGACGGAAATTTAAGAATCTCGTTGGGACGGATACAGAGTATACCCAAATCCACAACGGTATTGTTTGTTGTATAGAGTTGTTGAATACATTGGATGCCTTCTTGAAAAATTCTAAGGCGGATGCCGATAACAAGACAATAGCCGAATTGACCGCTAATTTAAGGGGGTTACTCGGTAACGAGAAGTGGTCTTGGTATGTTTCCGAGAAGGGAAAGAAGAAGCTAAGTTACGAGCAAGCGGTTGTTTATGACCGGGTGTTGCGTTTCGAGGAACGAGATAAGTTGATGAAGATTTTGTATTACGTTTATTTGCTGGATGTTTACATGGCCGTGGCTAATGTGGCAAAAGAACGTGGTTTTGTTTTCGCTAAAGCTCATCCGAATGATAAAAACACGTTGGTTATGAAGGGGATGTTTCATCCTTTCCTCGCGAAACCTGTTGGTAACACGATCACGGTGGACGAGAACAGTAACGTGATTTTCTTGACAGGGGCGAATATGGCCGGGAAATCGACTTTTATGAAAAGTTTTGGTATCACGGTTTTCTTGGCTCACGTGGGATTCCCCGTTCCCGCAAAGGAAATGGAATTTTCGGTTCAAAACGGGATGTTCACGACGATTAACCTGCCAGATAACTTGAGCATGGGATATAGCCATTTTTATGCCGAGGTTTTACGAGTGAAAAAGGTGGCACAACAGGTTAGACAAACGCAACATTTGATCGTGGTATTTGACGAGTTGTTTCGCGGTACGAACGTGAAAGATGCTTACGATGCGACAGTTGCAGTGACGGAGGCTTTTGCCGGAATTCGGAATTGTACGTTTATCATTTCGACTCATATTATAGAAGCGGGAGAGGTACTGAAAGAAAAGTGTGATAATATTAATTTCGTTTATTTGCCGACTAAGATGGAGGGAAGTAAGCCTGTTTATACTTACACGCTAGCTCCCGGTATCACGGATGATCGTCATGGTATGATGATCGTGAATAACGAACATATAATTGAAATCATTAAAAATGGAGAAGCATGAGTTTTGAGACAGATAAACAGACCTTAGATGATTTGAATCTTCTGGGGAAATACAAGAATAATTCCGTTTACAGTTTGTATGTCGGGACGATCACCCGGGGAGGTGAACGAAAAATGGAGGATATGTTCTTGCATCCGTTGACGGACGCGAAGTCCATCAACGAGCGTTCTGCCGTGTTCCGTTATTTTAAAGATCATGATTTTGGATTCCCTTTCGGGAAGGACGAGTTTGATGTCGTGGAACAATACATTGCCGGGGCTAGTGGAAAACGTGCTTTTATGAATATGCTGCAAATTATGCGAGCAAAAGCTATGTTTTATATTAGCCATGATCCGGAATTCGGGATTATTCGGGATCGTATCGTGACATCGATTGAATTTTTCCGGAAGGCCCGAACTTATTTTGACGAGTTGGGACGTGACGTGGTCGGGAATCCTTTCCAAAAGATCGCAGAACGCGGAAAAGCTCTATTGAGTGATAGCCGGGTGACGAAGTTATTGGAAAATTCTCGTCGGGAGAATCCTGGTTTGATGGATATGATCTTTTTTGACCGGAATTTGCGGTGCATCTCTCACAAGAATTTCAAGGAAGTTATCGAGTTGTTGCAGGAGATTGACGTGAACGTGGTGGTGGGTAGCGTGGCTCGGGAGAAAAAATTCTGTTTTGCAGAAGCGGCTGACGACGGGGAGATTCTGGTTGCCGTGAAGGGATTGCACCATCCTCGTATTGATGGGGCGATCTCTAATGACCTGGAGGTGACGGCCACGAAGAATGTGTTCTTCCTGACGGGTGCTAACATGGCCGGGAAGTCCACGTTGATGAAGTCATTCGGTATTGCGGTGTACCTGGCTCACATGGGCTTCCCCGTGGCAGCAACTTCCATGCAGTTCCGGATTCAAGATGGAATGTACACGTCTATTAATGTGCCGGATAATATTAATTTGGGTTACAGTCACTTCTATGCGGAGGTCCTTCGCGTGAAGAAGGTCGCTATCGAGGTGAGTCGTGACAAACGCTTGATCGTGATTTTCGACGAGTTGTTCAAGGGTACGAACGTGAAAGATGCTTTCGATGCGACACTGGCTGTCACGGAGGCGATTGCCGAGAGAAAGAATTGCGCGTTTATGGTTTCTACCCACATTATCGAGGTGGGACAGGAACTCGGAAAACGTTGTGATAACGTGACATTCGAATATCTCCCGACCGTGATGAAAGGTAAGTTGCCAACATATACTTATAAGTTGGAGCCGGGCATCACGAGTGATAAGCACGGTATGATTATTATTAATAACGAGAAGATTATCGAGATTATTAAAAGAGAGGAGTATGTCGTGGCGTGAGTAGATTTTAAGCTAGAATTGTTGGGGGTGAGAGGGAAATAGAATAACAGTTTCTCCTTTGCGATGACAAAGTCCCGATTTGAAAATGTCGGGACTTTGATATGTTACAAGATATACAACTTATTTATGTTATGTTTACCAATAATATTTGGTAAATGCGCAAAAAAGCTGTAACATTCAAAAGTATTGCAGCTTTTTGTCTAGTCCTAAAAATGTTACACCAGAAAGAAGTAACGAATGGAAAAGACAGAAAAAAAGTACATAAAGCGTGCACAAAAGGATTACAGTATATCCTTTAAATTATCCGTAGTACAAGAGTACGAAACCACTAAAGTAAGTTTAGGCTTCCTTCAACGTAGATATGGTATACAAGGGAGCTATACAGTTAAACGCTGGATTGAAAAATATGGTAACGTTGACGTCTCAAACAAATCCCTCGATTTTATGGAAAAGAGTAAAGATCAAGAGCTGCTTGAACTGCAGCAAAAGGTAAGGTTGCTGGAACGTAAGAATACCCGTTTGGAAAAGGAACTTGAGCTGAAAGATATGAAAGCCGAATTCTTTGATATGATGATAGACATTGCAGAAAAGGAGTATAATATCGCCATACGAAAAAACACCTTTCCCGAGCAGTCACTCAATATAAAGAAGAAAAATCCCTAAGTATCAGTGAGGTCTGCCAACTGCTCGGGATAAACAGGCAAAAGTATTACCGTCAACAGTGGAATATAAGCAGAAGCCGACAAACAGCCACTGAAGTTGTAGAAATGATACAGGACATTCGTTTGGAAATGCCCCTATAGGCACTCGTAAACTCTATCATATGCTTCTTTTGTCATTAAAGGAGAAAAAAGTTGGTAGAGATAAGCTGTTTAATTGTAAAGTATCAATAGATACGCTACACCTTTTCTTTTCATAGGCAAATCTTAATCCGTATCTTCGTAGCATGAAAGAAGATATACGGAAAATACGAATGCGCCAAAAATGGCTTGAACTATACGCCGGAACGGGTTCTGTGACAAAAACTGCCCTTCGGTGCGGGATTGCCCGTTCCACGTTATACCGTTGGATAAATCGCGAGAAAGAACAAGGTAAGTCGGAATTGTCCGACAAGTCTAAACGCCCATCAAGACTTGCCAATATGAAGATAACACCTGAAATTGAAACCATTATCCTTAATCTGCGTGAGACGAGAAGCTGGGGAGCACAACGGATTGCCAACTATCTGCTTAGGAAGAGAATAAAGCTCTCAGCCATGACGGTGTGGCGTGTGTTGAAAAAGCATCAGGTCAAAGCTGTTGTGAAACGTTGCGAGAAATTTATTTCTTCTTCCAGCCGATTTTTTCCATCGGCAACATCCGGATAACCATATCCCCCCGCCGTTGTTCATAGCGGCAGGAAAAACATGCCTGACGGCGATACGTGACGCACGGCACTCAAACCCTCTATTCCAACGTGAAACTGACCGCAGAGAGGGATGCCGCCACGGGCGACCTCGTGTGGAAGTCCAAGGACAACACGACACTTGTGGGGGGATTGTCGGATGAGCACTACTACCTCTACTATCCCTACTAAACGGATATGAGCGGAAAGACTGCCACTCCCACAGGCTCAGCCTTGACCGACACGGAATTCTTCGCCCCGTTGGTTTCCGCTTGGCAGCCTCAGGACGACCAAAGTACTCATGCGGCATATACCGCCTCCGACTTGATGACTGCCGAAGGCTCCGCAACGACAGGGGAAGACAACACCCTCCACCTCTCTTTCACCATGAACCATCGTATGGCATTGGCCGTCATCGAGATGCCGAATACCGTTAAATACAAGTTTACCGACGAGAGGATTCCTGATTACGCCGTGTCACCCGCCACTACATTCTCTGGCATTGCCCAGCCGCTGCGCGTGAACGATGGTACATACCGCTACTTGGTGAATCACGCGACTCCCGCACCGACTATCGAAGGACATTATGACGAGGGAAGCAAGGAGTTCACCATAACCCCGTCCGGCCTTTCTACCGGCAGTTACAAGAGATACAAGGTGGACGGCGCGGTGACAACTGTAAAGGACTACACGATGCAACGGGGAGATTACCTGCTCGCCGACGGCAACCTGCTGCCTAAGGGTACTACCCTGACCGAGGAGCAGAAGGCAAGCGTGGCGGCCATCGTCTTCTGGACACCGGCAGAGACCAATCCTGAAGGACGGATCACGCCGGCGTCTCTGGATTTCGACAAGATTATGGTGAAAGAACATCCCAATTGCACCCATGGCCTTGCCGTGTCGATTAAAGATGCTCCGGGCAACGTCTCGTGGCAAAACGTTAACGACTGGGTGGCGGATTTTCAAAGAGGAACAGATTTCAATCCTGTCGATAAGGATGAGTACGTAAACATTGCCACTGGTTTCGATGCGACCGGCAACATAAACAGGATACTCGGTTACCAGAACACGAAAGTGCTGTGGGCGTATAACGGATATTGCAAGACAAACGGCAAAACCGATGCCTTGGTCAATCCTGCTGAGGTCCTGAAAACATTTATCGCAAATAATCCAGCCCCGGCAAACAGCACCGGATGGTTCTTGCCGTCGGTAAAGGAACTGCACATGCTATGTTATAAGGATGTCGATAATATTGCGTACACACGGGACAACACAGAGACGAGGGATATAGTCGAAGTCTCCATCTCCGCCGTTGGCGGTGACGCATTGTCACCGCGCAATAACCATAAACGTTTCTGGTCTTCTTCGGAGAGCCCCAGTAATAAGAATGGCGCTTTTAGCGTGTATTTCTACAATGCCTTCGCACAGCTCAGCGAAAAGGACGGCGCACTCAATGTGCGTGCCGTGTGCGCTTTCTAACCACATAAAACAAAGAAAAATAACGATGTGAAAGGAACAGGATATTCCGGACGATGGATGCGCATCAGCGGCTGGTAGCCGATGTTGATGCTCGCGGGCGGGCTACTCGTCTCTTGCGGCAAGATGGAAACGGGAGAATCTACTACACGTTTACCCGATGGCAAGTACCCATTGCGACTGACAGCGGAGGTGGCGCAACCGCACCCCCGTGCCGGCGGCAAGGAGATAGGAGTGATGCTGGATGGCATGCTCAGCCTCCAAAGGTACGTAATGGACGCCTCGGGCAATACTGTCCCAAAGGATGCTGAAAACACCATTTACCGGAAGAGCACTACCGAGACATGTGTCACGGCACGGACTCCGAATGCCGATATCGACCAAAGTGGCGGGTATGCCGGCTTCGGCCTTCTATACGTCACCGTAGTGGGAGGTTATGACCAAGCCGTCAGCCTCCGTTTCAACCACCGCATGGCAAAAGTAGAGTTCACGCTCATGGCGGGCGAAGGTGTCACGGAGGAAAAACGAATGAAATAGACGTGGTGCAGACGGTGCCGGGCAACACCTGGATTGATGGCGGCGAGGAGAATGTGGCGGTAGCCAAAACAATACACTACACTGCCGATGAAGTGAAGGCTGGGGACTACATCTATTCGGGCAGGAGCACTTCGGACGGCGGACTGCGCAAACGCTATCCCAATGGGAAAGCTCAGGTCATCGCAGACCCGAAGCCGCAATCCGTAGCGGGCAAGACGGTCGCCGGTGTCGTCTTCTGTATACCGAAAGACACTGACCCCACAGGCAGACTAACCCCAGCCCGACTTACTGATGATAAGATTATGATGAAAGATTTTCCGAATGCCGAAATTTGGAATTATATAGTCAACCCATCCCTCGTCGCTGCCGGCGGTCCGACGCCAATTTATACCACCTCTTACTGGTCGTCTACGGAGGCATATTATAGCCCTAACAATGCATATGCCATACACTTTCCAGATGCCACTCTGGAAAGTAATGATAAGTACTTATAAAGTTAGGTTTCTGGCCGTGTGCGCTTTTTAATCACATTAAAGAAAGAAACTGTAGCAAAGCATTCTACATTCGATTCCGGCGGCGGTGCTCCTATCGCTTGCCGCCTGTACGCAAGAAGAGCTCCCGGGCAACCAAGACAAGGCGCAGCAACTTACTTTCTCCATTACCGATGGTGGATATACGTCGGCTGTTCGCAAAACCACCCGTACTGTGGAGAATGGCTGCCAAACCAAGTTTTCCGAAGGCGGGGCCTGCGGCCTATACGTGGTGCGGGGCACTCAAACAGTCTATTCCAACGTGAAACTGACAGCCGAGAGGGATGCCGACACGGGCGGTCTCGTATGGAAAACTGAAAGTCCGACACCGCTCGCAGGCGGGCTGTTGGACGAACACTATTATTTCTACTATCCCTATCAGGCACGAGCCTCAATACTGGGGCAGGGCGGCTGTTCGCCTTCATCATTACGGTGAACGAGTTAACCGTGCCCGGCTTGTCGGTGCGGAGCGAAACATACACCATCTCCGACAATAAGACCTGCCATATCCTGGAGTCTGTCTGCCCGTGATGTTATCCTCTCATCGAATTCCTGTACTCACTCGGGCTCATTCCATAGTACTTCCTGAACACCTCCCTGAAATATCTGACATCGGAGAACCCCGAGTCATCCGAGATTTCCGTTATCGAACAGTCTTTTTCCCTGAGCAGTTGTGCCGCATATTGCAGCCGCATGGAGCGGATATAGTCAGCCGGGGCATGGCCGGTGAGCGCCTTCAACTTGTTGAAAAATCCGGTGCGGCTCATGTTCTGCATGCCACAGAGCATGTCCACACAGAAACCGGGGTTGTCGATATTCTTCATGACGCATTCCCTTACGGAGGCCATGAATTTCCAGTCCCGGGTATTGTGGCAGTCCGGCGGAACCTGTCCGACTCCGTCCTCAAGACCGGCGTATGCCCGTTTGAGCAGTGCCCGGTTTGCCAGTATGTTCCTGATATTCGCCCTGAGCACGTTTATGCTAAACGGTTTGGTGATATAGGCGTCAGCTCCGTTTTCCAGCCCCTCCAGCATGTCCTTCTCATCTCCCAAGGCGGTCAGCAGCATGACCGGGATATGGGATGTCTCAATATCGGATTTGACGGACGCGCAAAGTTCGTCCCCTCCCATTTCAGGCATCATAACGTCCGAAAGTATCAGGTCCGGATTGTATTCTCTCGCCACAAGCAGCGCGTCCCGTCCGTTGGAACAGGTTTGGACCAGGTATTCCTCTTTCAGCAGCCCCTCAAGGTAGGTCCGCAAATCGTCATTGTCCTCCACAATAAGAATACGCTGCCGGTCCCCGCCGGTCATTGTTGGAAGGATCTCACGCATGGGGCCGCAATCCGGTCCCATGCGGGTTTTCCCGGTATCCTGTTTCCTGGGCGAAGCAACGGGGCATGCCTTGTCAAGGCGTCTGCTCCTCAGGGGAAAAATAACACATACCATGGTCCCCTTCCCCTCGGTACTGGTAACGCGGACCCTGCCTCCGTGCAGCCTTACCAGCCTATGTACCATCATCAGTCCGACACCGTTTCCCGCCACTTGCAGATTGACGGCATTACTGCCCCTGAAATGGTTCCTGAACAGTTTCTTCCGTTCCTCAGGTGGAATGCCAATCCCCGTGTCTTCCACTTCCACACCCCATACATGCCGGTCCGCGAAGGCACGGACCTGGATACTCCCGCCCCGTGGAGTGTACTTCAGTGCGTTGGACAGTATATTCTTCAATATAGAGTCCATTTTGTCCTTGTCAAACCGGACATTCAGGTAAGGGAAGCCGCTCTCACGGGTGATATCGATGTCCCTGATGGAGGCATATGTGCGGAATGCCTCACAGGTCGTCTCCAGATAACTGTTGAGCTCATATTCCGAGACATGAAGTCTCAAGGTGTAGTTGTCCGTACTCTCGAAATCTATCAGGCTGGTGACCAATCCCAGAAGTCCGTCCACGCTTTTCAGGGCCATCCGTACATTGTCCATCCCCTCCGCCTTCACCATGTCTTTCTCCACCACCTCTTCCAGCGGAGCCTTGATCAGCGTAAGCGGAGTACGGACATCATGGGCAGTATGTATGAAGAAGCACGTCTTTTCGTCTGATATCCTTTTCTGCCTGCGCAACATGGCAACGCGAAAAGACACCACCCCAGCCAACACACACAATGACGCATATCCGGCAATGGCCCATGTACCCGCCCACAGCGGCCGGGCGACACTCAGACCGAGGCTTCTTTCCTCATACACCTTGTATTTCTCCTCATTGGAGACGGCACGGATACGCAGGGTGTAGTTGCCTGGGGGCAGGCTCGTGAACTGTATCCGCCCGCTCTGGACCGGATGGCTCCAGCCCTCGTAGAGCCCCTCCAATTTCCATGAATATAGGATGTTCGAGGGATAGTCGTAGTTGATGGAGACAGCTTCCAGGGAGAAGGTATTCTGGTCATATGCAAGTTCCAGCCTGACGGTATTGTCAATATCCTCCCTCAAGGGGGATCCCTTGTCCCCGGGATAGACGGGGCGGTAGGAGATCATGAAATCCCGCAGGAGCATCCGAGAAAAATGCGGGGCGGGTATCCTCATGTCGGAGGGGAACATGACGGCTCCGGTGTTACTCCCGAACACGAAGCTTTCCCCGTGCCGGAAAGTGGATACCCCGGCATTGAGGCATACGCTTGCCAGCCCTTGTTCTGCCGTCCAGTTTCTGAAAGTGCCGCTCTCACGCCGGAACAGGGCCACGCTGTTTTCGGTCCCCAGTAGCAGGGTGCCGTCCGCACGGGGGACAATGGTATGGATGTTATTGGATATCAGGGCGCAGTTCTCGGTCTGGTATTGGCGGACGAACCTGTCCTCCACGCTGTCATAGACGAGAAGTCCCGCCCCGCCGGTGCCGATATACAGGAGCCCGTCCGGTGCCTGGTACAGTGCATAGACATGAACCGCCTCGACTGGAAATGCGATATGTCTGCAGGTCCCCCCGTGCCCGTCAAGCAGGTACAACCCCATGCCGGTACCGATCCACATCCATTCCGGAGCCTTCTCCAGTATGGCGGTGATGGGGCCCGGGACCGGGTACAGGCGTACTGTGCCGTCATGGGGATCGAAACGTTTGAGATTGTGGCAGCCCCCTGTCCATATACATCCTCCGGAATCTTTTCCGATGTCATTGATATACTGGTCTGGACGCCCCTCTGCTGCAAAGGAGGGGGGAAAGTATTCCACCCTCCCGGTTTTCTTTTCGATCCTGTACAGGCCCGAAGCGTACCCGCCGGCGCAGATGACACCCGGCGAGACCTCGCAGAGCGTCAGGAAGATATGGTTCCCGCCATCCTGTATCCCATCGGACCGGCTGAGAAAGGAGCGCCACCGTCCTACCGCAGGCTGCAGCAGGCTGATCCCGTTGCTGGTGGCGAACCACAAGTCGCCTTCGCTGTCTTCGATGACATCATGCACCTGATCGTTAACCAGCGACCGGCTGTTGCCCGGTGAGTGCCGGAACCATTCATAGCTCTGGTAGCGGTTATTCCGGATTGTGACTCCGGCGGGGTAGTTGGCAAGCCAGATACGGTCCCCGCCATCCACATAAATGTCATTGATATTGTCTCCGTTCATGCCGTTGTGGCTGGCGTAGTCGGCGGTTATATAGGGTTTGGGCACTAGCGAGTCCATATCCATCCTGTATACCCCCCTTCCGCCCGTGGCTATCAGCAGCTCCCGGTCATTGAGAGGGGTGATCCGGTTGACGGCCACATTCCGCAGCGTACTGCCTGCGGACACTCCGTATACAAGTATGCCCTTCCTGAAGGTTCCCACGAACAGTTTCTTCGAACCGGGGTGGTAGTAGAGTTCGCTGACCGGCGTCCGGATGCTGTCCGTGTCCGCAAGCGCCTCAAGGACACCGTCCCTTTCCCGTACCGGAAAAAGTCCGTTCACGGTACCGATGAAAAGGTTTGTACCGTCCGTCTCGCTGATAGCGGTTATATCACCTCTTAAACGGGAGACCAGCCGCTGCGCAATGCCTGTGCGGGTGTCATAGCGGATGATATGGTCACCCTGACAGAGCCATATGCGGTCCCCACGGTCCATATAGGCGTAACAGAGCATGCCCGTGGCGAAGTCATCCTGAAGACCGGGTATCCTGTATACCATCCGGAAACGGTCATGGAGGGTGTCGTAATGGAAAATACGGCCTTTCCTTCCCACAACCCACAGCGTGTTCTCCGTGTCGGTGTAGAGCCAGTTCAGATTGACTTGCGGGGCCACCTTCAGATTGCCGTCAAGAACAGTGTAATGCCTGATCCGCTTGCCGTCATAACGGTCCATCCCCTCCTGGGTGAGGAACCACATGTATCCCCTCCCGTCTTTTTGGATACGGTAAATCCTCCGGTTACTCAATCCGTCCTCTATTCCCAAGTATTTATATATCTGGGCTCCGCACATGGAGGAAATTCCCAGCATGAGGAATGCGGACAGTATTCTTCCCATATTCCGAACACGTGTCATTCTGATGTAAATTAGACAACAACTGTTGCAAATATATAAAAATATAAATTAATATACAAATTTAAACATAACCTCGGATGTCGGCATCAGGCGGTATGTCCTCAATGTCATGTACCCCGGAAAATAGCTGCATACGGGACCGGCCCATGATATGAACATATTCCGAGAGGCGGTTGTTCAATTGACCCGACGGAATTATGGCTTGCCGGGCTCGGGACTGTCCGCAAGGGTACGTTGGTCCGGTGTGCGGAATACCATCCATACCTCCGGTCCGAATTTATATCCGCGGGTGGTACAGGTGCCGGTCGAGGTTTGGCAGCCCCCAATAAAGCGGGCCGAATTGTTTGTAAGCACTCTTACCCTCATGCCCGATTTATAGATAATCTTCCAACAGTAAGAAGTTATAATTCGCATTTAAGAACAATGGCGGGCATTTCTTGTTAATATTATAATCATATAAAAGAGGCGCATCCGTTAGTGCCAGATTTGTTCACCACTTTCATCGTTGCGTATCGTATTGCGAGTTGTCCGTATCAGATGTTTATCCCCTCTTTCTTAAGACTTCCTGAGAACTGCCTGGGAAAGGACGGCTTTCCGCATTGCGACTTCATCCACAGCCCTTGGCGGTATAGCCATGCCTTTCACGGGGACTACGGTTGATTCATGCGACACAGCAGATTCCGGTGCTATAACAGGGTTGCCTACATACTTGTGCCTCTTTTCAGCTTGCTGTCCAGGTCCGAGTTGCGCACTTTACCCGCAGGTTGGACGGTTGTACATAACAATATTGATCTTTTTGGGGGCTAAAAGTCGAATATCCCCTTAAAAACAAGGAGCTGACGCATGTGTACAGCCCCTTATTTTTTTGTATAGCCCGGCCTCCTCTGGCATATTGCCGTTGCTTCCATCTGTAACAAGCAAAATCAGAATCTATATGCGGAACTTTTTGTTCCCGTAGCTGAGAAATTCCTTCGTGGCGTATTTCACACTGAATGGTCCGTAGTCACCGAGAGCCGAATGCGCAATTTGCTTGTCCGGTTCTGTCACATGCTCGACAGGTTCTCCCGTAGTATCAGTATCCTTGTATGACATAGGCTGCATGTTGGCGATGGCTGACCCGGTAGCCGCCGCACGCAATTTCCTGAACGCATAGGAGAGGATTCCGTCCATCATTGACCAGTACAAGGCGAAGAACGAGGTGCAGGAAAAGGAGGTCCCACAGTTGTAGGAGATAGCCGGGAAGGTATGGAAGAAGGAGGACGAACTGAAACAGTTGAAGTCCGAACTTGCAGCACTCGACCGAAAGATACAGTTGGAGCTTGAGCCGCCTACGCCCGAAGTCGCCGAAAAGGAGAATGACGGACAGGAGGTCAAACCGGATGCGGAAGGTGTACGAAACGTAGCTCCACAACACACCGAAGATGTGCCGCAGATACGCAGCCCGGTGAATGAACGCAGTCCGTCTGGCAATTTTATTGCCGACCATATCATCATCGGGCGGCCGGGATTCAACGTCCGTGACGAGTGCAAACCGAAAGGTATAAAAATGTGAACGAGTGTGCGGATATATATGGCAGGATTGGGAACATACCATTCCTTTTCCTGCCTTTTTCCATCAATATGACATAATGGCAAGGATACCATACAACAAGCCCTCGATTATATCAAAATAGGGTGTTGAAAGTAAATCGTCATGGCAAATCCGCCATATATTCAGTATTTTTTGTGTAATCTGGAAAGCTCTTGTTTGTGCCTTATACAAAGGACTTTGGGAGAATTACCCGATTTTGAGGTAATGATTTGGCAACTGTGCCATTTACAACGTTTTGCCTTGATTTGCTTCTCAAGTAACTCATTTCTGCCGACAAAAATAATCAATCTTATTGTTTTTTCAATCATGTCATAAGAAAAATAGAAAACAGAAGATGATTTACTCGTATTATCGTTTCTACTTAGTTCAAATGTTTTCCACAAAGCATCTATGTTAGTTTCCAATGTAAATCTGCTCCCCAAACTTTATATGTTATATCTTTTATCTCTCTTGTTTCTTGTTTCCAATGTTTAGATTCTTGAGATTTTTGTTTTATATACTCTCTGTGTACTTCATCAGATATCAATATAGGACTTACTCGTATTTCTCTGTTATTCTCTTAAATGAAGAAATGTTACGGATATGAATATTTAAACCATTGACAGGAGAATAATCTAATTCACGTGCAAGCTGCTCCGCAGTTAGTTTTCTACTATCTTTAAACCAACCATTGCGTGGTTTGCACAAAAATGACGGAATTCCTAACGGGTCATAATAATAGAAATCCCCAGTTACATTATAAAATTCATCTTCAACTGTTTTTCCAGCAAAGTCAGTAAGCCGCGAAGCAAGGTTCGCTGGTTTACCAACCCATACCAATCCCTTGTTTTCTGTATTCTCGTTCCCTTTGCGTTCAATACCGACCTTTATTACTCGCATTTCTCCACCACCGAAATCGCTTTAAATTCTATTGTAGTCTTTCCTTTTTATCGGTTATCAAATCCTTTAAATCAACCTGTAGAATCTCGGCAATCCGCTGAAGCGTTTCCAAATTAGGTTGAATCCTATTGCACGCATAGGCATTGACCATGCTAAAACTCTTATCCAACTGTTTGGCTAACCACGTTTGAGAAATGCCTTTTTCCGAAAGGACTGCTTTTATTCTATTCAGTTTCATTCTTTGATACGATTTTATAGTGCAAATATAGTGAATTATATTCGACAACTGGGATTATTTTTGTACTTTTGTCATCCCAATAGACAACACACATAAAAATGTGTATAACTGATATATGAAAATATTAACAGAAAGAGAAAAGAAAATCCTTATTAATCATGCCAAAAAGCAAGAATTAAGACGGATTATATCAAAGAAAAAAAAGAAAAACAAAAGGCGTTACCTTCAAGGGAAATCAAAAGAAGAACGTCAGAAATATATTTTAGAAAATCGATTTAAAGATTATTCTAAAATAAAGGCTCCTTCGAACTTTTCACTAATCGAAAACACAGAAGAATCACTAAAATTCATAGCAAAAATCGAAAAATGCTTAAAGAATCGAAGTAAGGTATTTGTCAATTTAACAGATGTAGAAACAATAGCTCATGGGGCTATTGTCGTCCTCTTATCAATAATGACTAAATTCAAATACAATCATATTGATTTTAATGGAAATTTCCCTAAAAATAAGAATGCAAATAAAGCATTGGTTGATTCTGGTTTTTTTGATCAGTTGTATAAAAGAAATATAAGCAATGAACCTAATTATGCGTTTTGCAGGAACAAAGTCCTAACTCATGCAGGAAAAGTAGTAGACTCTAGTCTAGCAGATCAAATTATTTCAGAAATATCCAATTTAATATGGGGTAAGCAAAGAAGATGTTTGGGGGTTCAAAGAGTTTTTCTTGAACTCATGCAAAACACAAATAATCATGCTTCTTTTGATTCAAAGGGCTTACATCATTGGTGGACAACTGTACAATATGATGAAAAGTTAAAGAAAGCATACTTTTCATTTATAGATTATGGCGTTGGCATAATTAATAGCTTACGTAATGATGAACATGGTAAGTTTTATAATATTATACCAAAGATCCGTGAATTATTCAATCCGCAAAATAATGCAGAAATGCTCTCTCTGCTACTTAAGGGAGAAATTCATAAGACATCAACAGGTAAGTATTATAGAGGTAAGGGTCTTCCATGCTTATTTAAAGCGTGTGAAGACAACAAGATTGCAAACGTTGTTGTTATAGCAAACGATGCTAAAGTTGAATACACAGCAGGTACAAATGTCAAATTAAACAATTCGTTTGCTGGAACATTTATCCATTGGGAATTGAATTTTAACAATGTAAATATAAATTATGAATAAAGATATTATAATAAAAATCGCGACAGATTTCAGTCGTATTCCGGGTGCTCGTTATCCTGAAGAAGGAGATTATTCCGGTCAAGAATTTAGACAAAATGTTCTACATCCTGCACTGAAAAAAGCAATAGAAATGAATGTAAAGCTAATTGTTGACTTAGACGGCACTGCTGGTTTAGGTACATCTTTTTTGGAAGAATCTTTCGGAGGTCTAATTAGGAGAGACCATATAAATTACAATATTCTCAAACAAACACTTATTATAATTTCAGACGAAGATCCTGATTATAAAGAAGAAGTAGATAATTATATTGAAGATGCCTATGAAAAAGAACAAAATCATTAACATAATTATCTATATTATAATATTCAGTATTGGATGTTGTTGTGGTAAACTGATTGATTGGGGATATTTTGTTTTAAACAAGGAAATATCTATAATAGATGCAATATCGCTATTTTTAACCATAGGTTGTGCAATTTATATATCAAAAGTTCTAGAGAAAGAAGTACAAGATGTTCGAATAGAAAAAGAGATGTTTATTTCTCAGGTAGAAAACACCGAATCTCCACTAGTCGAACTTGGAAATAAATTGAATAGTACAACCTATACAGAGGTGATAAGCTTATATTCAAAATCCAATATAACACGCCATAAGTTATTTAAGAAAATAGATTCTTTCAAAAAATCTGAATTTAAAGTGGATGACATTAAAGAAGTTTTAGATACAAACTACAAACGATTAAAACCTTTACTTACTGACACATCTGTTATGTCTAAATCACCTCCTGACATTGAAGTTAAAAGAGGTAAAATCACATATAGTCCAGAAAGAATCGTTGAAATTCAAGAGAATTTACAAACAATTCAAGACGAGTTTTTCAAACTCAAAATAATAATAAATAGAGCTTAAAAAATCTTTTAATTACATATTCGATTTATATACTAATATCAACTGTTCAATAACACGATTTAACTTTTGGAGATACAAACAAAAACTTCTACTCATTATAGAATTAGATAACTGAACCTATGTATAATAGATTCCGTTATCTAATTTTTAGTCTACTCCATTGATTCCCGAATAATACGCAAAGTTTCTTTCTTATACTCCTTGCGGTCATATTCAAATCCTCTACACATCCAACAACTACAGGGAGTACCTGTAGTTTTCATTTGTCTTTTGCCAACTCAAACCAATGAGGATGTTCATAATAGTTTCCATCCTCACGGATAACACAATGCCCATAAGCGGCATATAGAATCATACGAGCCTTAAACACACGAGCCATTTGTTGGCATCTCCACAATTTGTTTCTTTTGTCCATCGTCTTTTTCTATTAAAATTAGGATGAACAATGATGTTATTGGGGTGAGATTTAATATATCCATAGCATTGTGTATTTTTACCATTTTATAGCTTTTGTGAAAGCCTCGCAAGCCGTTCCTTCAACAATTCGCCATACTTTTCTTTTAATTCAGCACTTAGGAAAGAGCTTTGAATGACAGTCTCAAACTTGGGCAATAGTTTGATATACTTATTTATCAGCCGTTCTACAATCACATTCTCTATACCCAACGTAGCTGCTGACCTGATAAAATCTTCTCTTTGAAGCTTTTTCTTCCGACCATTCAAGGTTAATGCCAACTCTTCGTCATCTTTAGGATTGATGATAGCCGCATTTAACAAATCGTAAGCAGGGGTCAAACGTATCATATCTGCCACCTCATACAAAGAGAAGTTTTTCAAGTGCATGTCGTTATTTCCTGTCAACC
>OGMO01001217.1_pt1 | contig 16946 bp, 10 predicted proteins | sample 1573241 | NCBI WGS metagenome assembly OGMO01 (sample SAMEA2581896, study PRJEB24529) | metagenome | biome: Human gut stool | place: China | collected 2011 | reverse complement strand
ATGCTTCCGTTGCCGCTTCGCAAAAGACGGGCGTCGCCGAAACGACTTCGGCTAATATCGAATGCAAACATCGCGAATGGTCTAACTTTATTCCGAGTAATTTGTCATTATGGGTTGAGGAATTGTGTAATACTATTGAGTGTGCTTCAACATCTCCTGCCTTAACTACATATTTAGAAGAATATACTTTAATCGGTGGGATTTTATTATATAATTCAAGTGATAACATATACGAGATGGAACGTGCGTTAAAAAGCATTTCCCAAATTAAGGTTCCAAGACGTCGCCATCCTCTAATGATTTATCTTGCAGATAATAGTAGGCTTGAAAAATGGTATTCTTTTAATGCTGAAATTGCGAAAATTAAGCAAAACAGTATTGAAAATAGCTTTGGCATTATATATCCATCCATTGGTGGTTCTACCTGGGATCGTTCACCTGTAGTCACGCCAACATATTTATTTTCCGATTACATCTTGGCATCCTATATTAAAAGTGCAACCAACCAAGGCGTTACAACAAAGGTTGATATAAAGGCCCTGTTTTGTTTTGAGCACGTTACAGATGATTCTTTAAAGTATTTGCAGGATATGATTAATGAATTACAATTAGAATCGAGAAGTGATCGTTATCAAGAAGTTCATTTCTATTTTTATCCTGAAACAGAAAAAGACATAGATCACATTAAAGATTCTTTTTCAAAAATGTTCGCAGGAAAAGATACTTTTAAATATTATCTGATGGACAATCGTCGTTTATCAAGAATCTATTATGAGTCATAAGGGAGGCGAGAATAATGGCAGTTCAATCCTTTGTTAAGGGGGATGACCTTAAAAAATTAATAGACGATAAACTAATTAACGCTCAAAGTGTCAAATATGTTTTACGGCAAAAAGGTATCCTTCCCGTATGTACTAATTCAGAGGCTCTTTCTGACTTGATACACCATCATTTTTTTGGCTCTGCAACTATGACTCAGATGCAAGAGGTTATGAATTTTGAGCAAAACAACTTGAAGTCTACTGTTGTCATAATTTCTCCTAAAAGCGAACAGTCCAAAGAAGATTTTCTGACGAGCATAGCAGATGAATTTGTCAATAAAGGCCGTAGTTCGAATACTAAGTATACATTAAAAAACATTGCAAGAAATCAAACCAGCGTAACATTGCAGTACATATATAAAAAACCCCAAAAAGGCCGTATTAAAATTGCTGAAACGCGAACAGTGACTTTAGATGTTACTATTTCCCCGTTAGAAGATGATTCGCAGAAGTATAAAGTTAGCATACGGCACGAAGGAATGTCTGAATCAAAACAGTTTGTCACGCTTCTGGATGAAATGATTCAAGAAGATAGTGAGCAGGCTGTATTTGGCCTTAAAAGAATAACTTTAGCAAGTCTTTTAAAGGCACACAAAGTAGATTTCTTTGATGATTTTGGCGTGTACACTCACAAAGAATGGAAACTAACAGACATTATTAATGTTACTGTAAACAAAGATGAAAAAAGCATTGATGATGAAAATGACGTGACTACATCAGGCGAAATTGATGCTTCTGAACCCAGCGGACGCCTTTCTGGAATTAGTAGTGCGATTTTAAAAGGTGACGGGTTAAGAAATAATGATTTTGTAAAGGAATGTATGTCTCAAGGCTTTATTTTTTCAAGTATGAGTTACAAGTTCTCCCATAAGACACTCCCGATAACAATAGTAATCGATGTGAATTTTAAGCAAACCGACTTGAAAATCAATATTGTAAAAACATACCAGCTTGAAGATGACGGCATAGAACGTTTAGCCCCCCTACCTTCAAGTGACCAGAGTTTGTATATCGATTATTTTCAAAATGTTGCTTATGCAGTTTACTCAAATCTAATTGAGAAACAAAAAGATGAATTGGTTAAGCAAACTATCAAACCAGAAAAATAGAATATGTTTAAAAACGGATGGTTTCATTAGACCATCCGTTTTTATTTGAAAATAGATTTAGGACAGGATTCACTTATCTTTCGCAACATTTATGTCCCCAGACAGACGTGATAAAATAGAGGTGGGAAGGATAGATAAAGGAGGTTTTGAAGATGAAGATACTGCTGAAAATATTGCTAACTCCCTTTGCTTTAGCGTTGTCCCTTTTGGCGGCTCTGCTGGTGTTTCTGTTTGATATTTGTGCCGTCCTGCTGACGGTTGTCTCTGTGATCCTGGCGGTGCTGGGTATCGCTCTTCTTTTCACACCGATGCCCATAGGAGGGATTGTATTTCTGCTTCTTGCCTTGCTATGGAAGAGCGTATTGTCGAACGAACATAGACGCAAGTTTTGGAATGTGTTATACATCGAAAGCTGGAATGCAAGAATTTAGAGGTTGTGTACCATTGGAAACGACGTGGGATAAAAAATATGAAAAATCCCGGGTAGAAAATGGATTTAAGTGGAGTCCTATTAAATCTTACTATCGAAAAATAAGCAGTAAAGGAATTAAAGCAGGAGAAAACTGGAAAATCCGCATTAATCTGACACATAGAAATGGGTTGGTGGTAACTGCACAAGAATTCGCTTTAATTATAACAATTAGAGATGCACAAGGACACGATATCTATTCAGAAGTTGTCAATGGATTAAGGGAACGCGGTTATATTACAAATAATCTTGAGACAAGGCAGCAGATTCGCCAGCGGCAGTAAGCAATAGGAAAAGAAGATTGGATATGAAAAGCCGTAGGCGACTGATATGGTTGCTTACGGCTTTATGTATGAAAAAGTGTATGAACACTTTTTGAACAGACGGAGAATATATAGTAGGTGTTCATAGCGAAAAAGCAGAGTTACTATTGAAAATCAAAAGGGGCAAAGTGTCAGACATAATTGTAAAGGACAATTAAAGTGCAAAGTTTGCGCTAATATATGAAATAAGAAAAAATTTACTTTTTGCTGTTGGGATTTTCCATATTCAAAGCGTATAAAGTAATAAAATGGAATGAGAGGAGGCGCAAAAATGCCAAGCAGTAATGTTGTGATATACGCCCGATACAGCAGTGATAACCAGCGTGAAGAATCCATCGAGGGCCAGCTGCGCGAGTGCAGGGCGTATGCTGAACGAAACGATATGAAAATCATCGGCAGCTACATAGACCGTGCGTTGTCAGCCAAGACGGATGCACGGCCACAGTTCCAGAAGATGATCCAAGACAGCAACGCCCACAGATTCCAATTTGTCCTTGTGTGGAAGCTGGACCGATTCTCCCGCAACCGCTTTGACTCCGCGTATTATAAACGCGCACTTTCCAAGAACAACGTAAAAGTGATTTCCGCGACAGAGCCAATCTCCAACACGCCAGAGGGCATCATGCTGGAAAGTATGCTGGAGGGCATGGCTGAATACTATTCGGCTGAACTGGCGGAAAAAGTGACACGCGGTCATACGGACAATGCGCTGAAATGCAAGTTCAACGGCGGTTCAGTGCCGCTGGGCTATCGCATCAATGAGGAACGCCACTACGAGCCTGACCCGGTGATGAGTCCCATTGTTAAAGAAGTATTCGAGCGCTACGCCGGGGGAGAGTCTATCAAGGAACTTTGCGCGGACATGAATGCTCGCGGCATACGAACCGGCTACGGCAGAAAATTTGTAAAGAGCAGCTTCCAGAATATGCTGCGGAACCGCCGCTATCTGGGCGAATACCGCTATCGGGATATAGTCACGGAAAACGCATTCCCGGCGCTGATCGACCAAGAGACATTTGACAAGGTGCGGGCTCGTATGAAAGCGAACAAAAAAGCGCCTGCCAGATCGAAGAGTGACGAGGACTTCATTCTGACAGGCAAGCTGGTATGCGGCAACTGCGGTGCGCTGATGGTGGGCGACAGCGGCACAAGCCATACAGGGGCAACCTACTACTATTATAAATGTGGGCATCGCAAGCGCAAAGAGGGCGAGCGATGCCACATGAAGGCGTTCCGCAAGGAACTGATTGAATCCTTTGTAGTCAAACGTGCGCTTGGGTATGTGCTGCAAGACAGTGTGATTGCAATGCTGGCGGATGCTCTTGTAGAAAACCAGAAACGAGAGAACACACATCTGCCCGCACTGCAAGAAGAACTGGAAAAGGTCAACAAGAAAATTGACAACATCGCCGCAGCGATAGAAGAGGGCATCGTCACCCAAACGACGAAAGAACGTCTGACGGCATTGGAAGCCCAGCGCGAGGAACTGCAAATCAGTATCTTTGAGGAAGAAACCTCCCACCCCAAGCTGACGAAAGAGTATGTTGTACAGTGGCTAAAATCGTTCAAACAGCGTGACTTGCGCGATCCCAAGGTACAACGGCAGGTAATTGAGTGCTTCGTGAACACGGTGTATGTCTTTGAAAACAAACTAATTGTAAACTTAAACCTTCGCGATGGGGACAAGCCCATCGCGCTTTCTAAAGGGAATGGTTCGGATATTGAAACCTTCGGGTCACCAAAAAGCTCAACTTCGCAAGAGGTTGAGCTTTTTTCTTTTTTTTATTGTACATTGTAAGGAGTAGAGGAGTACGGGAATCGAACAGCCCGGGCCCCGCGTCCGCGTCCCGCGGGGCAAAAACAGCCCCGCGGGCTGTTTTTAGGGCGCGGGAGATGGACGGGAGGGTCACCAAAGGGGCTGTTGTACATCCCCTCGTTTTCTTTTGCCTATTCCTCCGGCCTGACCACCGTTACGGTACACTGCGCTGTAAAACCGCCGCAGTCGGCGGTCAGGGTCGTGGTGCCGTAATTCACGGGGACGAGCCAGGAGCCGTCGAAGCGGGCGATGCGCTCGTCGGCGATGTGATAGGTCACGGCGGGGTGGTCGGTGGTGTCCTCCGGCAGAAGATGGCAGACTGCGCCGACGCGGCTGGCGTAGGCGTAGTCGGACTCGCGCGTGCCGTCGGCGGTGATCCAGGTCACAAGCTCGTCGTCAAAATACAGCGTGTAGTCGTCCAAAGCAATGCCGCGCAGCGGGCTGGACACCTGCACCGGGCAGCTGGCGGAAATTTTCCCGTCGGCGCTTTGCAGCGTCAGGGTGGTCGAGCCGCCGCGCAGACCGGTCACAATGCCGCTGGGATCGACCTCGGCAATCGTGTCATCGGCCACAGACCAGCGCCACTCGGTCAGGGCGGCGCGGCGGGGGCTGACCTCACGCCCGTCGGCATCCTCGTAGAGGACGGCGGTCTCGGCGGTCTGGGTCTTTTCGACCTGCACGGTGTCGGGCAAGGTCACGGCGGCCACCGGCGCACCGCAGGCCGTCAGGCTCAGCAGCAGGGCGGGCAGAACAAAAAACAGCGATTTCATGCAAAAGCCCCCTTTTGGCAGTATCATACCACAATGCGCCGCCGCAGGCAACTGTTGCACTTTTGGGCAAATGCGTGTACAATAAACTATATACTTTTGCAAAAGGGGGGCCGGGCATGGAGCGGACGGCGGGCGGCATCACCTACACGCTGACGCGACGGCGGGTGCGCAACATCAACCTGCGCGTGCGGGCCGACGGCAGTGTGGCGGCCAGTGCGTCGCCGCGGGTGCCTGCAGCTTATGTGGACGCCTTTGTCACGGCGCGGGCCGACTGGGTGCGCACCGCACAGGCGCGTGCCGCGGCCCGGCGCGAACGAGAGGCCGCCGAGGCCCCCGCGCTGCCGCCCAAGGCCGAGGCGCTGGCCTATATGCAGGCGCTGTGCCGGGCATACTATCCGCAATTCGCGGCGACCTGCCCGGGCGGCGCGATGCCCAAAATTGCGGTGCGCGACATGAACACCCGCTGGGGGTCGTGCAGTCTGCGCACCGGCACGCTGGCGTTTGCGCGGCGGCTCTGCACGATGCCGCTGCCCGCGCAGGAGTACGTTGTTGTGCATGAGTTCTGCCACTTTGCCCATCCCGACCACAGCCCGGCGTTCTGGGCCGCGGTGGCGGAGGTGCTGCCGGATTATAAGCAGCGGGAACGGATGCTGAAGCTGCGGTGAGAGCGGGCGGATGAGGGGGGAGCTTGCCGCGATTGCCCGTGAACGGGGTGTTGGCGGAAGGTTTGCCCTCATCCGACCTTCGCGTTCGCTCGGCCGCCTTCCCCCGGAGGGGAAGGCTTCATACTCTACAAACAAGGGAGGTTCCCATCTTGCCGTCTCCACAGAAAAAATATACGACGCTGGTCAGCAATACGCTGCTGTTTGCCATCTCCAACTTCAGCTCCAAGCTGCTCAGCTTCTTCATCCGCCCGTATCTGAGCTACGCGCTCGACTCGCCGGACGTTATGGGCGTGTCCAGCCTTTTGCAGCAGGCCACAAACCTGCTGATCCCGGTGGTCAGCCTTGGCGTGGCCTATGCGGTCATCCGGTTCGGGCTGGACAAAGCGACCAACAAATCCAGCGTCTTTGTCAACGGCGCGGCGACTATCGGGCTGGGCTTTGTGGTGCTGCTGCTGGCCATGCCGCTGGTGCGGCTCATCCCCAACGCTGCGGAGTACCTGGGCTTTTTGTACCTCTGCGTACTGGCCAGCTGTATGAGAACGCTGTGTACCCAGTTCATCCGCTCGCGGATGCTGAACCGGCTGGTCGCCATAGACGGTGTGCTGACAACGCTGAGCCTGCTGCTCTACTACCTGCTGTTCCTGAGCGTCTTAAAAATGGGCGCTACAGGCTTTTTGCTGGCAAATGCGCTGGCAGATTTGACATCCATGGTGTTTGTGTTCATTGCGGGCGGGTGCTGGCGGTACTTCAAGCCCAAGGCGTTTGACAAGACGCTGTGGAAGGAGATGCTGCGCTACTGCCTGCCGATGATCCCGGCGTCCATCAGCTTTTGGATCATCAACGCCAGCGACATGTTCTTTGTGCAGGGCATGTGCGAGGGCTACGCGGGCCGCAGCGGCAACCACTGGGTCGGGCTGCTGTCGGCGGGGTACTTCCTGCCGCAGATCATCACGATTTTGGGCAGCATCTTCTATGAGGCGTGGCAGCTCTCCGCCGTGACCGAGGAGACGGACCGCCAGGCGTTCTTCTCCAAGATATTCCGCGTGTATGCCAGCGTGCTGTTCTGCTGCGTGGCGGGCATCATCATGCTGTGCCAGCTGCTCATGCGGGTGTTCAAGGCTGAATATTTTGACGCCTGGACGTTTGTTCCGTTCCTGACGCTCTGCTCGATGCTGACCTGCCTGAACCAGTTCCTGAACAGCGTCTACGTCGTGTATAAACGGTCTACCGGCTCGCTGTTCACAATGCTGGCCGGTGCGGTGCTGAACCTGATTCTGAACTACCTGCTCATTTTGCGGTGGGGCCCGTGGGGCGTAACCCCGGCCAGCTTCCTGAGCCTGATGCTGGTGTTTTTGCTGCGCGCCTACTCGACCCGCGGTCTGCTGGAGATCGACTTCCACCCGGCGTGGCTTGTGCTGAATCTGGCACTGGTGCTGGCGGAGATCTGGTGCATGATGAACCTGACCCATTGGGCGCTGCCCGTCGTGGGCATCACCGCGGTGGTCTGCGTGCTGAACATCCGCGAGGTGCTGAGCATGCTGGATACGCTGATCGGGAAGTTTTTGAAGAAACGGAAAAACTGATTTTGATTTGCCTTCCCCCTCGGGGGAAGGTGTCTGTGGCCCCGACCACAGACGGATGAGGGACAAGCCTGCGGTACTGATCCGCTTACGGGCTGCCGCCGGAAGGCTGCCCCTCATCCGGCGCTGCGGCGCCACCTTCCCCCCGGGGGAAGGCTTAAAGGAGCTTATTATGGAAAACAACGCTATCCTCTCCGCCCTCTCCGCCCGCAAAAGCGTGCGGGTATTCACCCCCGACCCCGTCACGCCGGACGAGCGGGCGGCCATCCTGAACGCGGCGTTCCAGGCACCGACGGCGGGCAACCAGCAGCTGTACACGATCCTGGACATCACCGACCCGGCGCTGAAGGCCACGCTGGCCGACCTGTGCGACCACCAGCCGTTCATTGCCGGGGCGCCGCTGGTGCTGGTGTTCCTGGCCGACTGCCGCCGCTGGCTCAACGCCTACCACGCCGCGGGCATCACGGACGCCCGCAAGCCCGGGGCAGGGGACTTGATGCTGGCCGTGGCCGATACCTGCATTGCCGCCCAGAACGCCGTGGTCGCCGCCGAGTCTCTGGGCATCGGCAGCTGCTACATAGGCGACGTCCTCGAGAATGCTGAGGCCATGCGCGACGCCCTGCACCTGCCGCAGTACGTTGTGCCCGCCTGTATGCTGGTGTTTGGCCGCCCCACGGAGCAGCAGCAGCGCCGCCCCAAGCCCGCCCGCTTTGCCGAGCAGGCCGTCGTCTGCGAGAATGTGTACACGGACCGTACGCCCGACGAGCTGCGCGCCGACTTTGCGGCGAAAGCCGCCGCCAACGGCCAGCTCGACTACAACTTTGACAAAGCCGTGCAGGCATTTTGCAAGCGCAAGTACGCGAGCGACTTTTCCCGGGAGATGACGAGAAGCGCAGAGATTTACTGGAAAGAGTTTTTGTGATTGGCAGAGAACGCAGGGGCGGAGCCCATATCCGCCCGGGCGTGTTGCCGCTGCCGCCGCGCCCCTGCAATCTCTACAAATAAACCACCCCCACCCAACCGTAGATGTTCTGCGGCTGGGTGGGGGCTTTCTTATTGATTGAAGGTGAAATTATATAGCAGACCGTCAATAAATTGCATTCCTGCCTTATTGCGTGCGTAGGGGCGGCCATGGGTCGCCCGCCAACTTACCGCAGCAACGCATTTTCCGGGACAGTTTTTTGCAAGGCAAACGGGCAGGGGCGAGCAATGCTCGCCCCTACAAGCGTTTTTCGACAGTCTGCTATATTTTGGTTGTATCCTGTAGTTTATGCTCTGGCGTAACGAAGCTGCCGGTATTGTCAGCTTTTAGATTGGCGTTGGATACAGGATTTCCGGCGTTATCAATTTTACGGATAGAGACAGTGCAGAGTTAGTTATTCTTGTATATGATATGAAAAGTATCATTATTACCAACAGTCTTTTCCAGACTATAACTACCCCATGCTCCACTATTAGGGGTAAAAGCATCAATATAGAACCAGGTTTTTTTATGGGGAGCCGGAGTAGAGGGATATGGATCATAATATAAATGAAACGAACATTTGAAGCCTCTCTTATATCCTTCAGGCGGGCAGATTTCATTTATAACATAAGTTTTGTTATTTTGGTCTCCGGTAGTTAGGAAAGCAGAATACTCGATGCTATCTCCCTCATGCAGTTTGACAGGAATGGAGCATTCTCCGTTACTACCACTGGTGAGTTGGGCAACAGTTTTTTGGCCGTCCATAATAGCAAAAGTAGCACCGGACAGCGGATTTCTATCAGGGTCAGTGACGCGCAGCTCCAATTTGGCAACGGGAAAGCGCATAATGGTAAGCTGCCTTTTATCCATCTCGACAATACCTGAATTGAAATTTCCGCCATCCTGTATGGAATTGAGATAATAGTCGTTGTCCCCATCATTGCGAACGTTAATATAGATTTCTGTATCGCTGGGAATGACTTGATAGCCATCAGGAACTTCAGCGTCGGTGATAGTAGTCCGCTTATCCCCGATAACAGTGCGGGGACTATGGTCTTTATCACGAGAAATGTCCAACAGAATATCACCGTTTTCATCAGAGTCCACATCAAAGGAGTTTTCGCCGCTCTGAATGTGATATGTTCTGTTTGCAAAAGGCGCAGATTTTTTAGTACTGACATCCTGCAAGTGGATAATGAACTGATGTTTATTTGCTGTAGCGGTGCTGCCGGTCGTACCGCCGCCGGAAATGCCGCCCCCGGTGCTGCCCCCGCCGGTTTCACCGCCGCCGGAGTGGTCATTCTTCTTCGGCGTCGGCACAACAACAGCCTCATCACTGCCGATATTTACACTCGCGGTGGTTCCCGCGTTCGTGTATACGACCTGTATCCCATCGGCGCTGGTGTACACTAAGTACAAAACCTGCCCGCTGGCGTTGCAGGTCATCCCCTGCACGGTACCCTTGACCCCGGCATCTGCCGCAATCGTGGTCGTGGCAGTGCTGCCCGCAGGCGGGTCGTTCACATGCAGCAGATACTGCCCGCTGCCCTCGGTCAAGGCGACCTTGCCGCCTGTGACCTCGGGTGCGTTTGCTTCTAATGGGCCTGCCCAGTTGGTCAAGGCGGCTGCATTTTCGGCGTTCCCGGCTACAGATGCGTTCTGCACCAAGGCGTAGTTCTGCGCACCCTGCCGGGTCGCCGTCATCACACACGCCTGCGTCTCACTGACGGCCTGCTTTTCCTTGGCGCTGTCAATGTACCCGGTCAGCGCCGGGACGGCAAAGGCCGCCAGCACGCCCAGAATCACCAATACCACGATCAGCTCCACCAGCGTAAAGCCGCCGCGGCTGCGCGGGGTTCGTTTCATAGGGATGCCTCCTCTTTATTCGGCGGGGTCAAAAATGCTCTGGTCGCGCTTGGCGTGCGCGCCGATGTTGTTGTATTCCAGCATCAGATACCCCTTGGCCCACTCGTCCAGCGCGGGGTCTGCGCCGTACTCGGCTGTGCTGCCGTCCACCTTCATGTAGTCGTTGGCGGCGGTCACAACGGGGGTGTTGTGCTTCATTTCCAGCAGGTACTCGTAGTAGTCGCTCAGGGGCAGACCCGCCTGCTGCAGCAGGGTGGGGGTCAGCATGACCATGTCCATGCGGTTCAGCGGGTCGGTGGTGCTGGTGGCGGCTGCCGTGTGCTCCAGCGGGTAGTTGGCCCAGATGAAAAACGGCGTGCTGCGCTCCAAAATCTGCAGCTCGTTGTCGGTTTCGGCAAAGCTGGGGTCGGCCACATGGCCTACAAAGCTGGGCGCGTGGTCACCGGCCATGGCCACAATGACCTTGCGGCCTGTCTTTTCGTACTGCGCGGTAAAGTAATCGCACAGCTCCTGCACGGCGGCGTCGGTCATTTTGATGCAGCTCAGGTACTCGTCCATCAGCGCATCGTAGTCGCCGTAGTCGGTGGCGGCGTGGACAATATCCAGCGACGCATCGTTCATATCGTAGTCGCCGTGGCTCTGGATGGAGACCAGGAAGCTGAACCGCGGCTTGTCCTCCGGCATGGCCTCGTACATCGTTTCCCAGTCGCGGTAGGTGGCCGAGTCGGTCTGGTACGGGCGGTCCCCGTAGGTCTCCTGCGTGGTAAAATCGCTCTGGAAATGGGTCTCGTCAAAGCCCAGCGCCAGCCAGGCGGAGTCGCGGCGGTAGTTGGAGTTCGTGTAGGGGTGGGCGGCCATCGTGGAGTAGCCCAGACCCTTGAGGTAGCTGACAACGCTGTTGGCGTTGTACAGGTTCAGCCAGTTGAACGGCGTGATGCTGGGCATCAGGATCAGCGAGTTGGAGGTCAGCATCTCGTACTCGGTGGAGTTTGTGCCGCCGCCCACATGGGGGCTGATCGTGTGGCCGTAGACCGAGTTGGGCAGGTTCTTGGTGACCGGCATGATGTCGGTGTCGGCCTGCAGGTCGGTGACAAGGTCAAAGTCGTAGAAGCTCTCGGACAGGATCAGCACAATGTCGGGGTAGTCCTCGGCGCTCTCGGGGCTGGCAGGGGCGATGTAGTCGTCGGCCTTGCGGGCGGTGTTCACCGCCGCGGCGTCGTTGTAGTTCTCCGGCTCAATGACAGGGTCGGCCATCAGGCTGGTGGCCTCTATCGTCCCGGCCAGATAGCCGTAGGTGTAGTAGGTGTTCTGCCACGCCCAGCCGTAGGTCGTCTTGGGCTTGATGGTCACGGGGCCGAAGTAGCCGAAGAACATGACCAGAAACACGCCCAGTGCGCTGCCCGCCGCCCGCACGCCGCGGGCCTTCCAGCTTGCGCGCTTAGGCGCACCCTTGACCAGCCGCGCCTGCACGAACGCAATCGCCAGAATCGGCAGGTAGAGCAGCGCAATCTTCACAACGTCCTGCGTGATTTTCAGGGTGTAGCTGCCCATGACCTCGGCGGCGGTGCCGAGGTTCAAAATGTCCTGGGGCATCAGCGCCGAGCCGTGCAGGTCGCGGGTGTAGTAGTTGATGAGTGCAATGATGGTGAACACCGCACCCGAAATGCCCGTTGCGCGGCTCCACTTGCCGAGCAGCGCAAACAAAATCAGCGTCAGGCAAAAGGCGGTCAGCGCGTTGAGCGGCGCGTAGAGCGGCCATTGAAGCTGCAAAAAGCTCTCGGTCACGCCGTCGGACAGCTCCAGCTGATAGCGGGAGATGAACCCCACCGCCACCGCCAGCAGGCAGGGGAGCACCCCCTGCAAGAGGAATTTCTTCCAGTTAAAGTTTTTCAAATGCTGCATAGGTGATGAATAAATACCTTTCTCTGTAAAATTTGTACATAACTATACATAATATATTATAACACGACACCACAAAAAAAGAAAGAGGCGCAAGCAGCACCTCTTTGGATATATAATGATGTTTGTCCGGAATACGGATATTACAATACGCCTGCCCGTAGGGAGCGGCATATATGCCGCCCGCACCTCCCGGCCAGCACCCGCCAACCATCCACCACCCCGTAGGGGCCGGGCATGCCCGGCCCGCAACCCTGCGTCGCCGCCTGTTACTGGTTTGCATCGTAGGGAGGGGTCTTGACCCCTCCGCGGGGCGTCGAGGACGCCGCCCCCTACAGGGGCAACCCGGAAGCTTTATTGTTGTCGCTGACGTCCGCGGCGGCCAGAGGGCTGGCCGCCCTACGACATGCCCATTCACACAATCACTACATAATTTCCCCCCTGCCGCATACACTTACGGCAGGGGGGATTTGTATGCCGCGGATGCTGCCGGTGCTGCTGGGCGGGGATGCCAATGTCTACGGCATGGCCCGCAGCTTTTATGAATGCTATGGCGTGCGCAGCCTGGCCGTCTGCCGCCGCGCCCTGCCCGCGCTGGCCCACAGCCGTCTGGTGCGGGTCGCCGTGCAGGACCCGGCGTTCGGGCAGGACCACGTCTTTACGGCCACGCTGCTGGGGCTGGCGGCGCAGTACCCCGGCGTGCCCAAAATTCTCATCTCCTGCGCCGACGACTACACGGCCCTGCTGGCCCGCCATGCCGACGCGCTGCGCGGGGCGTACCGCTTTGCCTGCCCGCCGCCCGCGGCGCTGCATCTGGCCGATAAGCGGCAGTTTGCTGCGGCCTGCCGCGCCGCAGGGCTGCGCACACCGCAGACCGTGACGCTGTGCCCGGCGGACGCCCTGCCGCCGCTGCCGTTTGGCTGGCCGGTCATCGCCAAGCCCGCGGACCAAGCGGCCTACGCCCGCTGCGATTTCCCGGGGCGGCGCAAGGTGTATCTCGTTCAGGACGCCGCCCGGCTGCGGGAGCTCCTTGCCGCCGCGGCGCGGGGCGGCTATTTTGGCAGCTGGCTCGTGCAGGAGTACATCCCCGGCCCGGACACGCGGCTCGGGGTCGTCAACGCCTACTGCGCGGCGGACGGCAGTGTGCCGTGGCTTGTGCAGGGCCAGCCCCTTTTGCAGGAGCGCACGCCCGAGGGCACCGGCAACTACGCCGCCGTGCTGGTGGAGCCGTCCCGGCAGGACGCGGCGCTGCTGGATGCCCTGCGCGGCCTTTTGCAGGCGGCGGGCTGGCACGGCTTTGCCAATTTTGATTTGAAGTACGACCGCCGCGGTGAGCCGGTTTTATTTGAGCTGAACCCCCGGCAGGGCCGCGCGTCCTATTTTTGCGACGCCGCGGACGCACCGCTGGCCGTGCCGCCGGTGCAGGACCTGCTGTACGGCGGGCCGGTCACGCCGCCGACGCTGCGCCCCGCCGTCTGGTACACCGCGCCGTGGTACGCCGTGCGCCGTGCCTGCCCGAACAGGCTTGCCCTGCGCCGTGCCGACACCCTGCGGCGGCGTGGCCGTGGCCGCGCCCATCTGCTGGCAGCGGGGGAGGGGGCATCCCGGCGGATATGGTTTATGGCTCGGCAATTAAGTTATTACCGCAAGCTGTAGGGGGCGGCGTCCTCGACGCCCCGCAGCTGCCGCAAACATCCCGGGAGGGATGAATCCCTCCCCTACAAATAACGCGAGCGGGAGGTTGTAGGGCGGCCAGCCCTCTGGCCGCCGCGGGTGGGCGTAAAAACGTCTCCGTAAATCCACCTAAAAAGGGGTGACAAACACATGTGCGGCATCGTCGGCTTTACCGCGCCCGGGCAGGACCCGGCGGCGGCCAAACAAATCGTGCAGGGCATGGCGGACCTCATCCGTCACCGCGGCCCCGACGGCGAGGGCTGCTACGCCGACGGCACCGCGGCGCTCGGGCATCGGCGGCTGTCGGTCATTGATCTGGCGGGCGGCGGCCAGCCGATGCTCAATGAGGACGGCACGCTGGTGGTCGTGTTCAACGGCGAAATTTACAACTACAAAACCCTGCGCGCCCGATTGCAGCAGCGCGGCCACACGTTTGCCACGGATTCCGACACCGAGGTCCTGCTCCACGGGTATGAGGAATGGGGCCGCGACCTGCCCTGCCGCCTGCGCGGGATGTTCGCGTTTGCGGTGTGGGACCGGACCCGCGGCACGCTGTTCTGTGCGCGGGACCTGTTCGGCATCAAGCCGCTCTGCTATTATAAAAAGGGCGAGACGCTGCTCTTTGCCAGCGAGATCAAGGCATTTCTGGCGCACCCGGCCTTTGAAAAGCGCCTGAACGAGGCCCGTCTGCCCGACTGGCTGAGCATGGAGTACCTGCCCGACGCCGAGACGCTGTTCACCGGCGTTTATGAGCTGCCGCCCGCCCATACGCTGACCTGGCAGGCGGGCCGGGTCACGCTGGCCCGCTATGCCGCGCCGCGGTTCCGGGCAAAGCGGGGGCGCAGTCTGCGGGCTTGGGCGCGTGAGATCGGGGATGCTGTCGCTGAGAGCGCCGATGCCCACCGCATTGCCGATGTCGAGGTCGGCTGCTTTTTGTCGGGCGGGGTGGACTCGTCGCTCATCACCTGCGAGATGGCCCGCCGCCAGCCCGCCGTGCAGTGCTTCTCGGTGGGCTACGCCGAGGAAGCGTATTCCGAGCTGCCTGCCGCCCGTGCCGCGGCGCAGGCGCTGGGCGTGCCGCTGACCGAAACCACCGTGACCGCAGAGGATTTTTTTGCGGCGAACCGCGCGATCCAGTGGTATCTTGACGAGCCGATGCCCAACCCGGCGGAGGTGCCGCTGTATTTCCTGTGCAGGACGGCGCGGCAGCGGGTCAAGGTCGTGCTCTCGGGCGAGGGCGCGGATGAGCTGTTCGGCGGCTATCCGCTGTATCGGCAGGCCGTCTGGGCCGAACGCTGGCAGAAAATGCCCCGGGCCGTGCGGCGGGCGCTGGCGGCCCTGCTGCCCGGCTGCGGCCTGCTGCACCGGGGCGCACTGCCGCGCTGGCAACGGTCCGCCCGGGCTAACTATGTCTTTGAAACAACGCAGGAGCGCGATAAATATTTGAAGCGCGACTACTGCGCCCCGACCCCCGCGCAGCGCTGCAAGCCCTATTTTGACGCGGTGCGCGGGCTGGATGAGCCGACGGCGGTGCAGTGGGTCGATTGGCAGACCTGGCTGCCGCGGGACATCCTGCGCAAGGCGGACCGCATGAGCATGGCCCACAGCCTGGAGCTGCGGGTGCCGTTCCTGGACCGGCAGGTGCTGGCCGCGGCGCAGGCCCTGCCCCGGCGGTACCGCTGCACCGGGCGGCGCGGAAAGATCGCTCTGCGCGCCGCCGCGGCCCGCCGCCTGCCGCCCCAACTGGCCGACGCGCCGAAGCGCGGCTTCCCCGTACCGCTGGCGGACTGGCTGCGGCAGGAGAAATATTACGCGCTGGTCAAGGCCAAGCTCACCGGCCCGGCAGCCGAGCGCTTTTTTGACACGGGTGCGCTCTGCGCCCTGCTGGACGCCCACCGTGCGGGAAAAACTAACGCTATGACGAAGCTCTGGGCGTTTTACTGCTTTATTGAGTGGTATGAGGTGTATTTCACGGGAAAAATCCCGCCGGATTTGTAAAAAAGTTTTTGCAAAATGCTTGACAACCCGGCTCTCCGTTGCTATAATATCTTACGCAGTATGTCCCTCGCGGACATGAACCCGCAATAAGCGCCCGTAGCTCAGCTGGATAGAGCAACTGCCTTCTAAGCAGTGGGCCGGGGGTTCGAGTCCCTTCGGGCGCATTATGTGGTGCCTATGGCGCAGTTGGTTAGCGCGCCAGATTGTGGCTCTGGAGGCCGAGAGTTCGAATCTCTCTAGGCACCCCACCAAAGACCGTACAGGCGCGTTCCTGCACGGCCTTTTCTTTTATAATGGGTCGTCGCCAAGTGGTAAGGCACGGGACTTTGACTCCCGCATTCGTGAGTTCGAACCTCGCCGACCCAACCACAGCTCATCCTGCATGAATGTGCAGGGTGAGCTTTTGTTTTGTAGGGGCGACCATTGGTCGCCCGCGGACGCCTGCGGCAATGGCAAGCCTTCCGGGCGGATATGGAATCCGCCCCTACGCCGTAGGGGTCGATGCTCGTCATCGACCCGGAAAGGCAGCGGCTGCCGCAAGGCCGGCGGGCGGCCAATGGCCGCCCCTACAGTCTGAAGCCCTTTTCGGGTAGTAATGTAGGGATGGGTCTTGACCCATCCGCACCGCTGGCTGCTGTCGGCTAAGCTGCACGGAACGGTCAAGACCGTTCCCTACAAACCCGCCGAAGGCTCGCGATCATCCCGTTAGGTTTTTTCGACACCCCCCCGCCCCCTCTGCGAGGGGGGCTTTAAAGCAAAAAACACCTTTTTTTCTTTAGACATTTATGCTATGATAAAATAAAATTTAGTTGCCAAAGCGGGTGTGTACACGATGACCTACGAAGAATTTGATAAGCGCTGCGACGAACTGGAAAACGCCCCGCTGCTGGAGCGCAAGACCTTCTTTGCCGATGTACTGGCCGGGGAGACCGAAAAGACCGATGTGCGGATGATGGCGTACTTCCGCTATGCGCTGCTCTTTTACCGCGAGG
>OGMO01001215.1_pt1 | contig 16967 bp, 13 predicted proteins | sample 1573241 | NCBI WGS metagenome assembly OGMO01 (sample SAMEA2581896, study PRJEB24529) | metagenome | biome: Human gut stool | place: China | collected 2011 | reverse complement strand
GGATAAAAAATGCCGGTCATAATTCCAATACCGACCAGCCGGATGAAGTAAACAGACTTATAGAAAAATTTATCAGCGGGGTAGATGGGGAAAGACACCTCACAACATGAAAAGCTGCATTTAATGTAAATAGGCAGAGGGCAGAAATGCTCTCTGTTTTGCTAATAGCAAACATGTGATTGTGATGATAGACAGAATAATAGCACAGAACAGGAGGTTGATATACAAGGGGTGTTTATTGGACACGAAAAATGTTATAAATACAGTATGAAGTGACAGGTGGATCAATTTTGGGGTGAACATACGAGGAAGATTATGAATATAAAGAGTGAAAAAGAGTTCTATGCCAATGAATTGAAGCAAAAAGCATTGCGGTTTAATGCAGATATATTCGTTTGGGGCGAGGAACTGATAGATAAGAAAGTGATTCTCTATCCTAAAAGGCTAAAGGATATGGAAGAGTATGATCTGATAAAAGAGCAGTTGGAACCTTGTGGAATTGTGCTGATCGATACAAGGAAAAGTGATTTCTTGTATTGTACATCAGCTACGATTAATACAGAGAATGGATATGTGTATTTTCCAGAAGGTAATTTCAACAGTGCGTGGAAGTTTCTTAAAAACAGCATAGTAAAGGGGATTCGTATTGCAGAAGAACAAACAGGCACCAGTCCGATATCAAAACCAGAGGATGTGTTGGTATTTGATTATCTGATGCGGCAAGGCAGCACTCCGGTTATTGAAAATGATGTGATAAAGTATGTCGCACGAGAAATGACAGATGAGGAAAAATATAAGAATAGCAGGAAGCAGAGTCTGATGGATAATCCTAAGATGCTTTATTTCTATTCGGACAATTCCAGATATTATCATGACAAAGAATGTGATGATGTTAAAGATATTATTGCAGAGAGATTCCGGGCTTCAGATACTATGCCGGATGGAAAAGAAATGTGCCCGAAATGCAGGAGAAAACTATTATTTCGGATTGCCTGCTATCCGAATACGAGGCAGATGCCAATATGTGATAGGATATTTAAGAAGCATCATGTAAGTGATGGCAGAATACAGCATTATGTGATGGATGTTGGAATGAAATTTCATGCAACGGATTACTCCCAGATGCATGTTGAGGGAATAGAGGATAATTGGATTATTAAAGGCTTGGATTCTGACATTATCGAACTTTGGCATAACAATTATGTGAAAACAAGCTCTACGGAAAGATATATCACTGACGGATATCATAATCAAAAAGTAGATCGTGATACTTTAGGACAGCTGTTAAATTACATAGAAACATATTCATGGCAGAAGCATTTGCAGCATGAGGGAATAAAGATTGAGAAGGAAGAGCCTAAGCTGGAGAATATCGCAGTTAATGATATTGATAATATTTCATATATTGAAAATACAGGTTGTGAAACTCATGTAAGGGAGAAGTGGTATTTAAGGATTTTGAAAACTTTGAAGGGCATATTTTTGAAAAAATAACACAGGTTCTGATGTTCGAGAAGTCAAACAAAATGATTGTATTATCGTCGCTGCTTTGATATAATTATCCTATAATTGTCTATTGTAGAAATGTGGAGGAAATATAATGACTAATAGTAGGGTGAACATTAACTATAAGCCTTTATGGAAGCTTTTGATAGACAGGGATATGTCTAAGACGGATTTACGGGAAAAGACATCTATTGCGAGAAGTACAATTATGAAAATGACCAATAATGAATATGTAGCATTGGATGTATTAGTACGGATTTGTGTTGCATTAAATTGTAAGCTGGATGACATTATTGAAATAGAAAAATAAGTGGAGGTATTTATGGCTGCCAAGAAAAAAGTTAAAGAAGTGACAATGGAAGAAGCTTTGTGGAAGTCGGCAGATAAGCTGAGAGGTTCTGTTGAGCCATCTGAATATAAACATGTGGTATTAAGTCTGTTTTTCTTAAAATTTGCAAGTGATAAGTTTGAAGAACAGAGAAGCAAATTAAAAGAGCAGGGAATGGAAAAGTTCATCGACAATATTGCATTTTATACTAAGGATAATGTTTTCTACCTGCCGGAACAGAGCAGATGGTCATATATTATGGATAATGCAAAGCAGGATGATGTTGCTTTAAAAATTGATACAGCATTATATACGATTGAAAAGACCAATCCATCGTTAAAGGGTGCATTGCCAGACAACTATTATTCAAGATTGCAGATTGATACTGTCAAGCTGGCATCACTCTTGGATGAAATCAATAAAATAGATACAACTAAAGATAAAGAGAACGACATTATCGGCAGAGTGTATGAGTATTTCCTTAGCAAATTTGCTATTGCAGAAAGAAAAGGAAAGGGAGAATTCTATACACCGAAGAGCATTGTAAATCTGATTGCAGAACTGATTGAACCATATGATGGTACATTATACGATCCTTGTTGCGGTTCTGGAGGTATGTTCGTACAGTCTATAAAGTTTATTGAGGCTCATCATGGCAATAAGAAAAAGGTTTCAATTTATGGACAGGAATATACCAATACAACATACAAACTGGCTAAGATGAATCTTGCAATAAGAGGAATATCTGCAAATCTTGGAGAAATGGCTGCTAATACATTTACCAATGATCAGCATAAAGATCTTAAAGCGGATTATATCATGGCAAATCCACCTTTCAATCAGAAAGATTGGAGAGGTGCAGATGAACTTACACAGGACAGCCGATGGGATGGATATGAAGTACCACCTACAAGCAATGCAAATTACGGATGGATATTGAATATCGTGTCAAAACTATCTCGTAATGGTGTGGCAGGATTTCTACTTGCAAATGGTGCTCTATCAGATGATGGAACAGAATTAAAAATAAGACAGCAGTTGTTAGAGAACGACTTAGTGGAGTCGATTATGATATTGCCTAGAAATCTGTTCTATACCACCGACATTAGTGTAACGCTCTGGATTCTGAACAGAAATAAAGAAAAAAGAGAAGTGGAGCAAAATGGAATTGCAAAAAAATATAGAGACCGCAAGAACCAAGTGCTGTTTATGGATTTGAGACAGATGGGTTTACCTTATGAGAAAAAATACATTGAACTTACACCAGAAGATAGAGACAAAGTTACAGAAGTATATCATAACTGGCAACAGGAAGGATACGAGGAAACTTACAAGGATATACCAGAATTTTGTTATAGTGCCACTTTGGACGAAATAGCAGAAAAAGGTTACACACTTGTGCCAAGCAGATATATCGAATTTGTAAACAGAGATGAGAACATTGACTTTGATACAAAAATGAAGAACTTGCAGGCAGAATTAAAAGATTTGTTAGAGCAGGAAGAAAAGTCAAAAGCAGATTTGCTGAATGTGTTTAAGGAGCTGGGATATGAAATCAAATTATAATCGACACAATATCAGAAAAGATTGGAAGGTGCATAATGTATAAGTCAATAGATGAATTAGTGGAAAGAGTAGACGAAAGAAATACTGACAACAAACTAGATAAACTTATTGGCGTCAGCATTGATAAGTGTTTTATAGAATCTGTTGCAAATACCAATGGCACAGACCTTTCAAAGTACAAGATAATCCGTAGAAATGATTTTGCGGTAAGTCTTATGCAGGTCAGCAGAGATTCTAAGATTCCAGCGGCGAGATTAGATGACTATGATGTTGCGATAATGTCACCTGCTTATCCGATTTTCAGAATCAAAGATACTAAAGTATGTTTGCCTGAATACCTTGATATGTGGTTTAAGAGACCAGAATTTGATAGAGAAGCTGCATTTATTGCAGTGGGTGGTGTTCGTGGCAGTATGCCATGGGATGAATTTGCAAAAATGAAATTGCCAGTACCTTCAATAGAGAAACAAAAGGAAATAGTGGAAGCGTATAGGGTAATAACAGATAGAATAGCGTTGAAACAGAGGATAAATGATAATTTAGAAGCAACGGAACAAGCTATTTTGGTTGAGGCAATCAGTCAAAACCAAACTGTACCAACAGCACTTGTCGACTTTGTAGATTTCATTGATGGAGATAGAGGAAAAAACTACCCTACATTTGATGAATTTACAGATACCGGATATTGTCTGTTCCTAAATGCTTCTAATGTTACATCTTCAGGCTTCAACTTTGATACTGGTATGTTTGTTACAGAGGAAAAGGACAAGCTAATGAACAAAGGACATTTATCTCCTTATGACATTGTTCTTACCTCTCGTGGGACACTTGGTAATGTAGCTTTGTACGATAAGCATATTAAGTATGAAAATATTCGTATCAACTCTGGTATGCTTATAATTCGCCCTAAAACAGAGCAACTTTCTCCATATTTCATATACGCTTTACTGAAAAGTTCGTATATGAAAGCGGCTATTCAACGGTTTAGGTCTGGTTCAGCACAACCACAGTTGCCAATTAAAGATTTGCAGAAAATCAATTTTGACATACCGGAATCTGATGCCATCCTTGCCGCTTTAGACCGTCAATTTCTTTCAATAGAGGAAAGCATATCAATCACCAAGAATGAAATTGATAATCTAAAGGAACTGAGCGGTGTTTTACTCACTGAGCTAAGCCGCTAAATTATCATTTATCTCCTGTTTGAGTGAAATTCTATCAGTAATCGCTTTGTAAGCTCTTACCATATTTCTCTGTTTTTCAATGGCTGGAATAGGCAGTTCTACCATACATAACTCATTCCAGTCAAACAGTTCTCTAACACTGCCATGCGATTTATATCTCGCATATCTATCAAATTCTGGTCTACTGAACCACAACATCAAATATTCCGGTTCAAGTTCATTTTCATCTGTTACCCTAAACACTGTATAAGAACTAGAAATAATGCAATCATCACCATCTAAATATGCAATAGAAATCTTTTCTCCATTCCTTGAAGTAACCGGTCCATATGCCAACTGACCTGTACGAACAAGTTTATAATTAGACAAATCAGTTCCCACAATATTCGCAATAGAGGGAATAAATTTTTTTGAAATGCTTACTCCCAATAGATTATCAATTGCCAAATCTCTATTTCTTTCGTCAACAATCTCAATATAATTTCCGAGTGTTTTGTAATTTTCATTCATTCGTTTTACCTCATCCTATGTATTTTCGATGAGCAATTTTTACATTGCTTTGTTTTACCATCGCATATTGCAAGGTGGTATCAATTCTTTGATGCCCTAACAGTTGTTGTAATTGTTCTATTGGCATTCCTTTATCTATCGCCATTGTTGCTAATGTTCTTCTGAACTTATGCGGATGCACTTTTGAAATTCCCAGCGTTCTGCCAAGTTCTCTAAGTCTCACTTCTACACCGCTAATTTTTAACCTATCATGTGGTGAACTCAATGATACAAACAGTGCCGGATTGTTGTCATTTCGAGAATCTATATACTTTTGCAAATGCATCTTAGTTCTTGCATCAAAATAAACTATTCTCTCTTTATCCCCTTTACCAAATACAACACATTCTCGCTCCTCAAAGTTTATATCGTCTTTATTAAGCAATACCATTTCCCCGACTCGCATACCCGTAGAAGCTAACATATCAATAATTGCCAAATCACGTGGTTCAGAAATATTATCACGCATAAGTTCCAATTCTTCATCTGTATAAGTTTCTTTAATGCTTTTTCCAGTCTTTACTTTATGTATTCGCCTTACCGGACTTTTTAGTATATAATCTTCGTCCTCCAGCCACGCAAAGAAACTTGATAGGATTCTCCTAATATTATCAATCGTCACCTTACTGGAATTATGTTCTTTTTGATAATCTGCAAGGTAATTTCGCAAATCATCTGTTGATATATGATTAACACACTTGTTAATTGTTTGTGTCATTTTATCAATGGTTGCCTTATAATACTTCAATGATTTTTCGGATCTGCCTTCTATTCTTTTGGCAGATAAAAAAATTTCTAAGTAGTCCTTTTCTTCTGAATTTTCTAAATCAGAAGCGGTCACTTCATATCCATGCATACAGTACACAAGTACCTTGTGCAATTCTTGCATTTGGCTGTTATCCAATACTTTCTGCATTTGCACTTTGATATTATTTATTAGTTCTTGTTTCATAATCGTCTCCTTTGAATTGTTTATTCAAGAGAACGACTACCAGTGGCAGTTCTATTGTAGTAATCCCCGCCACTGCTGAGGATTTATTTTGTAAATGATAATTTAGCGGCTTAACCGTGATAAAAGCATCTCTTGCAATTTGATAAGCTGTCTGATTTCATCAGCATTTTTTTCAATAGTAATCATTATAGGATTACAAAAACGTGCAAACTCTTTTTGAATATTCATTGGCGGAACGATGATAGGTACTTGTATCAATTCTGATTGTCGAATACCTGTAACTGTTGTTCCTGTTTTGCGAATATCAATTTGATGTTTTCCAATGGAATCTGTCAACTGAAAATACAATACAGTAGGTTCAATAATTGTTTTATTGGCTCTCATTGCAAATAATCGTTGGCTTAAGCAATATGTAGAAAAATCCGCAAGATAATAAAATTCTCCAAGTGGTGCTTCAGAGGTCATAAGAATATCTTGAGATTGTAATTTCTGCGGCATCCAGCGATTGTATAAATCATTATCAACATGATTAGCTATATCTAAATTCACAAGTTCGTGATTTTTAACTGACTTAGCTGATAATGCAATAATTCCTTCATTACTCCACTCGCTACCAAGTTTAGTAGGAGTCAAACCTCGACGGTCAATGATTGTATCAAGAACATCTCCAAGAGTGGAAAGAGTCCAGTCAATCGGATATGAACCAATTTCAGTTTCTTGACAGCATTCAGAGCATTGAATATATCGAATTTTATCAAAAAACATTATTGAAGCGGACGCACGTAAATTATCATTTTGCATCGAATTGAGATGAAACAAGAAACACAAATTATAATAGAACATAATCACAAGAATTAGGAGGTGAACTACAATGAAATTTAATGAACACGCATTAGAGATGTCGATTATGAATCTTTTTGAAGGTAAAGATTATACGCATGTGACAGGTTCTGATATTGTGCGTAATAAGTCAGATGTATTGCTGACATCTGATTTAAGGGAATATCTTCGTGAAAGATACAAGTCAGATGGACTGACCGAGAGTGAAATAGACAGCATTATTCTGTCTTTGAATGCAGTATCTGGGACATTGTATGAAACAAATAAGACCATATTTCGTATGATTACGGACGGAATTATTTTCAATAGAGAAGATCGTTCTCAAAAAGATATTCACATTGAGTTTATCAATTATGAGAAGCCTGAAAAGAATATTTATAAGATAGTAAATCAGCTTGAAATAGAAGGATATAATTATCAGATTCGGATTCCGGATGGAATTGTTTATGTGAATGGTTTGCCTCTTGTAGTTCTTGAATTTAAGACTGCCATTCAGGAAAACACAACTATTATGGATGCATATACGCAGCTTACAGTCCGTTATACAAGGGATATACCTGAAATATTCAAGTACAATGCGTTTGTAGTTATCTGTGATGGTGCTAACAGCAAGTATGGTTCTATATTTAGCCCTTATGATTTCTTCTATGCATGGCGGAAAGTGAATGATGAAGATCCAGAAATGGATGGCATCAATTCGCTGTACACTATGATCGATGGTATGTTTGAACAGGACAGGCTATTAAGGATTATCAAGAACTTTATTTATTTTCCAGATAACTCAGATAAAGATTTGAAAGTAGTTTGCCGATATCCACAGTTTTTTGCAGCAAGCAATCTGTATCAGAATATCAAGGAGCACATGAAACCTGATGGCGATGGAAAAGGTGGTACATATTTTGGAACAACAGGATGTGGTAAGAGTTATACTATGTTGTTTCTTGCCAGAATGTTGATGAAAAGTACTTACTTTAAGAGTCCAACAATACTGGTAATCACAGATAGAACGGATTTGGATGATCAGCTTTCTAAGCAGTTCGTCAATTCTAAGCTGTATATTGGAGATAACAATGTTGTGAGCATTGAATCCAGAGAAAACTTAAAAACAGAGTTGCAGGGTAAAGCTAGCGGAGGAGTGTATCTGACTACAATTCAGAAATTTACTGAAGATTTAAGTCTGCTTACTGATAGGACAAATGTAATATGTATATCCGACGAGGCTCACAGGTCACAGATAAATCTTGATATGAAGATGATTGTTACTGACAATGGTGTAAATAAAACATATGGATTTGCTAAGTATCTGCATGATTCCCTTCCTAATGCAACCTATGTTGGATTTACTGGAACACCGATTGATGCAACGATTGAGGTGTTTGGTAATATTGTTGGACATCCATATACTATGACAGAAGCAGTAAGAGATGGAATTACCGTTAATCTGGTATATGACGGTCGTGCTGCAAAGGTTACTCTGAACGATGCAAAGCTGAATGAGATTGAGGAATATTATGACAAGTGTGCAGATATGGGGACGTCAGAGGAACAGATAGAAGAAAGCAAGAAAGCTGTTGCACATCTTGATGTTATTATTGGAGATCCAGACCGATTAGATGCTGTTGCAAAAGACTTTGTTATTCACTATGAGAAACGAGTGGAAGAAGGAGCTACAGTAGCAGGAAAAGCGATGTTTGTATGTGCCAATAGATTTATAGCATACGACATGTATAGAAAGATAAAGGCTCTCAGACCAGAGTGGACAGAGAAGAAATTATGCGATGATGGCGTAGAGCTTACAGCGGAAGATAAAAAAGAGCTGAAACCTATCGAAAAAATGAAAATGGTAATGACCAGAAGCAAGGATGACGAGAAAGAACTCTGGGATTTGCTTGGAACGAAAGAAGATAGAAAAGAGTATGACCGACAATTTAAGAATGTGAAGTCCAACTTTAAGATAGCGATTGTTGTAGACATGTGGCTTACGGGATTTGATGTACCATGTCTTGACACCATATATATTGATAAGCCGATTCAACAGCATACGTTAATTCAGACAATATCTCGTGTAAATCGTGTGTATGAGGGCAAAGATAAAGGCTTGATTGTCGATTATATTGGAATTAAGAAAAATATGAATCTTGCTCTTAGAAAATATACGAATTTTGAGAAAGAAGAATTCGATGATTCTGGGCAGTCTGTAACGATTGTAAAAAACCAGTTAGAAGTACTTGACCAGATGTTTAGCAATTTTAACGCAAAAGATTTCTATGAGGGAGATCCTTTGAACCAGTTGAATTGTCTGAAAAAGGCAGTTGAATATGTGCAGTTGACACAGGACTTGGAAACTCGCTTTATGGCAAATGTACGCAGACTGAAACAGGCATTTAACCTGTGCAGCTCGAGTGAAGAATTTACAGAGCACGACATTGAAAAAGTACATTTTTATCAGGCAGTACGATCAATACTATTCAAACTGACAAAAGGAGATGCACCAGATACAGCACAGATGAATATAAAAGTCCGTAAGCTGCTGGATGATGCAATTCAGTCAGATGGCATAGAAGAACTATTTGAGACTGGTAAACACATAGATGTGGACATATTCAGCGATGAATACATGGATAGAATTGAGAAAATCAGTCTGCCAAATACTAAAATCAAGGCGTTACAAAGGCTTCTTTCTTATGCAATAGAAGAATTTAAGCGAGTTAATCGTATTAAGGGGATTGAGTTCAGTGACAGAATGCGTGCGGTAGTAGATATCTATAATAACAGGCGGAGAGATGAAGCGTTTGCAAATGAAGTACTTGATGATGTAGCTAACCAGCTTGCAGATTTACTACATGAACTGAAAAAGGAGAGAAACTCGTTTGAAAATCTGGGCATAGATTACGAGGAAAAGGCTTTTTATGACATTCTTATTGCAGTTGCGAAAAAGTACGATTTCAAGTATCCGGATGATAAGATGGTAGAATTGTCTAGGGAAATTAAGATTGTTGTTGATGATAAGGCAAAGTACACAGATTGGGCAACAAGGGATGACATTAAGGCAAATCTGCAGGTGGATTTGATTCTATTGCTTGATAAATACGGATATCCGCCGGTTACGATTGATGATGTATATAAAGAAGTACTGGAACAGGCAGAAAACTTTAAGAAATATGCTAAGTAAGCAAAGTATGTTTGTTAAGGGGAAGAAATACAATGGAGAAAATATATGCAATATAGATTTCAGCAACTAAAATACCTGATCAGACAGGAAGTGAAAACTTGTTGATTTTACACGAATAAAAACTATACTATAGATAGTACCTATTATTAGAGTCAGAGCGCAGGGCAGAAAAAGATACGAGGAAGTAATGATGAGAGCAGAAGATAAAACAAGAATGACAGAGGGAAGCATTTCCAGAAAAATTATTTTATTTGCGATTCCGCTGTTTCTTGGAAATTTGTTTCAGCAATTGTATAACACGGCAGATTCACTGATCGTAGGAAATTATCTCGGCAGCAATGCGTTGGCGGCAGTCAGCTCATCCGGGAATCTGATTTTTCTGATGGTTGGATTTATCAATGGCATCGCAATGGGTGCAGGTGTTGTAATTGCCAGATATTATGGAGCGAAAGACAGGGAAAATCTGGAGAAAGCAATCCACACAACGGTTGCGTTTGGAATTGCAGCAGGAATTGCATTGACAGTGATCGGCATGCTTTTAGCACCGAAGATCCTGGTGTTGATGGGAACACCCGCAGAGGTGCTTCCGGAGTCTATCACCTATTTCCGCACTTATTTTGCAGGCTCTATCGGAGTGATCATGTACAATATTTTTGTAGGGATTTTGCAGTCGGTTGGCGATAGCAGACATCCGCTGATTTATCTGATCATTTCTTCCTGTATCAATGTGGTGCTGGATATTTTCTTTATTTCAGGATTGGGGATGGGAGTCGGTGCAGCCGCTTTGGCAACAGCGATTTCCCAATTTATAAGTGCATTCTTATGTCTGATCCATCTATTAAGAGCAAAAGAAGAATATAGGCTTCAGTTAAATAAAATCCGTTTTGACAGCCAGATGCTGTGGCAGATCATACAAAACGGTGTGCCGTCCGGTTTTCAGAATTCTGTGATCGCCATTGCGAATGTTTTTGTGCAGACAAATATCAATGCATTTGGGAAAATGGCGATGGCAGGATGTGGATCTTATTCCAAAATCGAAGGATTTGCGTTTCTGCCGGTGACCTGTTTTACGATGGCGCTGACCACTTTTGTCAGCCAGAACCTTGGTGCAAAGCAGTATGATCGTGCAAAAAAAGGAGCGAGGTTTGGCGTTCTCTGTTCGATTATCATTGCAGAATTGATTGGAGTTGTGATTTATACAGCCGCACCGGTGCTTATTGCAGCCTTTAACAGTGAACCGGACGTAGTACATTATGGAGTTATGCAGTCGAGAACGATTGCATTGTTCTATTTTCTGCTGGCTTTTTCCCACTGCATCGCTGCGGTGCTTCGTGGTTCGGGAAATGCATCGGTTCCGATGATCGTCATGCTGTGTGTATGGTGTCTGTTCCGTGTAAGCTACATCACGGTTACGGTTCATTTTATCCCGGACATCCGCGTGATCTTCTGGGCGTATCCATTGACCTGGAGTATTAGTTCGGTCATTTTCCTTGCTTTATTTTTGTGTGGAAAATGGGTGTATGGGTTTGAAAAGAGAAAATAAGGAGCATATCCGGCGTATGGGAAAAGCTTGACAATTTCAGCTTTACGTCTAAAATATATCATATGAATTTGAATGAGACTGATGCATAAAAGAATGTATCAGTCTTATCTTATGCAGAGGAGAACCGGAATTTATGAAAAAAAGTGGAACCATGAAAAAAATGCTCACCTATTATAGACCATATATGCGTGTGTTCTGGACAGACATGTTTTTTGCAACGCTCTCTGCGGCGGTTGCCCTGATCATTCCGCTGGTTGTGCGGTATGTGACCTACAATCTTGTGTACCGTGAGCCGGCAGAGATTTTGCATCAGGCAGCATACATTGCCATTGGACTGTTTGCGCTGGTGGCGGTTGACTGTTACAGTAAATTCTACATTTGTAATTATGGACATGTGATGGGAGCGAAAATCGAGTATGACATGCGTGCGGAAATTTTTGCACATTACCAGAAACTGTCCTTTTCCTTTTATGATGACCAGAAAGTCGGACAGCTGATGAGCCGTATCACAACCGATCTTTTTGATATCAGCGAACTGATGCATCATGGACCTGAGAACATCATTCTGTCCGTGATCAAAATCGTCGGAGCACTGATCATCCTTGTGAACATCAGCCCAATGCTCGCAGTTGCAGCCTTTGCAATATTGCCGTTCATGCTGATCTATGCATTTGTCCTGAATAAAAAAATGCGTCTCGCATTCAAACAGAACCGTGTAAAAATCGCAGACATCAATGCGCAGATCGAGGATAACTTATCCGGTATCCGGGTGGTAAAATCTTTTGCCAACGAAGAGATTGAAAACCGCAAGTTTAAACAAGGCAATGACGGTTTCCTTGCAGCCAAGAAAAACAGCTATTTTTACATGGGAAGTTATCAGGCAGGGCTTGGAGCGTTTACGACACTCATTCAGGTTAGCGTGATCCTGACAGGTACGGTGCTGATCGCAAAAGGCAGTGTGGATGTCAGCGACCTTGTCACATTTATGCTCTATATCAGTGTGTTTACGGATCCGGTCCGCACCCTCATTGATTTCACAGAGCAGTTTCAGAACGGCTATACTGGGTTTGAACGTTTTCAGGAGATCCTCGCCATTCATCCGGATATCGAGGACAAAAAAGATGCAGTGGAACTTAAGGATGTAAAAGGAGATATTACTTTTGAAAATGTTTCATTCCAGTATGAGGAAAACACGGAAAAAGTGTTGAACCATATCAGTTTAAATGTTCCGGCGGGGGCTTACATGGCATTAGTCGGTTCCTCCGGCGCAGGAAAAAGTACGCTCTGTTCCCTCATTCCACGTTTCTATGATGTGACGGGCGGCGCAGTAAAAATCGATGGAAAAGATGTGCGTGATCTCACCTTAAAGAGTCTGCGCGACCACATCGGCATTGTGCAGCAGGATGTGTATCTTTTTGTTGGAACTGTTTTTGACAATATCCGTTACGGAAAACCGGATGCGACAAGAGAGGAAGTCATCGAGGCAGCAAAAAACGCCAATGCGCATGAGTTTATCATGTCACTTCCAAACGGTTATGAGACGGACATCGGACAGCGCGGGATCAAGCTTTCCGGCGGACAGAAGCAGCGATTGTCCATTGCAAGGGTTTTCCTTAAAAATCCACCGATCCTTATTTTTGATGAGGCAACCTCCGCACTTGACAATGAGAGTGAGAAAGTGGTACAAGATTCATTGGAAAAACTTGCAAAGAACCGTACCACATTTGTAATTGCACACAGGCTTTCCACCATCAAAAACGCAGAGAAGATCATTGTTTTATCTGAGGATGGTATCGAAGAATCAGGAACACATGAAGAACTGATGGCCAGGAAGGGAACTTACGAAAAGCTTTATAATATGCAGTTCCACAAATAAAATGAAAGCAGCAGAAAAAGAGGAGAACTGATATGCCGGAACTTATCCGTAAAAAAAAGAAAATGTCATCGTTTGAGATGATCGCATTTGGATTTGCAGGTGTGATATTACTTGGAGCAATTATTTTAATGCTTCCGATCTCATCTTCTGCCGGAGTTGTGACACCGTTTGATAAAACTTTATTTACTGCGACATCAGCTGTCTGCGTGACAGGACTTGTGGTCGTGGATACAGGAAGCTACTGGTCAGCGTTTGGTCAGGCAGTGATCTTACTTCTGATCCAGACCGGTGGATTGGGAGTCATCACTGTGGTTGCATCTTTTTCAATGGTATCGGGGAGAAAGATCTCGTTAATGCAGCGGAGCACGATGCAGGATGCAATTTCAGCACCGAAGGTAGGTGGAATTGTCCGGCTTACGAAATTTATTCTACAGGGAACATTTCTGATCGAATTGGTCGGTGCCATTCTCATGCTTCCTGTATTTTGCAGGGATTATGGATGGAAAGGAATCTGGATGTCAGTCTTCCATTCGGTATCGGCTTTTTGCAATGCAGGTTTTGATATACTTGGAACGGTCGATCAGACATTTCCATCTCTGACAGGATATATTGCCAATCCACTGATCAATATTGTGATCATGCTTTTGATCGTGATCGGTGGCATCGGATTTCTGACCTGGGATGATTTTTGTACAAACAAATGGAACTTGAAACGTTACCGTCTGCAGAGTAAGATTATCCTCGTTACCACCGCTGTTTTGATTTTACTGCCGGCTATTTTTTTCTTTCTGAGTGATTTCGCCGGATTTTCTATGGGAAAAAGAATACTGGCTTCTTTTTTTCAGTCGGTAACTCTTCGAACAGCAGGATTTAATACGGCAGATCTTGGTGCAATGAACGATTCTTCCAAAGCGATCATGATTTTGATGATGCTGATCGGTGGATCTCCGGGATCAACGGCAGGAGGTATGAAGACAACAACGATCGCAGTGCTTATACTGAATGCGTTTGCAACATTCGGAAGAGAGCCGGAAACAGAGGTTTTTGGAAGAAGATTCGATAATACAGTAGTGAAAAATGCGGCAACGATCGCTATTTTGTATTTCTTTTTGTTTTTCACAGGTGGAATTGCAATCAGTCAGATAGAACATATTGCATTGTCGGATTGCCTTTTTGAAACAGCATCGGCAGTGGGCACGGCAGGACTTACATTAGGGATCACAACGGAGCTTGGACTGGTATCACATCTGATATTGGTTGTTTTGATGTATCTTGGAAGAGTTGGCGGACTGACACTTATATATGCTGCAATTTCAGTAAAAATCCAGAGTGGGGCAAAAAGACCGCTTGATAAAATTACTGTTGGATAAAGGAGAAAATTATAATGAAAAATATTTTGCTTATCGGACTTGGAAGATTTGGAAAGCATGTTGCATACCAGTTAAATGAGCTTGGACATGAAGTGATGGCTGTGGATGCGAATGAAAATCTTGTCAATGAAATTCTTCCGTATGTTACAGACGCACAGATCGGTGACAGTACCAATGAGAATTTCCTGGAGTCGCTTGGAATCAAAAATTATGATATTTGTTTTGTGACGATCGGAGGCAATTTCCAGAATTCCCTGGAGACAACTTCTCTTTTGAAAGAACTTGGCGCTAAAATGGTCATATCGCGTGCAGAGCGGGATGTACAGGCAAAGTTCCTGCTTCGCAACGGAGCAGACGAGGTCATTTATCCGGAAAAACAGATCGCCAACTGGGCAGCAATCCGCTATACGGCAGATCATATTCATGATTATATCGAAGTGGATGATTCACATGCTATTTTTGAGGTGGAGGTGCCGGGAGGCTGGATCGGAAAAACGATCGGTGAACTGGATATCCGTAAAAAGTACAGCATCAGTATTCTGGCGATCAAAACAGACGGAAAGATGAATATGGCGATTGGCCCGGATATGGAACTAAGCAGTGAAGATACCCTTTTGGTTCTCGGTACATACAAGGATATGCAGAAGTGTTTTCGGATATAATGGATAAAAATAAACAGGGGATAAAATAATTATTAAAAATTGCACAAAATTTGCATTTTGTAAAATAATCGAGTAAAATAGGAATGTTCGGGCAGAAAGTGTGATCCGGGCAGACAAAGATAATACAATGTAACCATGATAATCTGCATTTTGCATATTATCAAGACATAAAAAGGAGTGGATTTATTATGACAAAAATTGATATTATTTCCGGTTTCTTAGGAGCAGGAAAAACCACATTTATTAAAAAAATGATCGATGAGGTATTTAAGGGCGAGAAGATCGTTCTGATCGAGAATGAGTTCGGTGAAGTCGGAATCGATGGCGGTTTCTTAAAAGATGCAGGAATTGAGATCACAGAGATGAATTCCGGCTGTATCTGCTGCTCATTAGTAGGTGATTTCGGAAAGAATCTTCACGAAGTGATTGATAAATATCATCCGGACCGCATTCTGATCGAGCCATCCGGTGTCGGTAAGTTATCCGATGTCATGAAGTCTGTGATCGATATCGAGAAAGAGGAAGATGTGAAATTAAACGGACTCGTAACAGTTGTAAATGCTTTAAAAGCAAGCAAACAGATGAAAGCATTCGGTGAATTTTTCAATAACCAGATTGAATATGCTACAGTTGTTGTGCTGAGCAGAAGCCAGAATGCAACACCTGAGCAGTTAGAGCTTTGCGTAAAACAGATCCAGTCACTGAATCCGAAGGCTGCGATCATCACAACAGCATGGGATGCGATCAAAGGCGAACAGATCTTAAAAGTGATCGAGGGAGCAGATTCTCTTGAGATGAAACTGATGGCTGAGCAGCATGCCAAAGAAGAGGCAGCGGAGCATGAGCACGAGCATCACCATCATGACCACGACCATGAAGACCACGATCATGAGCATGAGCACGAACATCATCATGAACATGATGAGAACTGCACCTGCGGATGCCACGACCATGATCATGACCACGAACATGACCATGAACACCATCACGATCATGAAGACCATGAGCACCATCATGAACATGACGAAAACTGCACCTGCGGATGCCATGACCACGATCATCATCACCATCATGCAGATGAAGTGTTTACAAGCTGGGGCAAAGAGACTCCTCATAAGTTCACGAAGGAAAAGATCGAGGATGTATTAAAGACACTCTGCGAGACAGATGATTACGGAACAATCCTCCGTGCCAAAGGAATGGTAGAGGATGAGAATGGTTCCTGGATTTACTTTGACATGGTTCCGGGCGAGTATGAACTCCGTGACGGTGAGCCTGACTATACAGGAAGACTTTGTGTGATCGGCTGCAACATTGACGAACACAGATTAGAAGAGTTATTCGGAATTTAATAAGGGAGAATATATATGAACGAAATACCAGTATATTTATTTACCGGTTTTATGGACAGTGGAAAGA
>OGMO01001213.1_pt1 | contig 16987 bp, 16 predicted proteins | sample 1573241 | NCBI WGS metagenome assembly OGMO01 (sample SAMEA2581896, study PRJEB24529) | metagenome | biome: Human gut stool | place: China | collected 2011 | reverse complement strand
AGCTGGGCCACCCGGATGGAAGAAGTCGAGAAGCTTATCGCTCTGATGTAAGGAAGGAACGCTCTATGGGCTTTTTTGACAGGCTCTTCGGCAGCAGGGCGGAGGCGGCGGAAGAGACACGGTTCTCCGGCGAAAAGATGGTCGTCAAAGCGCCCATCGACGGCATCGTCCTCCCTCTGGAGCAGCTGCCCGACGAGACCTTTGCTGCGGCCATCCTCGGCCCCGGCTGCGGCATCGAGCCGACCGGTGACACGGTCTTTGCTCCCTTCGACGGCAGAGTCGTCTCAGTGGCCTCCACCCTCCATGCCATCGGGCTGGAAAGCGATGAGGGCATCGAGCTGCTCATCCACATCGGGATGGACACCATCACCCTCCGGGGCAGCGGCTTCACTCTCCTCGTCCAAGAGGGCCAGACCGTCAGGGCGGGCACGCCCCTGCTGCGGGTAGACCTCGACGTCATCCGCGCCGCCGGGCTTTCCACCGAGAGCGCCGTCATCGTGACCAACGCCGACGACCTACCGGCACTCCATCTCACCGCAGGCGGCATCGTCTCCACCGGAACGCCGCTGTTCAAATTCGAGTAAGATACAAAAAAGACATCTGCCGCCGGCGGATGTCTTTTTTGTTATGCTCATGCTTTTTCGGGCTTATACTGCAGGACCCGCTCGGAGACGAGGCCGTTGAAGAACTGGATGAAGGGTCCGAGGCAGAACGCGCAGATGAGGGTGCCCAGACCCACAAGACCGCCCAGGAGCCAGCAGAGCAGGGCGCAGAAGGCGTCGGTGAAGACGCGGCAGCCGAAGTACTGGAAGTGCGTGTAGTCCCGCAGACCCAGCGAGAGGTAATCGTAGGGCGCGATGCCGAGGTCAGCCGTCTGGTAGAGAGACGCGCCCAGCGCCGTCACAAGGACGGCCAGCACCACCCACACCAGCTGTTCCGGCAGGGACGCTGCCGGGCCGAAGGCCGCGGCAATGGGGTCGTAGAAGAAGGTTATGATGAACCCCATACCGATGCCGTTGACGAAGGTGCCAAGGCCGATGTACTTGCGCCCGAACCAGAATTCCAGCGCAAAGAAGAGGATGTTGGTGGCGACGTTTTGCACGCCCAGCGAGATGCCCAGCAGCTCGGCGAGGCGCATATTCAGCGCGCTGATGGAGTCGTTGCCGAGATGGGACTGCTTGAAGAGGGCGATGCCCAGACCAATAATGACAATGCCCACCACCATGCCCACGATGCGGCGGGTGGTCGGCTTTTGGGTGGTCGAAATGCTCATGAAACGGCCTCCTGATTTATTTTTCTCTATTATAACGCTGCAGGAGGGTCGGCGCAATCAATATTGCACAATTATCTGCTTCATTGTGGAAAACTCACCGCCTCAGCTTCTCTTCCAGCCGGGCCTTGTCCAGCCCCTCGCCGATGACGATGATCACCTGCTGTCCCTGCGGGATGGGTGCAGCCGTCAGACCGGCTGCGGTGGCGTTCAGCTCATACCACTGGCCGCCGTCCTCCACGAAGCCCTTCACCCGGAGGACCCTGCCGCAGGCGGCATCGCCGAAGAGGGACGGGATATTCCGTTCCAGACGGGCACGGGGCAGGCCTAGCTCGAGGAAGTAGACCGAAGCAAAGGCGTCGTGCTCCTCAAAATGGAGCTTTTCGCAGCTGGCCTGCCGGTAGCCGCACCTTGCGATGCGGGCCATGTCGTCAGTCGTCAAATCGGCCCAGTCCTTTGCAAGGATCTCCTCCGGCGCGAACTTCCGGGAGCACTTGCAGGCCTCCAGCGCACGGGCCAGATGGGCCTTTGCTCCCTCCTTCTGCCCGTCCGTGGCCAGCTGGCAGCGGCTCAGCAGGATCTTGCCCGCCCATGCGCTCTCGGAGGCGAGGATATATTCCGCCTGCGGCGAGAGGGTCTCAGGCAGCAGAGCGTCCACGATGGCGATGACATTCCCCAGCTGATACCAGCGGTCCAGCGGCTCGTCCCGCAGCACGTCGAAGAACTCGTCCACGTCGAAGATGCCGCTGGGTTCCACGACGACCCGTTCAAAGCCCCGCATGGCCATCGAGATGAGCTTCGTCCGCATCCGGCGCTGATGGGTGTCGCAGTCGCAGCCGCCGCTGATGGTCTCGACCTCGACCCCCACCGCCTCCAGATCCTGAAGCAGCATGGCGTCCACATTCACCGCGCCGAAGTCATTTTCCAGCACGCAGACCCGGACGCCCTGCCCGGCCCACCACGCTGCATATCTGCGCAGGAAGGTGGTCTTTCCTGCCCCGAGAAATCCCGTGATCAAATCTACCTGTACCATATTCCGTCCCTCCGTCGGTTTCTTTTTCCGCTGTCAGTATAAGCGAACGAGGCCGGATTGTCAAACAGAGGAAAAGGCCCTTTCCCGCCGTGGAAAAGGGCCTTTTTTGCCGCAATGCTCCGATGTTACAGAAATTCGACGCTGCCGTCCTCGATGTGATACATCGCACCGACGACCCGCAGGCCTGTTTCCTCCTCGATGTTATGGATGCACAGGCTCTTTTCGATCTCCTGCACACTGTGCCGGACGTTGAGGCAGCTGGCCTTGTAGGGGTCGGTCTCCTCTCCGATGGCCTTTTTTATCTCGTCCGTGATGTTGCGGATATAGCCGGCGGGCTCGTGGTTGATGGCGGCATCCACTGCACCGCAGTGGGTGTGGCCCAGCACCACCACCAGCCGACAGCCCAGATGACCTGCCGCGTACTCGATGCTGCCCAGCTGGTGGTCGTCGATGATATTGCCCGCCAGCCGGATGACGAACAGCTCCCCGATGCCCGCCGAGAAAATGTTCTCCGGGATGACCCGGGAGTCCGAGCAGGTGACGATGATGGCATAGGGCGACTGGCCCTTGGCCCATGTGGACATCCGGATGCGGCGGGAAATATCGCCGCTCCCGTTCTCCGCGTTCAGGTATTTCAGGTTGCCCGCTGCCAGCTTGTAGATGGCATCGGCCGCGGTGCAGACAAAGTTCTCACGCATTGCAGCAGCCTCCTTGGGAAAAAGTGGTAAAAAGTATCCTGCAAAAATGCCCGGCCGTCCAACGAAGGGCAGCCGGGCGGAAATTCAGTTGATCAGAAGTGGATGACGCCGAGGATCAGACCAGCGACGAGGCAGACGATGGAAACGCCCCACTGCCAGCCGAAGCAGTACTTGATGTGGTCCTTGATCTCGACACCGGCCAGACCGATGCCCAGATAGGTAGCAGGAGCCACCGGGCTGATGAAGGTAGCGCAGTTGCGGCAGACGACCATTGCGATGGCGATGTGAGCCGGGTTGACGCCGAACTGGTTGCCGACGCTGACCAGAACGGGCAGCAGGCCGTAGAAGTAGGAGTCGGTATCGAACAGCAGAGCCAGAGGCACGCTCAGGATGCCGATGATGATGGGCAGGAAACGGCCCAGAGAGGTCGGGATGAAGCTTGCCATGACGACTGCCATCTTCTCCATGATGCCGCTCTTGCTCAGGACACCGAGGAAGACACCGGCACACAGAATGGTGGATGCCATGCTCAGACCAGCGGAAGCGTGGCTCTTGATGATGGAGTTGTGCAGCTTCTTGCCGCGGTAGTTGACCAGAATGCCCAGAGCGCAGCCGACCATGAAGACGTAGTAAGAGGGGAAGATGTCCAGAACCAGCACGATGATGACGGCCAGAGTCAGGATGACGTTGAAGATGAAGTTCTGGGGACGAGCCAGAGTCTCGTCCTTCTTGCCGTCGTCGGAGTCGTCGTACTTGCCGGCGTCCTCAGCAGCGATGGCATCGCCGAGCTTTGCGATGCGCTTCTTCTCCTGCAGGCCCCAGAAGATGGCAGTGCCGATGGCCAGCACGAAGCCGACGATCTGCATGGGCATGAGCTGGAACCACAGGTCGTTGGGCTCCATCTCGATGACGCTTGCGGCGCGCATGGTGGGGCCGCCCCAGGGCATCAGGTTCATGACGCCCATTGCGGTGACGCAGATGAGCAGCAGGGTCTCACGGCGCATATGCAGGCGCTTGTAGACGGGCAGCATGGCGGGGATGGTGATGAGGAAGGTGGAAGCGCCGCCGCCGTCCAGATGGCCGATGATGGCGATGAGGCAGGTCATCAGGGCAACGCCGACGACGTTGTTGCCGACCTTCTTCATCAGCGCACCGATGATCTTGTCGAACATGCCAGCATCGGTCATGACGCCGAAGAACAGGACGGAGAAGATGAACAGGACGGCAGTGCCGTGGACGCCCTTGACGCCCTCCTTGATAAAGCCGGCCATCTCATCCAGCGTGAAAGCACCGGTCGCCACCAGAATGGCTGCGGTGATGGTCGAGACACTGACGAATGCCAGTGCAGGGACCGTGACATTGCGCAGCAGCAGGACGATGACCGCAATCACCGTTGCAAAGCCGAGCAGAGCGAGGATCGTATCACTCATGGGTTTGTACTTCCTTTCCTTTTTCGTATACTGGGGATGCATTCTGTTTTGTCATCCAGAATCATTCCCGTTCGTTATGGTTTCAGTATACCGGCCCAAACTTAAACGCCAAAGCGCTTTGCGTTACGGTTTGTTAAGGAATCTCTTAATATCCTGTAAGATTCCGTATGGAAGGTTGGATACAATCTCCCCCCCGGAAGGCTCTCCCAAAGGGAGAGGCTTTGCGCGCAGCCCTCATTCCTTTCTGCTGCTCCGTATCTGGGCCAGCAGCGTAGACGCCGACACCGGTTTTACCACATAGCCGTCGATGACGCCGTGGCTGCGGGCGTCCACGATCTCCCGGGTAGGCGAGTTGGTCATGACGATGCGGGTCATGCCGGGGTAGCGGCCCCGGATGGCCATGCAGAAGTCCACGCCGCTGCTGCCGGCAAGGCTCTCATCGATGGCGAGGACGTCGAAAGGCTGCTGCTCCAGCAGCTGGCGCAGCTCGCCCCGGCGGGAACAGGTGGACACACTCAGGCCCAGAGCGCTGAGGTCTTTGTCCAGCAGGTCGAGGACCTTGTTGTTGTCGTCTGCCGCAAGGATGCGCAGCTTGCTGTCCACGCCCCACTGCAGCTGTTCCCGCTCCTGCTGCTGTTCCAGCACTGGCAGGTAGACGTAGAAGGTGGTGCCTCTGCCGATGGTGCTCTCCGCCCGGATGCGGCCCCGGTGGGTGCGGATGATCTGGTCCGCCAGAGCAAGGCCGAGGCCGGTGCCTTCGCCGGTCTTTTTGGTGGTGAAGAAGGGCTCGAAGATGTGCTGCATCGTCTCCTTGTCCATGCCGCAGCCGGTGTCGGTGACACTGAGGCAAACGTAGTTGGGCCACTCTTCCGAGATCTTTTCTTCCGGGAAGAGGGCCTCAAGCTCCCTGCGGGGCACGACGCTGCCCCGGATGGTCAGCTCTCCGCCCTCGGCGCCGATGGCGTGGATGGCGTTGATGCTGATGTTCAGCAGCACCTGCTGCAGCTGGGTCGCGTTGCCCAGCACACACTCGCCGGTCAGCGCGTTTTCCTCCTTCAACTCCACGTTCTTCGAGCAGTTGGTCTCCACCAGCTTCCTCGTCCGATGGAGCAGTCCCTCCACCGACACGGCGTCGTAGACCGTCTCCACGTTTTTCCGGCTCATGGAGGAGATCTGCTTCACGACCTCCTGCGCCTTCTGGGCCGCCTCGCTGATCTCCATCGCGTTGTCATAGATCTCGCTGCCCGGGTCGGCGTCGGCCATGATGAGGTCGGCATAGCCGGTGATGGGGGTGAGAAAGTTGTTGAACTCGTGGGCGATGCCGCCGGTGAGGGTGCCCATCATCTGCAGCCGCTGCCCATGGGCCAGCGATTCCTCGCTGCGGTGGAGTTCCTCGAGGGTCTGGTTCAGGGTCTTCAGGTCGCTGATCTCAGTCGCGCTCCGGCGGTCGCGCTCCTGCAGACGGAACATCTGGAACATGAAGAGCACCAGCACCAGTGCCACGCCGCCAAAGATGAACACCACCTTCACGAAGCTCTGCTGTACCGGCTCGTAGAGGTCGTCATAATCCACCACGGCGCTGACGATCCAGAAGCTGTCCCCTACCTTCAGATGGCGGAAGGCGCTTATTTTATGCACCCGGGGCAGGCTCGGGTCGGTCCACCAGTAGGAGTAGTAATCCAGCGTGCCGGCTTCCTCCTCCTGCTGGGCGCGCAGCAGCTCGCTCAGGCTGCTCAGGTCCAGCGTCCGGTCCTTATTATAGATGCGCTGGCGGCCCTCCACGACCTTGATGCCCCATTGGACGGCCTCGGGGTGCATAACCACAAGATTGTCGTCGTTCTTTATCATGATGTAACCGTTGGTGCCGACGTGGATCTCCGAGATGAGCTGCTGGTACATGACCGTAGCGTCCACCACGAGGCAGACGGTCTTCTCCCCCGCCTGTTTTTTCATCACAAGATAGTGTTCCTCCCCGCTGTGGTACTGCCAGTAGGAGATCTTCTCTGTCCGGGTGATAAGGACATCACAGACCGCGCTGAGTTCATAGCAGCTGTAGACGACCTCGCCGTTGCTGTTTTCCAGCCAGACGTCCCGGATGGTGTCGCTCCGGGCCACGGTGGGGCGGAGATCTCCATCCGCCGCCACCTTTTCGGCGATGGAGTCCAGTCGGTCAGCGTATTCCTCCAGCAGGACGCGGATGCTGTCGGCGGTGCTCTGCACCACCAGCTCCATCTGCCGGGTCTGGCTGTCCATCATGGCGGTGCGGTAGTCCTTCCATACCATACCCACCACGACAGCCAGTGCGGCTACCGTGACGACGCCGATGGCCAGCGGCACCCACAGGGTGCGCAGCGTCTGGAACCATGTCTTTTTCGGGGCGTTCTCCTTCATATCGAGTCCTCCTTTGGGGCGGTCTTGCTCTTCCTGTCTAAAAATGTTATAATTTTATCTATGTAAGCGTAAGCAGAATCAACCGTTCCGGTCAGAAAAGTGCAGGGAGTTATCATGTCGTATCATGTTCTTATTGTAGACGATGATCCAGCAATTTGCAAACTTTTATCGAAAGTTATGATCAGCAACGAGATGGATCCTCTCGTCGTCAACAGCGGCGCGGCTGCGCTGGACGTCATTGCGCGGCAGAGCGGCACGCTGGATATGATCCTGATGGACATCACGCTGGGAGACATGGAGGGCTTCGACGTTATTCAGACCATCCGGCGCAACGGCGTCACCACGCCGGTCATCATCATCAGCGGCCGCAACGAGGATTATGATTTCATGTACGGCCTGTCTCTGGGCGCAGACGACTATGTGACCAAGCCCTTCCGCCCCCAGATCTTAGGCGCGAAGGTCAAAGCCCTTATCCGCCGCAGCAAGAGCTTCTCACAGGAGAACAGCCAGCAGATCAGCTGCGGCCCCTTTCTCTGCGACACCACCACCATGCGCTTTTACAAAAACAACGTGGAGCTGAACCTTTCGGAGAAGGAGCGCAGCCTGCTTCTCCTCTTTGTCCGCCACCCGCAGCAGGTGTTCACCAAGGATATGATCTACGAGCAGATCTGGGGCAACCTCATCGCTGTGGACGACAACGCCATCATGGTCTACATCAACCGTCTGCGCAGCAAGATCGAGGACAACGCCCGCACCCCCCAGCACATCATCACCATCCGGGGCGTGGGCTACCGGTTCGTGCCGTAAGAACATCCTTTTTTCAAAAAACAAAAAGAAGAGCAGCCAGCTGCGCGCGGTGCAGCTGGCTGCTCTTTGGTTTTATGCCGGTATAAAACACAAAACCTTGAAAAAGGAGAATCGCATGAAGCTTGTGTGCGTGTCCAGACGCAAAAACGGGGGTGAGAAGAGCGAAGGAATATCCGTGAATCCATTCCGAAGCGTGGTTGGCAAGCCACAAACCCGTTTTTACGCTATATCACTCAATCTTCGCGGAAAGAGAAAGGCTTGACTTCGCGGACGACATCCATGACCGTGCCGTCGCGGGCCTCGATGATGCCCACGATGCGGTCGCCGAACTGGACCTTCTCCGGCTCACCGACGATGGAGTAGGCGATGTCGCGCAGCTCCTCGATGGTCTTCAGAGGCACGCAGTCGGCGTCCTGCAGGGCCTTCAGCAGGTCGGGGCGCTTGGGGTTGACGGCCACGCCGTAGTCGGTGACGACGATGTCAACGCTCTCGCCCGGGGTGGTGACGGTGGTCACGTCGGTGCAGATGGCCGGGATGCGGCCCTGCAGCAGAGGAGCGATGACGATGGTGCACTTTGCACCCTGTGCGGTATCGGGATGGCCGCCCTGTGCGCCGGTGATGATGCCATCCGAGCCGACGACGACGTTGCAGTTGAAGTGGGTATCCACTTCCAGAGAGGCCAGAATGACGTAATCCAGCTTGTTGACGAACGCGCCCTTGTTCATCGGGCTTGCGTACTCGCCAGCAGAGATGGGGAAGTGGTTGGGGTTGGTGCGGACATTGTTGACCGCGTCGAGGTCAAAGTCCTGCGTATCCACCAGCTTGCGGGCCAGACCGCGGTCCAACAGCTCGCACATGGGCTTGGTCAGACCGCCGACACCCAGACCCATGTGGATGTTCTTCTCTTCCATGATCTTGGACAGAGAGATGGTGGAAGCGATGGATGCACCGCCGACACCGGTCTGATAAGAGAAGCCGTCCTTGAAGTAGGGGGTGTTTGCAACGACCTGAGTGCAGTACTCGGCCATCAGGATCTTGCGCTGGTCGGTGGTGGGCTTTGCAGCGCCGGTAGCGATCTTCTCGGGGATGCCGATCTGGTCCACGACGCAGACGTAATCCACCTTGGTCTGGTTGATCTCAGCGGGATAGTTGGGGTAATCCACGAGGCAGTCGGTGACAGCGACCACATAGTCGGCCATCTCAGCGTCCACATAGGCGTAGCTCAGGACGCCGCAGTTGGTCTTGCCGCCCATGCCGGAGCAGTTGCCGTACTCATCGCAGGAAGGTGCGCCGATGAAAGCGATGTCCACATGGGTCTCGCCGGTCTCAATGGCGCGGACGCGGCCGCCGTGACTGCGCATGGTGGCCAGCCCCTTCAGCTTGCCGTGGGAGATGGCATCGCCGATCTTGCCGCGGACGCCGGAGGACTCGATGTTGACGATGGTACCGTCCTCGATCATGGGGACGAGGGCGTCATGAGCCTTGCCCAGAGAGCTTGCGCTCAGGGTGATGTTCTTGAAGCCCATCTTGTGGATTTCTTCCATGACCATGCAGACCACGAGGTCGCCCTCGCGGAAGTGGTGGTGGAAGGAAACGGTCATGCCGTCGTGGGCGTTGCACTTGACGAGGGCCTCGTGGATGTTCTGGACCATCTTATCGTGGTCGTTGCGCATCACGGGGGTGACTTTCGGGCTGGCCTTCTGGAAAGCCTTGCCGTCCTTATAGTTGTTGCCCTGAAAGACCTCTTTGCCGGTGCGCTCGAGGATCTCTTCGGGAATTTCTCTGCCTACTGCGTTCAACATAATCACAAATCCCCCTTATACACGCCGGATGCCTTGGCCAGATCGATGGTGCGCTTTGCACCGTCGTAGAAGGCGATGTCGATCATCTTGCCATCGACGGTGAAGACGCCGATGCCCAGAGCCTTCTTGCTGTCGATCTCCTTGACGACCTTCTCGGCGAAGATGATGTCCTTCTGGGTGGGAGTAAAGATCTCGTGGACGATGGGGATCTGACGGGGGTTGATGATGGATTTGCCGTCAAAGCCCATCAGGTGGATGTTCTCCACGTCCTTGCGGAAGCCGTCCATATCCTTCAGGTCGGTGTAGACGGTGTCGAAGCACTGCACACCTGCAGCGCGGGCGGCAATGATCATCTGCTGGCGGGCACCCATCAGCTCGATGCCGGTGCCGGTGATATGGGTCTGCAGGTCCTTGGTGTAGTCGCCGCCGGACAGTGCGATGCCGAACAGGCGCTCGTCAGACTCGCAGATCTCCAGAGCGTTCATGACGCCGCGGGCAGACTCCAGAGCGGCGATGATGAGGACTTCGCCCTCAGGACGGCCATAGGTCTTCTCGTCCTCGGCGATGGCAGCAGCCACGCGGTGGACATCCTCGGCGTGCTCGGTCTTGGGGATGCGGATGGAATCGCAGCCGCCGGCCACGCAGGCACGGATGTCTTCACGCCAGTAGGGGGTGTCCAGACCGTTGATGCGGACGACCCGCTCTGCACCGCGGTAATCCACGGTCTTCAGGGCGTGATACAGGCTGAAACGGGCGACGTCCTTCTGGTTCTCGGCGACAGCGTCCTCGAGGTCCAGCATCAGGGAGTCGGCCTTATAGATGTAGGGATCTTTGATCAGACCGGGCTTCTGCGCATTCAGGAACATCATCGTGCGGCGCAGGCGCTTCTTGTTCGGATTATTCATCGAATGGCACCTCCCCAAGGCAGATTCTCATACTGGTCAACAGAGCGGAACACCGCGCCCTCGATGCGGGCCTTCAGGGTGCAGTCCAGTGCGCCCTTGTCCACGATGGTGATGCGGACGTTATCGATGTCCAGATTCTTCAGGGTCTCCAGCGCGACCTTGCGCAGCTGGTTGCCGTACTGGTGGATGACGGAGCTTTCGAGGGAGAAATCGATCTTGCCCTCGCCCGGCTCCACGGTCACCATGCAGTCGCTGGATTCCAGAGTACCAGCCGTGGCTGCTTTCTTGATCTCCATGCTTTTTTCCTCCTTGGAAGGTGGTTTCTTCATTCATTATACCGTTCTTGCGGGGCGGCGCTCTTCCGCACCGCTCCTGATGGTTCTATCATAATCGGACAATCTTACAAAAGGCATAGCTTCCGTCTTAATATTCGTTAAGAATCGCCAAAAATTTCTCTTGTACACAAGATTTATTCCATTTGGTCATGGAAGCCTTGCATTTTATCTTCCGCTTTACCCGTTTTCCTGCACGGAATGTCATCCGGTCGGGTAGTGCAAAACAGGCAAAACCACTGGCTGTGCGTTTTGCCTGCTGCGGAAAAATCCTTTTTTACACGGGGCTGAAGCCCTTACCGATGATCTCGCTGGAATTTTCTATCATGATAAAGGCCGTCGGCTCCTGCTGGCGGATGAAGTTGCGCAGGCGGATGGCCTGACTGCGCCGCATGGTGGTCATGATGACCGTCTTGTGGGCGTCAGAGTACGCGCCGCGCGCTTCAAAGGTGGTCGCGCTTCGGTTCAAATCGTGGATGATGAAGTCGCAGATGGCCTGCGGGTGCTCACACACGATGTTGAAGCACTTGCAGAGGTTCATATTCTCGATGACGTTATCCACCACCATCGACTTGGCCACCAGACCCATGATGGAGAACAGACCGGTGGAGGGGCCGTACATTGCAAACGAGAGGCCCACAGCCGCCACATCCGCTGCCATCAGGGCAGAACCGATGTTCATGCTGGTGTACTTTTTCAGAACCATGGCGATGACATCCGTGCCGCCCGAGGATGCGTCGATGTTGAACAGGATCGCCGAACCGATAGCCGGGAGCATAATGGCAAACACCAGCTCCAGCATAGGCTGGTCGGTCAGAGTACCGTGCATCGGCACCAGAGCGTCCAGTGCCTGCAAGCTCACCGACATAACGATGGTCGCATAAACGGTGCGGATGCCGACGCTCTTACCCAGAAAGATGAAGCCCAGCACCAGCAGCGCGTAGTTAGCAACGGTGGTGAAGGTACTTGCCGAGCAGTGGAGCAGCTGGCTGAACACTGTGGAAAAGCCGGTCACGCCGCCGAAAGCAAAGTGGTTTGGGAATTTGAAAAAGTAGATGCCGATGACCATGATCCAGATGCTGACCGTGATGAGACCATACTCAGCCAGCGTCCGAATCCAAGGATTTTTGATTTCTTTTATTGTTGACGCCATAGTCTGATTTTTTGCCGCCTTCCAGTTCACATGGGGCCGAGGTGGATCGCCTGTGCGATCATCAGCAGCACAGAACCGACGGCCAGCCAGATGAGGAACAGCTTCCACATGAACTTCATCCAACGGTCATAGGGAATGTTCACAGCGCTGATGATACCCATCAGAGCGGTGGAAGTGGGCAGGACATAGTTGCAGAAGCCGTCGCCGAAGTTGAAGGAAAGAATTGCGGTCTGACGGGTAACGCCCACGAGGTCGGCCAGAGGTGCCAGAATGGGAATGACAGCTGCGGCCTGACCGCTGCCGGAAGTCAGGAAGACGTTGATGATGGTGTTTGCCAGCAGCATGGCGGGTCCGAGCAGGATGGTAGGGACGAAGTTCAGGCCGTTTGCCAGTGCGTGGACAACGGTATCGGTGATGTGACCGGCGTTCATGATGCTGCTGATTGCCTGTGCCATGCCGATGATGAAGGCAGCGCCCAGCATCTTCTTGCAGCCCTCAAGGAACTCTTTGGAAATCGCGGAGGGGCCAAAGCCGCCCAGCACGCCTTCGATGACAGCCAGTGCGAGGAAGACAGATGCAGTCTCAGACATATCCCAGTCGAGCTTGATGCCGCCGTAGACGATGAGGATAAGGGATGCGAAGAAGACCAGCATGATGAGGATCTTGCGGGCGTCCAGCTTGCCGAAGGAGTCGAGGTCAGCAGCATTGCGGAACTCGCTGGTCTTGTCGATCTCGTACATGGGGCTGAGTTCGGGATGCTTCTGGATCTTCAGTGCGTAGCGGATGAGGTAGATGTTCGTGATAACATAGAACACAGCAAAGCAGATAAAGCGGTATCCCACGCCGGAATACAGCGGCAGACCGGCAATTTTCTGAGCCACGATGGTGGTGTTGATGTTCAGAGGGCCAGTGGAGAAACCGATGGCGCCGCCCAGCAGGATGATGGATGCACCGGTGATGGAGTCCAGACCCATCGCAAAAGCCATCATGACCATGATCGGTGCAAAGGCAATGAACAGGTTGACGCCCTGCGTGGTGCAGATGAGGCCGAACACCAGCGTCAGGATAGGCAGGAACAGATAGACGCGGGTGGAGAAGATCTTTGCCATCTTGGCAACCACGGCGTGGAGTGCGCCGGTCTTGGTCAGGATGTGGAAGGCACCGCCTGCGAACATGATGACCAGCATCAGATCAATGCGCTTGATGAAGGCATTGACGATGTACAGAGGAATTTCGAGCGGGTTGACGGGAGTCTTATCAATGTAGTTGAAATCGTTGGGGTCGATGACCTTAATGCCTGCTTCGTTCTCGAAGCGGGTGTAGGAGCCTGCCGGGATGATCCAGGTCAGCAGGACCGCAAACAGGATGATGATGCCGATGATAACGAAGGTATGCGGCATCTTGAATTGCTTCTTTTTCGTTTCCATAATTTTTTCCTCTCTTTTGACACACCAAAGCGTCAGCTCTGGCCGTTCAGTTCTTTGGCCAGATTCTCATGGAACTCCTTCTTGATGGCTTCCAGCTTTTCCGGGTTCTCAATGAGCTGTGCGCCCGTCAGAGCCAGAATCTTTGCGCCGTAGACCACCGCATTGTGGGCCGCTTCGGTCTTGCCGGCATCCAGATACTCCTGCGAGTGAGCTGCTGCACCCTCCGGGACAAAGGCCACGCGGATGCAGGTGCCGGGTACATGGCGCATCACGTTGCCGAAGTCGGTGGAGCCGGTCTTCTGGCGGGCCGGACGGATGCAGGGAGCTTTGACCTTCTCGGCCTGCTCCATCACCAGTTCGTTGAGGGACAGCACCGGGATCTTGTTGTCGAGGCTCTTTTCCTCGATGATTTCCACTTCCGTCTCTGTCATCATGGCCGCACCCTGCAATACCTTCTTGACGCGGGCCACCACGCCGTCCAGATCGGTGCGGCTGTAGGAGCGGACATACATACTCGCTTCTGCATAGCCGGGCACCACATTTGCCGCCGTGCCGCCGCAGTTGACGATGGTGTAGTGCATCCGAACGTCCGAGGGAACATGCTCCCGTAGGAACTCGACGCCCTGACAAGCCAGAATCAGGCCGTCCAGTGCGCTGCGACCTTTTTCGGGCTTGAGCGCTGCGTGAGAGCAGACACCGTGGTAGATGATCTTGAGCTTGTTGAGTGCCAGCGACTTGACATCCACCTGCGTAGCCGGGCCGCCGTGCATCATGAGCGCCACATCCAGCTCCTCAAAGGTGCAGCCGTTTTCCAGCATCACGACCTTGCCGCTGATGGTCTCTTCAGCAGGTGTGCCGTAGACCGTGATGGTATACGGTGCGTCGATGGCTGCATCTTTCAGCGCCTTGGCTGCGCCCAGAATGGCCGGCCCCTGCATATGGTGGCCGCAGGCGTGGCCCAGACCGGCCAGAGCGTCGTACTCGCAGAGCAGGCCGATGTTTGGGCCGCCCTCGCCGTGCTTCCAGACGGCACGGAACGCCGTCTTCATACCAGCAATACCGCGCTCCACAGTGAAGCCTTCTTTTTCCAGCCAGCCGGTCAGGGTCTCAAATGCATGAAACTCCTGCTGACCCACTTCCGGGTGGTCGAAGAAGTCGTCTGCCATTGCAGTCAGGGCAGCTGCGCTCTGCTCAACGCTTCGCTCCAGTTTTTCCTCCAACATAATAAGCACCTCCATTTTTGGTACTTTCAGTTTACCAAATCGGAGGTGCTTTGTACATTTTGAAAAAATTATATCTTCATTTTGGAATTCTTATGTTCAGTTTATCAGAACTCCAAATACTCCTCTGCTGCATCCTTCATCTGCATGATCATAGCTCGCATGGGTTTGGTCAGCTCCACATCCTGACGGTAGGCCACCACAACATTCTGTCCGTACTTGGAACTATCGATGGTGTAGTATTTCACCGGCTTCGGATAGTGGATGTTCTTCTGATAGCCCTGCCGGATAAAGCCCACACCCAGACCCTCGGCCACCAGCTGTGCGCCAAGCTCCATATTGCGTACTACCCGGATGCGTCCCGGCTTGACCTTGTAATCTTTCAGGATCTTTTCTTCCACCCGCCGGGCGCTCTGCATCTCGGTGTTCAGAAATATCGTCTCACCGCTCAGAAGGTGCGGGTCAAGGAAGTCGAGCTTTGAGCCTTCGACGGGAACCGCCTTTTCGTTCAGCGGATGGTCTCCGGACACCATCAGCAGAAAATCTTCCATGCCCAGTGGGATAGTCTCCACCTCGGACGTTACATCGCTCTGGCTCAGCACCACAAGGTCAAGCTCCCGGTTTTTCAGCATGATGGTCAAATCGGCCAGATTTCCTTCCCGGATGACCACATCCACCTGCGGCCACTCCCGCTCGTACACCGACAGCACCGCAGGCAGAAACCAGATGGCGCGCCGCTGTGCGATACCGATACGCACTTGCCCGGCACTCTCCTGCTCCGTCTGCCGCATCACCGCCTCGAACTGCCGCTCCAGCTCCAGCATCTGAGAAGCCTTTTCCACATACTGCTTGCCCAGCCACGTCAGCTCGAATTTCCGGCCATTCCGCTCGAACAACGGCGCACCCAGATTCTTTTCCACATTATTGATGTACAGGCTCAGTGCGGGCTGCGAGATATACAGCCGCTCCGAGGCGCGGGTCAGGCTCTTGCACTCCGCAAGGGTGCAGACGTACTTTTGCTCCTTTAAGTCCATTCGATTCCAGCCTCCTCACCAAATAACGACACTTTTCTTATTATAGCACATTTGAGCGCAAACAAAAAAGCCCTCCTTTGCAGGCAATACCGTTAAGACAACAGGATATCCTCAGCGGCAAGGACACCAAGCTGCTGCGGGCGGAGCTGAATAAGCAGAACAAAGAAAAAGCACATCTGCATCATTCCTCTCCGAGGAATGACACAGATGTGTTTATCCTGCTGATTATTTTTATGCGTGATTGAAGCCCTTGCCGAACACCTCGGTGGTGCTGAGCATCGAGATGAAGGCGTTGAGGTTCTCTTTGTGGATAAAGGCCTGTAGCTGCAGGGCCTCGCGGTGGGTAAGGGTGGTATAGATCATGTAGTGGGGGCGGTCGGTGTAGGCACCGTAGCAGGGGGTGTAGGTGGCACCGCGCACCAGCTTGCGCATGACGAAGTCACAGATGGGGTCCTTGTCGTCACAGATGATGAGGATGGCCTTGCACATCTTCATCTGTTCCAGCACCGCATCGACGACAAGGCTCTTCACCGTCAGACCCACGAAGGAGTAAAGGGCGGTGTAGAGGTCGAACACGAAGCAGGCTGCCAGCACCATGGCAAGGTCGGTGATGAAGAGGGCCTCGCCGGTGTTCTGCATATGGGTATATTTTTTCAGGATAAGGGCGATGACATCGGTGCCGCCAGAGGAGGCGCCCACATTGAAGAGCAGGGCCGACGCGATGGCAGGCAGGGCGATGGCGAAGACCAGATCCAGCATGGGCTGGTCGGACAGAGGGCCGCTGAGAGGGACATATTTTTCGAACACAGCCAGCTCCACGTTCATAACGACGGTGGCCCAGCCGGTGCTGATGGCAAAATCCCTGCCGAGAAAGATCCAACCCAGAACGAGCAGGATGACGTTTGCCCACGACGAGAAGGCCGAGGCCGACAGAGGGGTGAGCTTTGCCACAAGGGCTGCGCCGCCGGTCACGCCACCGAAGACGAAGTTGTTGGGGAACTTGAAGAAGTATACGCCGATGGTCATGATGCTGATGCTCAGGGTGATGATGATGTACCTGCTGATGGTCTGCAAGAGTTTCTCCCGCGTGCTGATCTCCATTTGACTGTTTCCTTTCGCCGTCCGCACGGCTTCCTTTTTCTTACACCAAAGGGCCGAAAATGTGCCCGTTTCTTGTGCTATTGTAACACCACCCACCGCCCTGTTCAAGAGGTAAAACACCGCAACGCAAAAACCGCCCGCTCTGGTCTTCCCCAAAGCGGGCGGTGGTCGGAATTTCCGGGAGCCTTACAGCTTCTTGCCGGTCAGCATCTCGTAGGCTTCCTCATATTTGGCGATGGTCTTGTCGATGACGTCCTGCGGCAGGTCGTAATCGCTGTCGGGGTTGGCCTTGAGCCAGTTGCGGACGAACTGCTTGTCGAAGGAGGGCTGGCCGTGGCCTGCCTCGTAGCCCTCCAGCGGCCAGAAGCGGGAGGAATCCGGGGT
>OGMO01001177.1_pt1 | contig 17421 bp, 19 predicted proteins | sample 1573241 | NCBI WGS metagenome assembly OGMO01 (sample SAMEA2581896, study PRJEB24529) | metagenome | biome: Human gut stool | place: China | collected 2011 | reverse complement strand
TCTTGAAAAGTATTCATCTACCTCTTTTTTATGAGCATTGGGATATATATAACAAGAATATTGCTCGTTGTTTTCAATAATTATTGATACGCAAATTTTATTTTGGAAATCAACATCTTGATTATCATTCCAGCCTTTTATATAATTGAAAAATTGTATTGCATATTGCTTGTCTCTATATGTAGGTCCAAAATAATTATGATATCCTTTAGTTAGCAAATTCTTATTTTTTTCATTTAATAAAAAATATCCAGATGTGGTCCATTGCGAGTAATCAATTTCAAAATCAGGAAAATTGAATACATAAAATATTGAATATTCAAAAACGGTTCTTTCAAAGAACTGTTCTATTAAAAGAAGTGCAATAGAAAGCAATAAACTATAAACAGGCGGCAAAGTTATTATACTTGTCGCTATTCCTATTAGAGTTAAAATACGCAATATCCATTTTATAAATTTTTCGTATTTCTCATGTAAAATCAATTTTGGAAAAGGCTTATGCCATTCAATTCTAACAATGGTTGATGTATCTATTTTCCATTTCCCTAATTTAATTTTCATATTTCATATTGCTATAAATATTTCCTCGCAAAGTTAATCACAAAAAAACACCCAACAATAAAATATTGAGTGTTTCTTAACATATTCATACAAAAAGAGTTATTCTTCTTCCTTGCTGCTGTCATTATTGAATGCGAACGAAAGTTGTTCCAACTGCCCGAAACTATCCTGAAAATACACATCTACCGTTTGCTGGTCGGTGGATGCAGAGGTATAGTAAAGCCGGAATGTTTCACCCGGAAGCGGGTACAGGTTATTCGGCAGTAAAACCGTCCCATCGGACATTTTCAGCGTTCCCGCCCCGTCCGGCTGGAAATAGCGGATGAAATACTTTGTTTCCTCATAGCGTCCATCCCGGTGAAGCTGACACCTGATTTCCGCCGTTTCACCCACCTTTAATTTCTTCGGAACAGGCATCGTTTCGATACGGAGCGGGTAAGACTGCTGTATATCCACATCGTCATTACACGCACCCACAAATAAGATGGCGGCCATTACATAGCAGCCCATCAAAATATGGCTTAAAATCTTTCTCATATACATTATATATAATAGGTTAGTTTATCACATGATTATCTTTAGACCGATACCGAACTGTGTGTGGAACTTTCCAACAGAAGAACCGAACAGGCATCTTTCCCGTGCGTTAATCAGGAACACCACCCGGTCGGTAATGTAACTTTCCAGTTCCAGCGTCAGCGCACCGCCATAGACAAAACCGTCCTTATCGGTCAGGGTCGAGCCATCGGGCAGCAATTTGTCGCCCCAGTTGCTTGTTTCGTACCCGGCAAGGGCAGACAAGCCCAGCGAAAGGAAAAAGGTTTTCTTTCTGTCTGAAAGGAAATTCAGATAGTAACCGCCCTCACCTGTAAACTGGCTTACGGGTATCTGTAAATCCTTATAGGGGTAATGCTTTTCGAGATATTCCCCGCCGACAACCCACCTGTTCCCGTTTTTGGTATAGGTACTCATGGCAGCCCCGAAGTAATAAGCGAAATCACTTTTACTGTTCCAGTGAACACCGTCCGCCATGCCGCCCGTAACCTGCAAGCCTTTCATTCCCGGCAGACATCTTTGTGCGTGTGCCTGGTTGAAAGTCAGGCACAGCACAAAAAGGGATATAATACAACATATCCTTTTCATGTTCATTTGATTTTAAGTTCGTTAATCACTTTTGCCGCCACGATGTCGGAGTTCTCCACCCGGATGGTTTGGTGTCTGCCCCCGTTCTTTTCCACCAGTTCGATAACCAAGACCTTATCATCCGGGATAGTGAACTGCGGAACGGTGTACACGGTGCGGACGGTACTTTTGCCGCCGATAACCAGTATCTCGTTATAGCTCCGCACCGGGTCGATAACGGTTTCCTGAATCGCCGTTCTTTTGGCTACTTTCTTATCCACAATCTTGAAACGGATAAAGTCGGTATCAAACGGCACGTTTGAACTGTTCTTTGTTTGTGTGTGGAAGTAGAACAGCCCGTTATGCGAATAAATGCCCTTTACCAAGAACTGCACCCCGAACCGTTTGCATCCCAAATGCTTTATTTCCCGGTCATTGTTCTTGTAGATGGACTGCATAATCAGCTTTACCAAAAGCGGGCTTTCGTTACCCAGTTCACGGAAATAGATGTTCATCCGGGTATGGCTGAAATCTGTTGTGTCCTCATTCTCCAAGAAGTCTTTCATTTCGATGTTCAGCATTTCCGGTTCATGTGCGTACTTTGCATTAAAACTGTAAAAGCTACCATCCTCACAGATAACGGAAAAATTGGTTTCACCGGGAAAGCCCTCTGTCGTAGCCTTGACCCTGACAACATTTTCCGCCCCGTCCGCTTTTCCGGCAATAATGTAGTTACTGCCTAAGTCCACGTATTTAACGGCAGACGGGAAAATGATATGTACTGTTTTGGCGAACGTCACCTGTACGCCGTAAGGTGTCACCATTTGGCGGTAAGGCAGCTTTTTTGTAATACCCTGATACAAATCGTTACTTTGTGCTTTCATTGAAACCACGCCCAAGAGTAGGGCGAACATGATAATTAACTTTTTCATTTTGGATTGAAATTTTTATGGTTGATAAATAAATTACTGTTGTTTGGCGTAAAGCATCACCTGATAGTTCGCTTTCAGGTGTACTTTTACCGTTCTGAACTTCTTGGCAAGGTATTGCGAACCGCCTTGCATCAAGCCCCTTGTAATATCCATTGCGACCTGCTGCCCGGCACTTTGCGCAAAGGAAATGCTCGTTCCCAGTCCCGCACCGATATTCGCCATCGCTTCCTTTGCCGCTTCCTGTTCCAGTGACGAGGGAACGGAAAGCCCCTTTTGCCCGTCACTGTCGTAAACGGCAAGTTCCACCGGAATGATATTACCCGCATATTCGAGCGAGGACACCAGTATGTCGAGCCGTTCCCCCTGCACTTTGGCACTTCCTGAAACAAGGCTGTTTTTCGGGACAATCACGTTCCCCGCCTGTAACGGTTCTAACAGCCGGAGCTTGACGGTCTGCCCGTCCATAAGTGTTTGGTCGTTATGCACACACGCCCGGATAGTGTTCTTTCCCATCGAATAACCACTGCCGACCGCCGTATTAAACCCGTAATTGCGTGGCTTGCTGTATTCGGCGATAAATTCGGCGTTGCTCATGGGTTGCTGCAATCCTGAAACCGTCCTGTCCGATACCGATTTTACAGGTGCGGTATTTCCTTTTTCCTGAATGGGTGCGGTAGGTATCGCTTGCGCTACTTGTTCCTGCTGTCCGCCGTTCATATACTTTGCCGCCAGTTCGTAGGACTTTTCCATAAGAGCCACCTGTTCATCCATGTTGCCCGCACCGCCTTCTTTCGCATCGAGCCGGGCAGTGAGTTCTTCCACCTGACGTTTCAGTTCCTCTTTTTCCTTGTCCTCTTTCGGCGTTTCGTAGAAACTGCCTAACTGACGGTTCATATCCCGGTAAGCTGCCGCCGAAGATTGGATAGAGGAACGGCTATTGTTCGGCGCACCCGCCCCGAAATCTATTACATTGGTTTTCGGTTTTTCCGCCGGAGCATCATCTATCAGGGTCAAATCTTCCCCGTTCCCGTTTTCCTCTCCCAGCGAAAAAGCAAAATCCTGTAAGGAGCGCATCTTGTCCGCCTGTTTGTTCTCCATCTGTTCCTGTTCGTAGGCTGTCTTTTTATCGCTGATTATCCCGTCCCCTTTGGGTTGCGGAATATCGGCGTTAAATCCGCCCACACTTTCCACCTTTGCTTCGTCCTTATCGAACGGTGCAAAAATCAGGTACATAGACCCCAAGAAAACCAGTCCCATAAGCGGGTAAACCAGTAATTTCTTTCGCTGCTGTATCTGCTGCGGGGTCAGTTCTTTTTTTTCCTTTACCTGTTTTTCAGGTTCTTTCTTCCTGTCCGTTTCCGGTGCGGGAACTTCATTCTTCACTTCTTTTTCTTCCATTGTCTGACTGATTAAAAATGTTCGTACTGTCTTTACTTTGTAACTGCAACTGCCTGATGTGTTCTATCCGTATGGTTTCGCCATCCTCTTTTCCTATCCGGTAAATGGATGATACCGTAAAGTAGATGGATAGCCCGCCGAAGAACAGGAGCATAAGCAGGATTACCGCCAGCCTTATTTCCGGTGTCATGCGCCCGCACAGGCGGCGGAGTTTTTCATCCGCCCAGTCTTGTATATGGGTAATTGCCTGATTGACCGGAGCAATAATTTTCCGTATCATGGCTTACCGCTTTATGGTGTTCAAATCCTTGTTTTCCGTTATCTCGAAACTTTCCATCATAAAGCCGTGCGGGTTATTATCACTTCTAACGGCGTTCAGCAACCGGCAACGGGTGACAAGGCTTCTTTCCGTCACGCTGCTTTCACGGATAATCATTTGGCGGGCATAGGTAGCCACCGCATAGGGGTACACATCGAAATTACAAGAAACACTGTCTATCTGTATGGTCTGGCTGATATTGCCCGAAATGATACGGTTGTAATATCCCTTTTCCGAGAGGTCACGGTAATAGTTAAATGCGCTCTTATCGGCGAGGAACAGCGACCGTTTGATATTGCTTTCGATAGCGTTCTTATCCGGTGAGAGCGTGAAAAAGAGTTCGTGAAAACGCTTCACGTGTTCCCTTGCTTCGACCGGACGGTTTTGTGTCAGGTCTTGCGAAAGCGCAAGCATCAACGATTTGCCACCGTCCAGCACATAAATCTTTTGCCGTTGCGCTTCGGCAAACGCATAGGAGTTCCAAACGGCATACCCTGTTATCAGGGTACACATAACGACAAACACGATACCGAAAAGCCGTATCTGTTTGAAACTGGTTTCAATATTCTTTAAACTTTTAAATTCCATCTTGATTTTTAATTATTGATTACCTTTGATTAGTTTACCGCCGACCCTGCCGCCAGCGTTTCCGGTGGCTGCTCCGGCTACCGCACCAACGCCACTGCCCGTTTTATTGGCTGCACTGTTTATATTCCGGCTCATGTTGCCCATTCCGCCCGCCTGAATAATCCAGTTCGATACGGTGGGAATTGTGAAGTAACCGATGATACCGATTATCATAAAAATTATGTACACTGAATTGCTGCTATCGGGTACGAAATTGGGGTCTGATAGCTCCTGAATATCCTTTTGGAGCATAAGCACCTGTATTCGGGCAAGAATGGAACTGAACAGGTCTGAAACGGGTAGCCACAGGTAAACGGAAATATACCTTGTTATCCATTGGGTCAGTGTCGCCTGAAAGCCATCATATACACTGATGGCAAAGGCTATCGGACCCAGTATGGCAAGGACAATCAAGAAAAAGGTTCGGATAGTGTCTATCACAAGGGCTGCCGATTGAAAGAGCAGTTCCAAAAGTTCCCTGAACCAATCCCGGACGGATTGCTTGATATTGTGGGCTGCCCTATCCATGTACATACCGCCCATTGTGGCAATATCTTTGGCAGACCATCCCAATTCGTCAATCTGTTTATCAAATGCTTCATCCGAAACAAGGTAAGCCGTTTCCGGATTACGCACCATCGCTTCATATTCCAGTTTGTCCTTTTGTTCCCGGTAGGCGTTCATATCGAAAGTTTGCGTTTCGAGCATATTGTTACACCCCTTGACTACTGGCGACATCACGCTGTTAATCGTACCCAGTACGAATGTGGGAAAGAACATAATACAGAAACCAATCACAAAAGGACGGAGCAAAGGGTAAACGTCTATCGGTTCGGCACTGGCGAGCGACTGCCATACTTTGGCAGCCACATAAAACAAAGCCCCCAGTCCCGCTATTCCTTTGGCTACCCCCGCCATGTTCCCGCATAGCGGCATCATATCCGTGTACAGACTTCGTAAAATCTGATGCAGGTTATCAAATTCGATTGCTAATAACATACTACTTATTTTTAGAAGTTACCAGTAACGTTCATCCGCCGAACCATACAAAGCCATTACCCGGTCGGTGTCCTTTTTCTTTTTCGCCCGCAGGTAGGAAACAGAAATATTTTTCCGGGTATAGTAGCTCACCAAATCCCGGTAGTTCCTGATGGAGTTATACGTCCGGTCGATAACGTCCATCCGTTCTTTATCCGACATGGAAAGCCCGTTGATGTTCACCACGCTTTTCATTTCTTCCAGCACATCGGAACTTTCCTGCAACAGTTGGGTATATCCGTAGGCAATCGCCGAAAGCTCGTCCGGCGTATAGTTTTCATCCGAAAGCATCTTCTGAAAACTGTTCACATAGATGTCGGAAATCTCACCGATAAGCAGGATAGACTTTTGTACTTTCCGGGCATCTTTGACAAGGTTATGCACTGATTTTAAGGGTAGGCTAAGCATCCAACGCCCTGCCGTATTACTACGGTGGGTTTTCGGAAGCTCGCCCCCAAACCGGACGTACACGTCTCCGCGTATCCGGCTTTCTACTAATAATATCAATCTATTCATTGTTACTGAGTTTTTTGTAACACTTACCACATATGGCAATAGTCTTTCGTTTGCGAGCCATCATTTGTTTTTCGCAGGTAGTTTTCCCTTGAAGATTTTTTAATTTTCTCACATGGTGCATCACTAACTTATCGACTACTCCACATAATTCACATTTTTCCGCTTTCAGCCTATCTATAAGACTTGTGTTTGTAGGATGATATGTGAATTTGGGCAAGTTGTCTAAATCCTTAATGTTCATTGGATTTTTCTTTTTGAACCCACCATGATAAAAGGTCAAGTCTTTGGCAGTACCGTTCTTTAAATAGTATCTAACTGAAAAAAGTCCATTCTTGGTGTACTTTTTTCGGATTTGCGACATCGTTGTCCGATATTTCTGCGCAAATGTTTTGTACATACTATATTTCATGATATACCCAAGTTTTGACAGACTACTACAATTATTAGCCAAACAATAGTAATTGTAAATGCCCTTTATTTCCTTGTTGTACCTGTCAAGTATCTCAAAGTCATTGTTGTTTGAAAGTTTGGGACGGGATTTTGCTTTCCAATACTCCTTGCCGTTGTGTATCTTTATTTCTAAAACACGATATTCGAGCAACTTTTTCTTAAACGTATCCTTTCCAAGTGCCAATTGTATCCTCTTATTGAAGACACGTCTTAGTACTCCGTATTTGCTTCTTTTGGTGTCATTGGATTTCCTTACAAAAATCTCATATCCGAGAAATTTTGCAGCGTTTTCAGCATGGGTGATAAGTGTTTTCTCATCGGACAGTGTAAGAGCCAACTTTTCATAGAGGAAGTTCTTTATGTCCTCTTTGATGATGATAGCATCTTGTTTACTGCCAATGATTCCAATTAGAAAATCATCCGCATATCTCACGTATTTGAGTTTTCTGTAGTTCATATCCATTTCGTCACCATCAGAATACTGCAAACCTTCTTTTTGATAAGCCTTATATTGTCTTATCAATTCTGACCTTTCATTTTTGTCTTTTACCACTTTCAACTTTTTCAGAATACGGTGTCGTTTGCCTTCAAGTGATACTGCCTGTTTGGTTCTTTTCCGTTCTTTCCCCTTATCAAATTTTTCAGTGTATTCCTTCATGAATTTATCCAACTTATCAAGGTATATGTTTGCCAAGATAGGGCTGACAATTCCGCCTTGCGGTGTTCCGCTGTAGGAGTTATGAAAGTTCCAGTCTTCGATATATCCTGCATTCAGAAATTTTCTAATCAAGCGAATAAATCTTTCGTCAGCGATACGTTCTTTCAGAATACCTATCAGTATCTCATGATTGATATTGTCGAAAAATCCCTTAATATCACCTTCTACGAACCATTTCACGCCCGAAAATGTCTTCTGAATATCAGACAAGGCAGTGTGGCAGCTTCTTAGGGGTCGGAAGCCATGCGACGTTTTTTCAAACTGTCTTTCATAGATGGCTTCCAATATCATTCTGACCACTTCCTGCAATAATTTATCGTTAAAAGCTGGTACACCTAATGGACGCATTTTCCCATTTTTCTTTGGGATATACACCCGTTTTGAGGGTTGGGGCTGATAACTCTCATCTTTCAACGATGTTATCAGTTGTTCAATTCGGTTCAGGCTCATTTGGTCAATGGTTTTCCCATCTGCACCTGCTGTCATATTGCCCGGTTTCGCATATATGCGTTGGTAGGCAACGTAATACATTTCCTCATTGAAAAAGATACGGTACAAGCGTTCGAACTTGTAATTCAAATTTTCACTGTGTTCCGTTAGACTGTTTAATACATACTCTGGACTTCTCATAATGTCTCTCACATTTTCCGTTATTTGCATTAAAATTATTAGCTGCTTCCCTTCGCCATGTACAGGGCTTTCCCCTGCTCAGACTACTACGGAAGCTCCGTTGCCTTGTCGGATTTTCATAGGTCTGTACCTAATAGCCTTGCGGCGTTCCGATTTAGGCAATCCCCGTTTACGATATAATAACATGGCTATGATAGATTATCGGATATGACTTCCGCCCGTTACCGCTTACTGCGGTTGTGCCGTAATTTGTTCCTGCCTCTACTACACGACGCTCGCAACAGAGGTATTACGGTATAGCGAGTTAAGTTATCTTTCACTATAAAACATACTGGGTTCACTTGGACTATCATTCAATCAGTTTGGATTTTATCCTCGTATCTATCTGTTTCATCTCACCATTCAGTTGCAATTTGATAACTAATTGACTTATGGCTTTCCAGCGTGCTATACTCCCTGCCGTCCTTTCGTGGGCAGATAAGCTGGTGATGATAGGTAAATATTGGAACACTTACCTAATAGCTTGCCAATGCTATATTTATTATATCGCCTATACGGGCGCACCATCATAATAATCTTTTCCCTGTTGATAAATCTTTACCGTTTCCTGAAAATTCTTTATCATATTCTGTGCGGTCGAAGAAGTCTGAATGATGTTCTTTGACGCATTGATAATCCCTTGCGCCAAGTTGCCGGGGTCACTCACCACCCATTGTGCGTTTACCTTTCCGGCAAACAGGCTGCATACTACGAGCAGCATTATAATCTTTGTTTTCATACGCTTACTTCTTTATTGGTTGGTTACTCCGTTTATATTCTCCGCCGGGAGAAAGCAGAATCCGGTCATTCTCTTTGTCATAAGTCAGCAGGACGGACAACCCCGTTTCGATGAACAGGTTTCCGTCTTGTTCTGAAATCTGATAGGTTTCCGTTTGGATAGTTCCCCGGTAGGTCTTTCGATAGGTCGTTACTCGGTAATGCCCGTTTTCCTCAAAGAGAGAGAACGCAGGACGGTTTTTCACGCTTTCCCAGTCACCACGCATCGCCCTAAGACGGTCGGTGTTTGTTTCCTTACAGGAAGAAAGCCCCAGTAACAAGGTGCATAACAGCACCGGAAACAAGAATTTTAAATGTTTCATACTGAATGATTTTTAAATTGTTAATTGATTATTTTTCGGGATTGCGCTTGCTTTCGGCAAGCCGTTTGATGGCAAGTTCGAGGTTGCCACCTAACTTTTCGGACAAGGCAAAAAGTTCCATCTTTTCCGTTTCTTCGGTGGTGTATGTATAATATTCTTCCAAACTCACTTCGGTAGCATATACGGCTGATTGTGTACCGCCTAACCCTATCCAAACTTCCTTATACTTTCTACCCGGATGATTGGCAAGGTTGATGGAAAGCACCTGTGACCGTTCTTTGTCGGTCAGCCCCAAAAGGTTCTGTATGCTATCGAATTTATTAAGATACTTCCGTTGGTCGAGCAGTATTTTACAATCCGAATTGTTTATAATACTCTCTTTTACAATGGGTGAGGAAATAATATCTTCAACCTCTTGGGTAACTACAATCGCTTCGCCGAAATACTTCCTAACGGTTTTGTATAAATATTTTATGTAATCCGCCATATTCGCCGATGCAATCGCTTTCCACGCTTCTTCTATCAATATTAATTTCCTGATACCCTTTAGTTTACGCATTTTGGAAATAAATACTTCCATGATAATAATGGTTGTAATCGGGAACAGGATTTTGTGGTCTTTGATATTATCCAACTCAAAGACAATGAAGCGTTTATGCAGCAAATCAAGCTCCTTGTCGGAGTTCAGCAGGTAATCATATTCGCCCCCTTTGTAGTAAGGTTCTAATACATTCAGGAAGTTGTCTATATCGAAATCCTTTTCCCGGACGTTTTTTTCTTGCAGGTGTTCCCGGTAATCGGTTTTCACATACTCGTAGAATGTATTGAAGCAGGGAGTAACCGAACTGTCCTTAGTAATCAGTTCGATATAGGAACTTACGGCGTTTGACAAAGCCACTTCTTCCGCCCGTGTGGGTGCTTCATCATCCCTTTTCCACAGGGTCAGGATAAGCGTTTTGATACTCTCTTTCTTTTCAATATCGAATACCCCATCTTCCACATAGAAAGGATTAAACGCTATCGGGTTTTCAGTGGTATAGGTAAAATATATCCCATCTTCCCCGTGCGTTTTCCGGTTAATCATTTCACATAGACCCAAGTAACTGTTTCCGGTATCAACCAGTAGGACGTGCGCATTTTGTTCGTAATACTGGCGCACCATGTGATTGGTAAAAAATGACTTGCCGCTACCACTCGGCCCAAGTATGAACTTGTTGCGATTGGTAATGATACCTTTTTTCATTGGCAGGTCTGAAATATCAATGTGCAACGGCTTTCCTGTGACCCTATCCACCATCTTGATACCAAAGGGAGAAAGCGAACTTTTGTAGTTCGTTTCTTCGGTGAACAGGCAAAGAGCCTGTTCGATAAAGGTATAGAAACTTTCTTCCGCCGGGAAGTCCGCCTGATTGCCGGGTATTCCCGCCCAAAACAAGGTCGGCGTGTCGGTGGTGTTGTGGCGTGGCTTGCACTCCATAAGTGCGAGCTGTGACCCCACATCATTTTTAATGTGTTTGAGTTCGTCCCGGTCATCACTCCACGCCATGATGTTACAATGACATCGCACGGAAATAAGCCCCTGTGAATGTGCTTCATTCAAATATTCCTCAATCCAAGACTTGTTAATCTGATTGGCACGGCTGTATTTGGAAAGGGAGTGCATATTGCGAGCCATCTTTTCAAACTGTTTCAGGTTCTCCGTATGGTCGTCAATGAAGATATACTGGTTATAGATATGATTGCAGGAGAGCAGCACGCCCACCGGAGAAGCAAACGAAAGTCTGCAATCCGAACGGTCGGTGGATAGCTTTTCATAGCGGGTATCTGTTCCCACCTTGCCCGGCATATCTTCCGCATCCGAAAGGGTATGCAGACAAAGAATATCATCGCCAATCTTCATTTCGTCAGCACCCAGTGAAATATCTTTTAGTGTGGTAGTGTCGGTCTGTGAGAGTGAAAAGTATTTTTCCACGATACCCGCCGTTTCCCTTGTTCCGGTGATTTCGTCCGAAGTCAGGCGGGTAAGGGTAATGAAACCGCTATCGTTCATAATGCTTTCAAACTGCCCCACCGCTTCGAGAAATTTTGTAACCGTTTCCTTGTCCTTTATCTCTTTGGGGACAAGGAAGCCCCGGCAAAGGGTGGAAAAATTACTCTGCATCCGGCTGCGTTCCTTTGTTGTTTTCGTCAGGAACAGGTAGCAGGAATGATTTAAGAACGGTCGTTCATTAAAATGCCGTTCAAAGGAACGGGAAAGGAAACTCAAATCATCCTTTTGGATGTCAGGCGCATAGTTTTCTTTGATGAACCAGTCCTGTTTATGAACGATGCTGTAATCGGGCAGCACCTTTACCGCCTTGTTCCAAGCGGAATGTATCGCTTCGTATTCGATTGCCGTGACGGTGAACAGTTCCGGCAGTTCCACCCGGAACGCCACCGTTATGTCGGCGTCTTTGGAAACGATGCACCCGTTTTCCACCGTGAACAGTGGAAACTTGTTTTCCAGCGTGGTAGCTTTTAATATATTTCTCATTTCGATGCTTGTTTTAAATGGAATAATCGGGATATGGCTTTTCGGTTGATGATATGGAAAGGGTGGCTTTTGCGTGCGGACAATTTCATTAACCCGTGTGTCCCGTACTTTTCGTTTAACCGGAATGTGAGCCATACAAGCAGCGTTGCCGAAGTAACGCCGAAGATGATGCACACCCACTGGTTAATGCCTACCATGTACATGATGATGAAAAGCACGAACAGGGCTAACAGCCCGCCCGCAAAAATGAAAAGATACTGACTTTTCAACCCTTTAAACTCAACTGGCTTGCCTATCCCCCTGTTAATCGGATAGTCTGCCATAGTCCATTTCTTTAGAGGAAGAATGAACGTAGGATAGTGGCAGCGACAATCAAAAAGATACAAGCACCAAACCAAGAAGCCGCCGTTTTACTGGTGTCAGGGTCGCCCGAAGAAAACTTGCCATAGACTTTCACGCCGCCAATCAAGCCCACCACCGCACCGATGGCATAAATTAATTTTGTCGCCGGGTCGAAATAGGACGTTACCATGTTGGTAGCTTCTGTAATACCCGCCATGCCGTTACCTTGTGCAAAAGCGGAGGATGCAGCCAAAAGCACGACTGCCGAAAAGAGAACTTTCTTTTTCATTATAAATACATTGATTTTTAAATTGCCGGACGGTTGGATAGTCCGCCCGACGGAGTGATTAATAATTGATATTTTTGTGGTTGCGGGGAGTGTTCCCCATGTTCGGAAAGGTTTGTCTTAACCGTAATCTCTTTGTTTCATCATCTTATTATTTAAAGTTTACCATTAAAGAAAATCGTTCATGGCAAAGTCTGCCATTTCATCATTTCCGGCAGCCGGGACGGTGGCGGGCACGGGTATCTCATGCTTTTGTAAAAGTTCCGCCACCCGTGACCTGCCCCCGTTAATCTGCTCCACCAGCGAATGAAACAGGTTTGTTTCCGTCCGGCAGATGGTTTGAACCGCTTGCCGTTCTTCTGTGTCGGATGCTTGTTTTATCTGAATGACCTGAACCATTTGCGCCAGTTCCCCCAGTGTGATACCTTGCGCCATTTCCGGTTCACCCTCACCCATGTAACAGGCGATTTCTTCCGCTTCGATTTCATCCGCCGAAACGTCCGTTTCTTCCGTATTTTCCGTTTCAAATTCCATTTCAAATTCGGTTTCAATCGCTTGCGCAGCAGGTGTTTCAGTTACCGTTTCATCGCTTTGCGGGACAAATATAGAAGCATTATCCACCCCTTTTGAAAGGTGTCCTAAGATGTCCCCGTTTGTCCTCATTTGTCCCATCCGGTAACGGCTTGCACCTACAAGACAATTACCGTTTCCGGCTTTCACGGTCGGTTTGCTTTCCGGTTGTTCCGGCTCTCTTTTCCCACCCGTGAACCATGTTCCCAAGCTATCCCTGTATCGCCATAAGAGAACGGCGTAATACAGGAGTGTTCCGATAATAAACCATTTCAACATATCAGAACGGCTTTTCAAATTTGCTTTCGTACAGTTCGTTTATCTCGTCCTGAAACTGGTCGAAATGCCGGAGCAGGATATTTTCTACATAGCTGCTCACGGTTGCCTTGCGTCCGCCGATAACGGTTACTATCTTCATTAGCTTTTCGTGTGTGGTACGGCTGACATATAACGGTTGGCGGTCGGTCAAGTCCACCCGCATGAAATAGCTTTCCCGGTAATCGCCCGGAGTGTTCTTTTTCCGGCGGGCAGGTTCTTTCACCGCCTTTTCTTCCTTTGGTTCTGCCTTGATTTCCGGTTTATCTGCCGTTTCCACAGTACCCGTTTTATCGTCCGGTTTATCCGGTGTTTCCACCGCCACCGATGGCGTTTCCTGTTTTTTCACGGGCAAGCCCTGTGAAATAATCTCTTTCATAAAATCCTCGTCTATTTGCGGTTTCCCGCCGCTTTGCTTTGCCATATCGTTACAGTTTTATAAGGTATGCGATTTCGGTTATCAGTTCTTCCATGTTGCTGCCCTTTACCAGCCGTTTGTCCGCCGGGAACAGCGTAGAACGGAACACGGTTTTACGCTGTGCGTCCAGTTCCTTTTTAAACCTTTTGGTGTCCGGGATAAATACTTTCATAAGGGGTAGTTCCAATTCCCCGATGGTCTGTTCATACAGGGTGTAGAGGTCTGTTTTTTCCCTGCCATCTACCATGTTCCAAAAGAGATAAAGCCCTTTTAGTCGGCACACTTCATTCTTTACCAATAGTTTGTCGATAGCCACAGCAAAGGATAGGCTGCTTTCCAATACCACCCGGTCGGCGGCTATGGGAGTGAAAATATAATCCACCCCTGAAAGCGAATTGATAACACCCTCACTGTTCACCGTTCCGGGCAGGTCGAAAAAGACCACATCATAATCCGCCCCGGCAGACGCAAGAAATTCATCCGCCGTTTTTATCGCTTCGTCCGGTGAACTGCACAGCACCGGGTACGCTTTCTTTCCCAGTGCTTTGAACTGGCTGAAAGCAAGCTGTTTGTAATACTCATCACCGTTCACCTGTTCGGCATCCCGTTTGCGCATGGCACTGATACTGTGTTGCGGGTAGTCGCAATCCACGACCGCCACGTTATACCCTTTCAGGTAATACAGGTAACTTGCCACCAAGACGGTGAACGTTGTTTTGCCGACCCCGCCCTTTTGGGTGGAGAAAGCCACATACAAGGTTTCTTTCTTCATTGTCATTTTGAATTATTGTGATACATCTTTATTTCATTCCATCCGTTCAGATTGACGGATGGTTTTCTTTCGTTCCATGTTGAAAGCTCGAAAGCCGGAATGATTGTTTCCTTTCTGCAAAAACAGCCTGTTTTCTTTCTTGCTTTTTTGTTTTCATTCATTCCACAAAGACAGCTTGTTTTCTTTGCAGACAGTTTGCTTTCCCGATTGAATGACCGTTTCCTTTCAATCATTCCATCCGGTTTGCTTTCCTGCTTTCTTGAAAGATTGCAATCTTGAAATCTTGTTTTCAAGTTTTCAAAACCGCTTTCTTTCCGTCCGCTTTCCGTTACATATATCCATCTATCCATATTGCTTTCTTTCTGAAATCCGGGACAAATAAACGTAGAAAAACACCCCCTTTCGAGATGTGTCCTCAAATGTCCCCGTTTGTCCTCATTTGTCCTATAACCCGCTATTTCACAGCATTTTTAATACCCGTTACTTTGCAACCGAAAGGTATCGGTCAGGCTAACCAAGCCCCCGCCGCCGGGAGCGTTCCAATATCCGCTAACTCCAATCCGTCCGTAGGCGGATTTTTATTTGCACTGGCAAATAGCAAGGTGTGTTCTAAGCAGCTTGAAATTCTTTCAGCAGCTTTGAACGCCTTGCCCGGACGAAGCCGGGATAGGGTCACTCCGAAGTCGTAACCCTTTAAAAAAAGAAGCATGAAACAGAAAAATGAAAATGCGCCCCGTCCGGGTGGCGCAGGACGCAAGCCCAAAGCAGACCCGGCAGTGTTCCGGTACTCTATCAGCTTCAATGCGATAGACCACGCCCGCTTTTTGGCATTGTTCGACCAGTCCGGTATGCGCACCAAAGCGCATTTTATCACCGCCCGCATCTTTGGCGAACCGTTCAAAGTGATTAAAATCGACAAGGCGGCGGTAGAATATTATACCCGGCTGACCGCTTTATATTCCCAGTATAGGGGTATTGCCGTGAATTATAATCAGGTGGTAAAGGCTCTAAATACCAATTTTTCAGAGAAGAAAGCACTCGCATTTCTCTATAAACTGGAAAAGGCAACGATAGAACTTGCCGACCTGAACCGCCAAATTATTGAACTGACCCGTGAATTTGAAACAAGATGGTTGCAAAAATAAGCGTAGGCAGTTCCCTGTTCGGTGCGCTATCCTACAACCAAAACAAGGTGGATGAAGAGCAGGGAAAGGTACTTTTAAGCAACCGTATGTTTGAGAGCGAGGACGGAAATTTCAGCATCCGGCGTTGTATGGAATGTTTCGATATGCACCTGCCCGCAGACCTGAAAACGGAAAAGCCGATTATCCATATCTCCCTGAACCCGCACCCGGACGATGTACTTTCCGATAGCCAGTTGGCGGATATTGCCAAAGAGTATATGGATAAGTTGGGGTACGGCAACCAACCGTATATGGTTTACAAGCACGAAGATATTGCAAGGCATCATATACATATCGTTTCCATCCGGGTAGATGAAACGGGCAAAAAGATAAACGACAAGTTCGAGCATATCCGCAGCAAACAAATCACCCGTGAACTGGAACAGAAGTACGGTCTGCATCCGGCGGAGAAGAAACAGGCAACCGACCGCCCCGAACTTAAAAAGGTGGACTACCGGGCAGGGGACGTAAAGCACCAGTTATCCAATACGGTGAAAGCCCTTGCCAGCAGCTACCGTTTCCAAAGTTTTACGGAATACAAAGCGTTGCTATCTATATATAATGTACAGGCGGAAGAAGTGAAAGGGGAAGTGAACGGTAAACCCTATAACGGCATTGTCTATTCGGCGACCAATGACAAGGGAGAAAAGCAGGGAAACCCGTTCAAATCATCCTCTTTGGGTAAGTCGGTAGGTTACGAAGCCATCCAGCGACACATCAAGAAATCCGCAAAGGACATTCAGGACAAGAACCTGAAAGAGCGTACCCGCCGGACGGTTGGGGCAGTAATGAAATCCGCCCGTAGCCGGGAACAGCTTATTACGGAATTGAAAGCGAAAGGCATAGATGTTCTTTTCCGGCAGAACGATACAGGCAGGATATACGGTGTAACATTCATCGACCACGAAAACCGTACCGTCCTGAACGGTTCACGGTTGGGAAAGGACTTTTCCGCCAATGTGTTCAACGACTATTTCAAATGGTTGGAAAACATACCCGAAAAGGAACGGGGTGGACATTCCGCTGCAGAGCTTTGGCAGCATCACCGTCACGAATCCTCTAGCACGCTCGAACTGGCGGCAGGCATTCTTTCTATGGAAACCAATCCGCGGGATTACGAGGAGGAAGCCTTCGCACGCCGCATGAAGAAAAAGAAGAAGGCCGGACGCAAGCGTGGCATTTAGACAAAACAAGTATCAACCTTTTTATACACAATCCTTATGCAACAGGAAGACGATTTGAGGGCCCTCGCTAAGATAATGGAATTCGGCAGGGCTGTGAGTATTTTTCTTTTGGTGGTGCATGTCTATGTGTACTGCTATCCGAGCATGACCGCATGGCATCTGAATCTTGCGGTCATAGACAAGATTCTGGTAAACTTCAACATTCACACGGGCATTTTCGACAACATCCTCTGGAGCAAGTTGCTGGCGGTGCTTTTGCTGGCCATCTCCTGTCTGGGCACACACGGGGTCAAGGGAGAGAAAATCACCTGGCCCAAAATCTATGCGGCACTGGTTGCCGGATGTACGTTCTTTTTTCTGAACTGGA
>OGMO01001176.1_pt1 | contig 17426 bp, 12 predicted proteins | sample 1573241 | NCBI WGS metagenome assembly OGMO01 (sample SAMEA2581896, study PRJEB24529) | metagenome | biome: Human gut stool | place: China | collected 2011 | reverse complement strand
AGCACGCCCGAGATGCGGTACACGGCGGACTCGCGGTCCCAGGCGCCGTCGGCGAAGCTCGAGCCCATGGCGACCATGAAGGTCACGTAGGTGGTCGAGAGCGGCAGCTTGAGGCTCGTGGCGGAGGCGATCAGGATGGCGGAGACGATTAGGTTGATCGAGGCGCGCACGTAGTCGAAGGGCAGCGGAATCTCGCCCTTGACGACGGGGAGCGGCTCGAAGCGGGAGGCGATGCCCCTCTGCATCGGCATCGGGATGATCTGGCTGATCACCTTGCCAAGGCCCATGGCGCCGCGCACGATCATGCGGCCGGGCGCGGAGGCGCCGAACTGTTCCTGCGTGCCGGAGCGGCTCGAAGAAAGGTTGATGGAGGTCTGGATGACGCGGTGGGCCTTCTTGGAGAACCAGAGCGTGAGGACCATCACGAAGCCCGAAAGGAGCAGGAAGGCGGTCGGAGCCGTGGAGGGCTTCAAAAGGCCGCCCATCATGAAGGCGTTGTCGGCGGCGCCCGAGGCCTGCCATTCCTTCCAGCTGTCCCAGGCGGCGAGCGGAACGCCCACGAAGTTCACGAGGTCGTTGCCCGCGAAGGCGAACGCGAGGGAGAACGTGCCGGCAAGGATGATGATCTTGAAGATGTTGACGCGGAAGACCGTGATGAGCACCTGGAAGAGCACCGTCAGGCCCGTGAAGAGCGAGAAGAGGATGACGGCCGTGTGGGCGTTGATCCACTGGATCCACTCGGGACGCATGAAGCTCGCGCCCTTGGCGCCCTTCATCACGAGGAAGTAGATGATGGCCGTAAGCGCGATGCCGCCGTAGATGGCGCCGATGCGGCGGTAGGCCTTCTCGAACTTGAAGGTGAAGATGAGGCGGGCGAGGTACTGCACGACGGCGCCCGAAATGAAGGCGACGACGACGGAGATCAGAATGCCCGAGACGATGCCGAGCGACTTGCTCGAGTTGATGTAGTCGGCGACGTCGGAGAGCGGAGCACCCGCGTCGATGAGCTTGAAGAGTGCGGCGGCAAAGGCGGCGCCCATGAGCTCGAACACGATCGAGACCGTGGTCGACGTCGGGAGACCGAGCGAATTGAAGGCGTCAAGCAGGATGACGTCCGCCACCATGACCGCGAAGAACACGATCATCAGCTCGGAGAAGGTGAAGAGCTGGGGATGGAAGACGCCGGAGCGGGCGATTTCCATCATGCCCGAGGAGAACGTTGCACCCGCGAGCACGCCGATCGAGGCGACCCAGAGCGTCGTGCGGAAGGAGGAAATGCGGCAGCCGAGGGCCGAATTCAGAAAGTTGACGGCGTCGTTCGAGACGCCGACGAAAAGGTCAATGACTGCGATGACCCCGAGGAAGGCCAGCAGCACGAGATAGTATTGTTCCATTTCAGATGTAAGCGTTGGTAAGACAACGCCCGCATTCTGACTGCTCCGCGTGACGGCTCCGTGACGGAATTATGACAATTTGATGACAGCCGTCATATTCAACCTTTTCCCCTGCGCCGCGGTCGTCTTCAGGCGACGCCAACGCCCGTCAAGCCCTCTCTTCTCCCCTTTTCATCCGTCGTTTCAGCCTGTTCTTCTCTTTTGTGTGACACGACGGCATTCACAGCTCCTGAACGCAGAAACGCCCGCCTTTCGTTTGAAAGGCGGGCGCACTGCATCCTCAGCATGACCGTTTGAGGGCGGTCAACCCCTTGACTTGTTTTGACCTGCTCTTATTAGAGAAGGGTCAGGAAGCGCGTGAGCATGCGCACGCGGCTTTCGATCGTGTCGACGCGGAGGTATTCGCGTTCGGAGTGGAAGCAGCCGCCGGCAGGGGCAACACCGTCGACGACGGGGGTGCCGGCCTGGGCGATGCGGTTGGCGTCGGAACCGCCGCCGGCGTCGACCCAGCCCGCTTCAAAGCCTTCGAGGCGGGCGGCTTCGTTGATGAGCTCGACGAGTTCGCGCGTCTTTTCCGTGCAGGGCATGGCCGGGGAGACGGAGGCGCGGCGGGCGTCGACGGTGATGCCGTCGCCCCAGTTCATGGCGGCGAGCTTTTCAATGCCTTCGTCGATTTCGCGGCCGTCCTCGTCGTTCCAGCGACGGGTGTCGATGCGGATGGAGCAGGTTTCGGGAACCGTGTTGCAGACCGTGCCGCCCTGGATGACGCCGACGGTCACGCTCGTGCCCTTGCCTTCGAGGTCCTGGAGCTTGGTGACTTCAATCGTGAACTTGGCGGCGGCGAGAATGGCGGAACGGCCGTCCTGCGGGTTGTTGCCGGCGTGGGCGGCAACGCCGTGGAAGGTGACGTCCCAGACGGAGCGACCCTTGCGGGAGCGCACGAAGGCGCCGCTGGCGCGGCCCGGTTCGGAGACGACGGCGCGCTTGGCCTTCCTGGCCATCGTGGCGAGCCATTCGCGGGAGGAGAGCGAGCTCACTTCTTCGTCGGGGTTGTAGCAGACGGCGATGGCGAGACGGTCGAGGTCTTCCTTGCGGGCGTTCTTGAGGGCGTGGAAGATGGCGATGACGCCGGCCTTGCAGTCGGCGCAGCCCGGACCGTAGACCGTGCCGTCCTCGACGCGGAACGGACGCTGGGCGACGGTGCCTTCAGGGTAGACCGTGTCGAGATGGGCGTTGAACATGATGTCGAACTTTTCAGCGCCCGGCTTGTTCGTGGCGAAGAGACCGCGGCCGGCCTTGTCGCCGAGGTCGACGAGTTCGGTGTGGAAGCCGATTTCGTCATAGTGGCGCTTCATGATTTCGGCGACGCGCGTGACGCCGTCGCAGGTGTTGCTGCCGCAGTCGATGTTGACGACTTCTTCGAGGTCCTTCAGATAGGTTTCAAGCATTCGCTCTCTCCGCTTGGTGATTCGGTTGTTGGTCCGTGAACGGGCACGTGGTCCGCCCGTCCGATGGGAGAGATTGTGGATCAAGACGAAACGCCCCGCCTTGTACCTTGGTTCAAGCGGGGCGCACGATGCATTTTCGGAGAGAGTCTGGCTCCCTATTCTCAGTCGTCGGTGAAGTCCCTGTCCTCGGGCACCTTCTGGTCCTCGGCGAGTTCGCCGATGGCGGAGAGGAAGTGGTGGAGTTCAAGGGCGGAGCGCACCTCAAGCTTGCGGCAGGCGTTCGAGCGGTGGATCTTGACGGTGTGCTCCTGAATGTCGAGCTCGGCCGCGATCTGCTTGTTGAGCATGTCGCGGGCGACGAGCCTGACGACGAGCTGCTCGCGCTCGGTGAGCGTTGCAAAGCGCTCGCGCTTTCGCTCGACGTCGATAGCCTCGCGGCGGTGCGCGATGTTCTTCGCGATCATGCGCCTGACGCTCTCGCGCAGCTTCGCGGGCTCGACGGGCTTTTCGCAGAAGTCCTCCGCGCCTCGCTTGAGGGTCGAGACCGCCATGCTGATGTCGCCGTGGCCCGAGAGAAAGAGGATCGGCAGGTCGATCCCCCTGCGGGTCATCTCCTCCTGAAGCTCAAGCCCGCTCATGCCCGGCATGCGCACGTCGAGCACGAGGCATCCGGGGTGTCTCAGATCGTCCTTTGCGAGGAACTCCTCCGCGCTCTCGTAGGCGACGGCGTTGATGCCGCCCATGCGGAGCATGAAGGCCTCGGAATTGCGGACGGTCTCCTCGTCGTCGACGATGCGCGCGAGCGGCTCGTAGAGATCGGGATTGGGCATGCTGGTGAACATGATTGAAGTGACTCCTATGCGGCTTCGGCGGACCTGACCTGCGGAAGCGAAAGCAAGACGACGAGGCCCTGAGGCTCGGCGCGGCGGAAGGTGAGGCGCCCCCTGTGGCGCTCGGCGATGACGCGGCAGATCGAAAGTCCGAGACCGAGGCCCTCGAACTTCTCGCTCGTGACGGGGTGCGAGAGCTCGGCGAACTTCTTGTCGTCGAGCGGCAGGCCGTTGTCCTCGACCTCGAGCACCCAGCGCGGGTTGTTTTCGACGCTGAGGTCGGCCTTGAGGCGCAGCCTGATCTCGGGGTGCTCGACGCCGCCCGACTGCAGCGCGTGGAGCGCGTTCTTCAGGGTGTTGACGACGAGGAGCTCGAGTTCGAGCGGATCCCCTTCGACGGGGGCTGCGTCGACGAGGTCGGCCGACACTCGGACGGACGAGCTTGCGGCGCCCGAGCGGAAGGTCGAGTACGCCGACTTCACGACGGCGCAGAAGTCGATCTCGCGCTGCAGGCCCTCCTTCTGCTTGGCATAGCGGCGCACGCGCTCGACGATGCTCGAGACGCGCTCGGCCTGGCGCCCGATCTCGCGGGTCGCCTCGTCGATGACGGGGTCGTGCCCCTTGCCGCCGAGATAGAGCGAAAGGCCGTCGGCGTAGTTGATGAGGGAGGCGACGGGCTGCCTGAGCTCGTGCGCGATCATGCTCGAGAGTTCCGAGACGATGCCCGCGCGCTCGAGCTGCGAGAGGCGCTCGCGGTCGCGCCTCGCATGGTCCTCAAGCGCATCCTTCTCGTCGATCACCTTGACGAGCGCCTTCGTGCGGCGCGCGACGATCTTGCTCACCGACACGCTGTAGAGCATCGAGGCGGCGAGGATGAGAAAGCCGATGACGAGCGCGTACTTGTAGCGTTCCTCCACCACCGAGAACCTGGCGTCGGACGCCCTGTTCGTGGGCGCATAGGCGAACTTCTCCGCCACGCGGCGCACGTTCCTGTAGTCGTTGGCGAGCGTCCACCTGTAGCCCGACTCGGGGACGGGCATCGAGTAGACCGCGGCCGCGATGCGGCGCCTGACGTCCTCAGGGACGTAGGTCTGGGCGGCGAGCGCAAGACCGGGGAAGAGCTCGGTGGAACTCACGCAGGCAAGCCCCTGCGGCGGCTTCTCGCCCACGACGCGAAGGCTCCCGGGCTCCAGGAGGCCCGCGGCCGTCAGGGCCTCGAGCTCGCACACGCGCAGAATGCCCACGTCGGTGTCACGCTCGAGCACGGCCCGCGCAACGGGCAGGCCCGAGGATCCGAGGAAGGTCGTCTTGCCGAAGAAGTTCTTCGGATACTGCGAGACGTTGGCCACCTCGTCGAGCGCCGCGACCCAGCCGTCGAAGGACGCCATGCCCGCGGCCGCCACGAAGGCGGTCCTCAGGTCGGAGACCTGGTTGTAGCGCGTGTCGTCCGCCCTCACCACGAAGACGGAGCCCGCGGCCTTTTCGGGATCGGTCGCCTGCGGGGGCTTCAGGGTCGAGATCCACTCGACGCCCGCGCCCATGTCGGAGAGATAGATGTAGTAGCCGCTCGTGACGAGAAAGAGGTCGACCTCGTGGCTCACGACGGCGGTCTGAAGGTCGAACGGCGCGTACTTGTGAAGCTCGACCTTGACGTCGGCCCCGCGCTTGCCCGCCCCCTTGAGGCTTTCCTCAAGACGGGCCGCCAGGGGTTCCATGAAGGTCGACCCCTGTCCGAGATCGAGCGGATCGGCGTAGCCGATGCGAAGCGAGCCGTCGAAGTGCCTCACGGCCTTCGCGGGCGTCTCGATGGCGACGGACACGTCCTCCTGAACGCCCGCCTCGGGCGTTTCGGCTTGTGCCGTGCTGAGTAGAAGTGCCGCCAGAAGGGCGAGCATTGCTGATGGGCGCATGAGTGTGTGGCCTTGAGGACCCGGCATGCGGTCGGGCCGGGTCGTTCTGTTGTTCTTGTGCGGTCGAAGCCGACCGGGATCCATTAATTATGCGCATTCGGCACGATCCCGACCAGAGGAGGTTCCCGAAAAGGCGCGCGCGGAAAATCGGGTAGGAGCCCGTGGATTATTTCCACGGGCGTCCTCCCACACCACGTGGCGTACGGTTCTCGTACCACGCGGTTGCGAGCAGTCATCGGAGTGTCCTCCGTCCTCTCTGTTCTTCTGTTTGCATACCCTGTTCCCTTTACCTACCTCAGTAGACCGCTCTGTTCCGCAGAGTTCTCATTCAGAGGCGCTCCCGTGTGGAGCATTCAGGTAGCCCAGAAAGGGGTGCGGGCAGCAGGAGGAAACTGACTCGCTTCGGTCCTTCCTCGGATTTCGAGTACTATGACCTCTGCTGACTCCTTACGACAAGTTTTGCTCCGGAGTTCAAACTCCGTCCGTAAGGCCTCCCAGGGTAAGAACACAATCTTTCCCGTCATCTATCCGCCGCATTTACACCGAGAGTTCCGTATAGCTTGGGGCTTCAGTTTCTTTGGCAACCTTACCCACTCCCATATGCCTGATGCGGTTCCTGTTCGTCGGACCAACGGTTTGCCTAGGGCTTCCTTCAGATTCCACCTCACGATGGACACCCTTGCCTTCGGCTATGCGCTTGGTGCTATCCCCTGCGCTCGGGACTTTCACCCGTTAGATTGTGCCCATGCCTGGCACACCAAAAAAAAGGCGGGCGCCCCGTACAGGGCGTCCGCCGAGAAGAAAAGCGGCCGGCAGGAGAACCCGGCCGCTTTGAGAGGAAATCGATGTGTTTCGAATCGATGTGTTTCGATGTCTAGGCTTAGTTTTGGATGATGGTCATGAGAACCATCACGATCAGACCGCCCGTCATCGGGATCGCCGTGCGGCGAACCAGAGCGAAGGGGCTGATGCCCGAGCAGCCTGCCACGGCCACGACCACGGCGGTAATCGGAGACATCACGCGGGCAAGACCCGTCGAGAGCTGCATCGGCATGAGAAGCAGGATGGTCGAGACGCCGAACTGCTGCGCGAAGTCGGGAACGAGCGGAGCGAAGGCGAAGAACGGAGCGTTGCCGGAGCCCATCACGACGCAGGAAATCGAGATGAAGGACACGACGACGATCATGATGGCGTAGGCCGGAAGACCGAGGTTCTGCGTGCCGGCGATGAGGTAGTCGATCGTGCCGGTGGCGATGAGGCCCTTGGCGAAGAGTTCGCCCGCGACGATGAGGGTGATCACCGTGGCGAACTGGCGGCCCATCATGTTGAAGAATTCAAAGCCGGTGTTGAGCACGTCCTTGACGGCCTTGCGGGCGAGTTCGCAGCACAGGGCGACCGTGAAGGAGATGAACATGGCGGTCGGAACGTCGAGCTTGACCGTGTCGATCACGAAGCGGTTGAAGACGATGAGCAGGACGAGCGGGATCATCGGCAGGAGACCGTACCAGGCGGGAGCGCCCTTGACGTCGATCTTTTCCTGCTTGGCGGTGGCTTCGTCAACCTCGTTGGCCTTGTCGCCGTCCTTGGCGTCGAAGTAGCGCTGCGTGAAGAAGTGGAGGGCGGCGACGGCGATCGTCACGACGATGCCGACGGGGATCTGGTACTCGACGAAGTAGGTCATCGTGTCCATGCCGGCCACCTGGGCGGCGTAGTTCGCGGCACCGGAGGTCGGGCCCATGTCAAGGCAGGAGACCGTGGCGATGACGGCGGCGGCGGAGAGGCGGGAGGCGCCGAGACGCACGAGGACCGGGTAGATCGTGACCATCAGGAGCATCGCGAGGCCGGAGGCGGACGGGATGAAGAGGTCGGCGATCGCGCCGATGATGTAGGCGAGCGAGAGCACGAAGTACGGCGAGCGGAAGATGCGCAGCGGCCTGCAGAGGTAGTCGGCCATGATGGCGGAGGCGCCGATCATGGACATGTACTTGGAGTAGCCGGCGGCCGACATGATCAGAAGACCAATGCCCGCGGTGCGGCTCGACATCAGCGACGTAATGCACTTGAAGAGGTCGAAGCCGATGAAGCCCGTGCTGGCGACGCCCTTCGGAAGGATCTGGGCGCCGTTGGGCAGAAGCCCGAACGCGTCCATGGCGATCGAGCAGATGAGAAGCGTGAGGCCGCCGAAGAAGAGCACGAACTGTGCCTTCATCTTCTTGAGCAGGATGACCACCACCATGATGGTGACCAGAAGAGAAATGATGACGCCGACCATGGCTGACGTTCCTTTTGGTATGTGTTGGTTCTTTTGGGTCCGGGTTGGAGGTCCGCCGGCCGCCCGCCGCAGGTCACGGCGGGAGGCGGAAAGGGAGCGGACTGTGGGGGATTCTGAACGAAGCCCGACGCATGCACCATGTACCAAGGTTCAAGGACGCGGACTTTTTCGGCGTTCATAATGGGTCCGCATCGGGGAACGGCGCCCCGGACACAGCCTCCGTCCGGGACGCCTCTCCCCTGCTTCGACCACAAGCGTCCGAGCCCGGCAACAGCCTCCGTCCGGGTTCGGGCGCACCCCCTGCAAACCGAGGGGCCACCATTTGATTCGTCAAAGGAGAATCTTCCATGGACAAGAAAGCCGCACTGCTCGAACGCTTCATGCGCTATGCAGCCATTTCCACCCAGAGCAATCTGAAGGCCGGCTGCGTGCCGAGCAACCCGCGTGAATTCGAACTCGCCGAAATGCTCGCCGGCGAACTTCGTGAAATGGGCTTTGAAGGCGTTGAAGTCGACGAGCACGCCATCGTCTACTCGAAGCTTCCCTCCAACCTGCCCGAAGGCACGAAGGCTCCGGTGATCGGCTGGGTCGTCCACATGGACACCGTCGACGTCGGCCTCTCCCCGGACGTCCATCCGCAGGTTGTCAGGAACTACCAGGGCGGCGACATCTGCCTCAACAAGGAAAAGGACATCTGGCTCAAGACGGCCGAACATCCTGAAATCGAACGCTACGTGGGCGACGACATCGTCGTCTCCGACGGCACGTCCGTGCTTGGCGCCGACGACAAGTCCGCCATCGCCAACGTCATGACGGCCCTCTCCATCGTCACGAGCGAAAACCGTCCGCACGGCGACATCCACATCGTCTTCGTTCCCGACGAAGAACTCGGCGAACAGGGCGCCCGCAAGATGGACTTCTCCAAGTTCCCCGTCGACTTCGCCTACACGATCGACTGCTGCGAACTCGGCGAAGTGGTCTGGGAAACGTTCAACGCCGGCAACGCCAAGCTGACGGTCAAGGGCGTCACGGCCCACCCGATGTCCTCCAAGGGCGTCCTCGTCAACCCGATCCTCGTCGTGCACGACTTCATCAACATGCTCGACCGCGCCGAAACGCCGGAATGCACCGAAAACCGCGAGGGCTTCGTCGTCCTCAAGACGATGCAGGCCAACCCGAGCCAGGCCGTCCTCACGATGAAGGTCCGCGACCACAACAAGGCCCTCTACGAACGCAAGAAGGAAAAGCTCGTGCGCGCCGCCGAGTACCTCCGCTTCCGTCACCCGAAGGCCAAGATCGAGATCGAACTCTCCGACTCCTACGCCAACATCGCCGACGCCGTGCGCGACGACAACCGCGTGGGCATCGACTATCTCTATGACGCCCTCGCCACGGCCGGCGTCGAGCCCAAGACCACCGCCATGCGCGGCGGCACGGACGGCTCCTACCTCTCCGTCAAGGGCATCCTCACGCCGAACTACTTCACCGGCGCCCACAACTTCCACAGCAACTGCGAGTTCCTGCCGATGAAGTCCTGGGAAAAGAGCCTTGAAGTTACGCTCGCCATCATCGACCTGACGGCGAAGAACGCCCGCGGCTGATCCCTGCGAGTGAAGTGAACAAAAAGCGGCCCTGCTGTCATGCACAGCAGGGCCGCTTTTCGTTCAGAAGGTGTCGAAGACCGCCCGCGAGAAGAGAAGCCGCCTCCCCTCGCGCTCGAAGCACCTCGCCTCGCGCCACTTCGAGAGGATCCTGCTCACGAAGGCGCGGTCCGCATGCACCATTTCGGCGAGCTGCAGGACGGTCACGGGAACGGGCACGGGCTCAAGACGCCCGGAGAGGGACTCGCCGCGCGCCCTGAAGAGCGTGTCGACGATGCGCGCAAGACGCACGTCGACGGGCAGAAGATCGTTGAGAAGCATGCCTTCCATCTGCTGCTCGTGCTGGCGAAGAAGGAAGAGATAGGCGGACGCCGCGGCATGGTCGTCGGCGGCGAGAAAGCCCACGAAGGCGCGCGCACTCACGCGGCGCATGCGAAGGGGCGTAAGCGCCCTCATGATGAGCGCGGGCGTGAAGCCCTTCTCGTGCATGAGCGCCTTGAAGGAGCCGAGAAGGCACCCGCGCCCGAAAGCCCCATCATCTGGTTCCGCATGTCGGGATGAATGGCATAGGTCGCGACCACGCCCTCGTCGATCAGATAGACCCAGTCCCTCCCCCGCAGCCTTCCATAGGCGAATCACCCTAGGCAAACCGCCTGATGCACAAGCGGAGTCTTTCGCGCTATGCTGTTTCCATCATGAAAACGCAGATCCTCCTTCCGACCCCTTCCGCTCACCATCACCTTTGGTGGCGCTCCTTCTCTTCATAGAGCGGGTCGGGCGAGCTTTGCCCAAATTCCAGTCCGAAAGGCCCGCGCTCCCGCGGGTCTTTTCGCATCAGGCGCGCAGAAGCCCCGGGACGGCGGACAAGACACAACGAAAACGTCCACAGAGGTTCCAACATGTTCAGAAGGCTCAACGAGCGCGCAAGGTCCTGCAGCAGGCGATGGCACAAGGAAGACGTCCGACTCCAATCCGTCCGCCGACAACCATCACCCGACAGGCACCCGACATGACAACGCTTCGATTCCACGGCTCCGCCGCCGTCCTCCTTCTTCCGCTCGCGCTCTTCGTGGCCGTCACGGCCAGGCTCTTCATCTCCGAGGCCGCCTTCGACCTCACGGGCCTCGCAGCCGCAGGCGTCCTCACGCTCTTCTCGGGCTCGCTCCTCGCGAAGTCCCCGTCCGAATACTGGAAGGCCGCCGTGCGCGGGGCCTCGTCCGAGCTGACGGGCACGGTCGTGCTCATCCTGATCGCCTCGGGCATCTTCTCCGCCATGATGAAGGCCTCGGGCGTCGCCGACGGGCTCGTCTTCCTCGGAGGAATGCTCCACCTCACGGGCCACGCCTTCACGGTCTTCGTGCTCCTCGCCTCCTCCCTGATGGCCGCCGCCACGGGCTCGTCCATCGGCACGCTTCTCGCCGCCATGCCGATCTTCTTCCCTGCGGGCGTCGCACTCGGTGCGGATCCCGCCATGCTCGCGGGCGCCGTCCTCTCGGGCGCCATCTTCGGCGACAACCTCGCGCCCGTCTCCGACGTCACCGTCATCTCGTCGGTCACCCAGCGCTTTCGCAACGGCACGCCCGCCGACATCGCAGGCGTCGTGCGCACCAGGCTTCCCTACGCGATGATCGCGCTCGCCGTCTCCCTGCCCGTCTACGCCTTCATGGGCGAATCCCGCCCCGTCTCCGAGGCGGCGCTCTCGGGCGACGCGTCCGCCCTTCTGATGCTCGTTCCCGTCGCCGTCCTCATCGCCGTTGCGGTCAGAACCCGCGACGTGCTGATGGCGATCTCGGCGGGCGTCGTGACGGGCACGGCCACGGGGCTTCTCATCGGCCGCCTCAGCTTCGCCACGATCTTCGCGGCCGACGACGGCAGGCTCTCGGGCTTTCTCATCTCGGGCATCAGCAACGTCTCGCCCATCATCCTGCTGTGCGTCACGCTCTTCGCCTTCACGGGCATCGTGCGCGAGGCGGGGGTGCCCGACATGATGGCGAAGGCCCTTGAAGCGGGTTCGGCAGGCCGCCCCTCCGCGCTTCGCACCGAACTCTTCCTCTCGGCCGCCACGCTCGTCGTGACGACGCTCTTTGCAGCCGTCACCTCCGCCTCCGTCGCGCTCGTCGGCTCCCTCACCGACGACATCGGCCGCGCCTCGAACGTGCACCCGTACCGCCGCTCGCACATTCTCTCGGGCCTTGCGAACAGCCTTCCCGTCCTGATGCCGTTCTCGGCCTTCGTCCTCATCACGATGGCCGCCGTCTCGGGGCTCGAAGGCGCGGCCGCCGTCACGCCCTTCACGCTCATGACCGCCGCCTTCTACCCGATCGCGCTCTTCCTCGTCTTCGGCTTCGCGGTGCTCACGGGCACGGGCCGCATGACGGAAGCGCCCGAACCCGAAGCGGCCGGGACCGCACCCGCCGCAGCCGCCCTCTGAACAACGCCCGACATGCAGGATTCACAACCAGGAGACAGACGATGGCATCTGACGACACGTTCGAACTCTACGACCTTGAGGTCACCGTTGAAGGCGACGAAAAGGACTTCGTCTGCCGCCACCACGCGGGACGCGCGTTCAGGGTTGAAGGCGAGGACCTCGTCTTTCCCGAGGGCGGTCGCTTCTCGATGTACGCGCTCGCGGCGCTCATCCCGCTTCTGCCCGCCAAGGAACGGCCCACATCCCCGAACGACTGGATGACGACCGATGCGCTCATCGCCTGTCCCGATCCCAACTGCGGAGCGAAGTTCAGGATCCGACGGACCGCCAAACGCATCCTCTCGCACGCCGAATGCACCGTCGTGCCGCTGGGCGAAAAGGCCTGAGCGGTCCGACAACCGTACAACCAGGAGCACATGATCATGACCCAAGCGCCCCTCATGGACCGAATCCGAATCACTGAAGACTATGACGTGCCGCGCGTCATCAACGGCGGCTGGCAGCTTTCTGCGGGCCACGCGCTCGAGCGTCCGCTCGACCTCGCCGACGCGTCCCGCGCCTTCAACCGCCTCATCGACATGGGATTCGACACCTTCGACTGCGCCGACATCTACACGGGCGTCGAGGACTTCTTCGGCGGCATCATCCGCGAGCGCCGCAAGGCGGGGCTTCGCCTGCCGCAGATTCACACGAAGTTCGTGCCCGACCTCAACGACCTCGCGAACGTGACGTCGGCTTACGTCGAAAACATCATCACGCGAAGCCTCAGGCGCCTCGGCGTCGAGCGGCTCGACGCAGTCCAGTTCCACTGGTGGGACTATTCGGTGCCGGGCATGGTCGACGTGGCGGGCGAGCTCGTGCGCCTTCAGGAGAAGGGCCTCATTCGCCTCATCTCCACCACGAACTTCAACGCCGTCGAGCTTCGAAAGCTCATCGACGCAGGCATTCCCGTCGCCACCAACCAGTGCCAGTACTCGGTCCTCGACCGCCGCCCCGCCATGCGGCTCGAGCGCCTCTGCCGCGAGACGGGCGTCAAGCTTCTCTGCTACGGCACCGTCGCGGGCGGCTTCATGTCCGAGAAGTGGCTCGGCGCGCCGAAGCCCGATCACTTCGAGAACCGCTCCCTCGTAAAGTACGCGCTCGTCATCGAGGATTCGCTCCGTTGGGAAGGCTTTCAGGCGCTTCTCGCCCTCATGAAGGAGATCGGCGATCCGCTCGGGCTTTCGATTGCGAACGTCTCGACGCTCTGGACGCTCTCGAGGCCCGAAGTCGCCGCAGCGATCATCGGCACGAGAAGCTCAAGGCACGTCGACGGGAACGCCGCGCTCATCGGCCGCACCCTGCCGCCCGAGGCCGTCGCCCGCATCGACGCCTTCCTCGCGGGCTTTCCGACGGTCGACGGCGACTGCTTCGACCTCGAGCGCCTCGACGGCTCGAAGCACCGCGCCATCATGCGCATGAACCTCGTCAACAGCATCGACGGGAAGTGATTGCGGAAGGCAATGCCATTTGAGAGGGCGCCCCGACCGGCCATTCGGGGCGTCCCCTACCTCTGAATCTGAACTGTAAGTTTGACCCGAAGGCTTGACCTTCCGCGCCCTGACTGAGCTTTGCCTCGAAAGACCTTTCTCAAAAGAATTGGGCGGCACCTATAATGCATCTACGGCAGAGCCGGACCCTCGAAAGCACTACTGCTTTCGCATGACCTCCGCATCCCGAGAAGACCATTTTGAAGACGGGACGGAGCCCGCCCCTCGCATGCCGAATCAAGGAGACAACACATGGCCATGAAGACCTACGACTTCGCCTACGGGCGCGGTCGCAAAACCTTTACCGTTGAAGAGGACCGCGTTCTGAAGGTGGTCCGCACCGAAGAGTTCCCGCCGATGGAGGACATCAGGGGCGGCGTGCTCGAGGCGATCCGCCACCCGATCGGCTGCCCGTCGATCGAGGAGATCGTCAAGCCCGGCGACACCGTCGCCTTCATCTGCAACGACCCGACCCGCGTCGCCAACAGCTTCGACTTCATGCCGGTGCTCGTCGACGAGATGAACCGTCTCGGCGTGAAGGACGAGGACATGAAGATCGTCTTCGCGCTCGGCACCCATCGCGCCATGACGCACGAGGAGATGGTCGAGGGCGTGGGCGAGAACGTCGCCTCCCGCCTCAAGATGTACAACAGCATCTGCACGAATGACGACGACTTCGAATACTTCGGCACGACCTCCCGCGGCACGCCCGTGCACATCCACAAGGAGCTCTGCAACGTCGACCACGTGATCCTCACGGGCACGATCGTGCACCACTACTTCTCCGGCTACGGCGGCGGCCGCAAGGCCATCCTTCCCGGTTGCGCCGCGATGGAGACCGTTCGCGTCAACCACAGCTTCATGCTCGACGAAAACGCCGCGCTCGGCCGCACGACGGGCAACCCCTGCTACGAGGACCAGATGGAGGGCGTCGCGCTCTTCGCCAAGGGCCGCTCGCTCTTCCTCTTCAATGCCATCCTGAACGCGAAGCACCAGTTCCTGCGCATGTTCGCGGGCGACTACATCGCCGCGCACAAGGAAGCCTGCAAGTTCGTCGACGAAGTCTACGGCTGCGTCATTCCGAAGCTCGCCGACATGGTGATCGTCTCCTGCGGCGGCTATCCGAAGGACATCAACGTCTACCAGATGCAGAAGACCATGGAGAACGCCTCCTGCGCCGTCAGAAAGGACGGCGTCGTGATCCTGCTCGCCGACTGCGAGGAAGGCTCGGGCTCCAAGGTGCTCGAAGAAACCTTCCGCCGCCTCAAGACCCCGGCCGCCATCAAGGCCGAGCTCGAGGCCAACTTCAAGATCGGCGCCAACAAGGCCTACGCCATCACGCGCCCGATCGAAAAGGCCCGCTACATCCTCGTGACGAGCCTTGACCGCCAGCTCGCGAAGGACATGCTCTTCACGGGCGCCGTCGACACCGTCGAGGAAGCCCTCGAGATCGCCAAGCAGTACGTGGGCGAAACCCCCGACATGATCCTGATGCCCGAAGGCTCCCTCACGGTGCCCCGCGTCGAATAAGGATCCTCCTGCGGCGAGCGTCCGCGGACGTCCCCGCACCCGACCGACTGCCGCCTGCCTGCGCCTCTCCGGCCAGGCAGGCTTTTTGTCCAGAACCACATCCCGAGGCCAGCATGCCCGACAACATCCGCTTCGACATCGACCGCGACGTGCGCATCGGTCTGCCCGAAGCCGTCTTCTGCGAGGGCAAGAGCCACGACGCGCTCCTCTCGCTCCTCAAGCGCTTTGCGTCCGACGACGAGAAGCCCATTCTCTTCACGCGCCTCTCGGAATCCGTCTGGGCGCGCGTACCTGACGACCTTCGCGCCGCCTACGACTACGATCCCCTCTCCCGCACCGCCTGGCACCACACCTGCCCGCGCCATGAAACGGGCCTTGCGAGCATCGTCTCCGCGGGCACGGCCGACGCGTTCGTGACGCACGAGGTCGCCCGCACGCTCGAGTACCTCGGCTGGACCGTCCGCCTCTTCGAGGACTGTGGCGTTGCGGGCCTCTGGCGCATTCAGGCCGCAAGGGACGACATCAACAAGGGCGACGTGGTCGTCGTCTGCGCGGGGCTCGACGCCGCGCTCGCAAGCGTCATGGGCGGCCTCACCTCGAAGCCCGTCTTCGCGGTCCCCACGTCCGTGGGCTACGGCATCGCCGAAGGCGGCCGCGCTGCGCTCTCGAGCTGCCTCGCGTCCTGTGCGCCCGGCGTTGCCGTCATGAACATCGACAACGGCTACGGCGCAGCCTGCGCCGCCGCCCGCGTCCTCTCCCTGCTTGAATCCGTGCGCGCCGCGCACTGACCGAGGAACACCGACCATGTCCGACCTCTTCAACCACCCGATCCTCACCGTCCGCATCCATGCGGGCTTCAACGCCAACGTCTTCCTCGCAGGCCTCCTCGCCCTGACGGGCCAGACCGCGGGAACGGCCCAGGCCTACATGGCGCGCCGCTTCCCCGAAGTCGACGCCGCCATCGAATTCGGCCCGCGCGCCGTCAACGGCATCCTCGGCCACACGCTCTCGATCAGGACGCCGCACGAGCACGTCCACAGAACGCCCGCCGACATTCTCCGCCACTATGAGGCGAGCACGCTCTCCGACGAAGCGAAGGCGAAGGCCGCCGCCATCTGGTCCGTTGTCGCGAACGCCGAGGCCCGCGTGCACGGCACGACGCCTGATCACGTCCACTTCCACGAGGTGGGCCGCATGGCGAACATCATCGCCGTGGGCCTCATCGCCGACTTCATGACCACGATCGATCCCGCCATGATCGTCGCAAGTCCCCTCCCGATGACCGACGGCACCGTCAACTGTGCCCACGGCGTCGTGCCCTATCCCGCACCCGCCCTCTACGCGATGCTCGACGGCGTCGCCGTGCGCCCCTGGTCGGGCGAAGGCGAGCCCGTGACGCCCACGGGGCTGGCGGTCCTGCTGGGGCTCGGCGCGCGCTTCGGCGGCTGGCCCGAGATGGTCGTCACCGACCACGTCACCGTCTTCACCCCGAAGGTCTTCGAGGGCGTCGCCAACGGCACGCTCATGGCCTTCGGCCAGCCCGTTCCCGCAGCCGAGTGAACGCCATGACGCCCGCCTTCGACGATCCTCGTTTTGAGCGGCTCGCCCTGAGGCTCTCCGAAGCTTCGAGCGACGGCGCGGTCACGCTCGCCTATTCGGGCGGGCTCGACAGCCGCTTCCTCGCGTTCTTCGCAAAGCTCGCAGGCTTTCGCGTGAGGCTCCTGCACGTCACGGGCCCGCACGTGGCGCCCGCCGAGACGGCCGAAGCCGTCGCCGAGGCAAGGGCCATGGGACTCGAGGCCGAACTCGTGCCGCTCGCCCCCGCAGACATGCCCGACCTTGCTGCCGCGGGACGCCTGCGCTGCTACGTCTGCAAGCGGCACATCTTCACGGAGCTTCTCAGGATCGCCGGCAACGCCCCGCTCTGCGACGGCACGAACCACTCCGACCTCGCCGTCTACCGTCCCGGCCGCAGGGCCCTGGAGGAACTCGGCATCCGCTCTCCGCTTGCCGAGGCCGACATCAGCAAGGCCGAGATCCGCTCGCTCGGCGCCGCACTCGGCTTTCGCAATCCGGGTCAGATGGCAAGGCCCTGCCTGCTCACCCGCTTTCCCTACGGCATGAAGCCCGCGGCCCGCGACCTGAAGTTCGCTGCCGACGCCGAAGCCGCCGTCGAGGCCCTCATGAAGGACGACGATCGGCTTCAGGGCCTGAGGTTCCGCTGCCGCTTCCCGGACGGCGTCTGCCCCGTGATGCATCTCGAGCGTAGTTCGGTCGCGCATGAAGAGGCACCGGAACTCCTTGCCGAAGGTCTCAGGAAGAAGCTCGGCGAGCGTGCGTCAGGGCTTCGCGTCGAACTTGTGGACCAGCTCTCGGGGTGGTTCGACCGGCCCGTTCGGAACTGAGAAAGTCAGAGCACGACATAGATCGGGTAGGAGCCCGTGGATTATTTCCACGGGCGTCCTCCCACACCACGTGGCG
>OGMO01001174.1_pt1 | contig 17482 bp, 8 predicted proteins | sample 1573241 | NCBI WGS metagenome assembly OGMO01 (sample SAMEA2581896, study PRJEB24529) | metagenome | biome: Human gut stool | place: China | collected 2011 | reverse complement strand
TGAAATGCATCCTGGTGGAAATAGTTATAAGGATTATGGCAATGGTTTTTATGGATTGTCCGGCTATGTCATTCGACCCCTATAATCTGGCTTTCGACCCTTACAGCAAACTGCGTGTCTTTATCAAGAAAGACCAGACCGGAGGAGCGTATGCGATAGATTACCCCACCCATAACGAAGGAAGAGGTATTGTTTATCCGGCTTCGGAAAGCAATCCGAACGATGCGTGGTGGAAACTGCCGGACATGCAGCATGTGTTTATGCACGAGATGGGACACTGCGTGCAGTGGATGCCCAAACAAGGAAAATATATCATGGAAGGTGTGCAGGATTGTGACCGACAGGGGTATCAGGAAGGATGGCCGGACGCTGTGAAAGTAGCGAGCAAAGGATATATTCTGGCTACGCAAAAAGAAGAATATCAGGCTGCTATCGCCAAGTCTTACCGGAATCCGCAGAGTGATAAATACTTTGTCTGGCAGGTTGACTATAATACTTCCGGTGCTTTTATGAGTTGGCTGCGTCTTTATAATGGCGACTTCGTACGTATGTTGCCGTGGACGGTGCTGATGGACGAACTGACCAACCAGTGGAGCCTGGAGGATGCGGTGAAGTATTTTTCGAAATGTTTCTTCCGTGTCGTCCGCAATCAGGACATCTGGAACGAATACAAGACAGAGGTGGAAGTGTTCCTGCAAAATAACTAATAGAGCAACCTTTAAAAAACAACTATGATGAAGAAAGTATTATTTGCATTAGCTGTGCTGTGCACGAGCTTTTGGAGTTGCAATACCTTGGATTTGAATGACGTGGGCTACGGAGATGGTGACCGTCTGAAGGCTTCCTCCGTTAAAGAAATATTGTATGGCACAGCTGATGGCTGTTGGAAAGCTGACTATCAGGGGCACGAGTTTTACTTCCAGTTTCATGAAGACGGAACAGTGACACTGGATTCGGACTTTCTGGAGATGGCGGTAGAAGGAAAAACATCATTCTCTGCCAAAGGCAAGGAAGTGGCACTGGATATTGAGAATTGCGATGTCCATCTGCAAAACCTGGGTAGTGAATTTGCAGATACCAAGTTTGTCGTATCAGAGATTCCGGCAGAAGGAGAGGCGCCACAACTGAACTTATACGGTGAATCTACCGGCAATACCATTGAACTGCAGCCGACTACACAGGCATACATCGATGGTAAAGTTGCTTCAAAAGCGGACTTTACCGAACTCTTTGAGAAAAACTTATTGGATAATCAGTCCATCTGTGACGCTTCCGGCAATTTTATCGGTTATTATGGCTTGGTACTGAATGGTGTCAATGATCTTTCTGTCAAGGTAATAACGATTGAAAACAAGGATGGAAGCGATGCGAACGGCCATACGCAATATTATGAATCTAAACTGACGAAAGAAGGGCAAATCTTCAAACTGGACACGCCGGTAGAACAGATTAAATCGGTGAACGGAGCCACTTATGCCTTCAAAGCCATTGATTGCACCGGTGATGCGGTGGCGGTAGACGGTATGTCAAATGTAACCCTGACCTCCAACAAGGGAGCGGTCAATGACTTCGACTATGTGACTTCCGGAGGAAAATTCACACTCGGAAAAGCGCAGGATCATGGTGCCGCTTGCGATGAAATATGGGCGGGAACAGGCGGACAGGCTACAAGCTCCGGTGGAACAATCGCCGATATAAATGCCATGAGCTATGATTTCGGATGGAGTGGAAGCGCGAAGCAAAGACCGCTCGTTATCTGGACATGGTGGTTTGCAAACCTCGCTTTCCCGAGCAGTGAAGAAGGAGCAAGCATCCTGATGAATAATTCCGATAAAGACCGTGTCTTGTTTAAGAACATATCCGGCAGCGGACAGACTTGCGGCGGCGGTACTCTTAACGCGACTGAAGTAGCTGAGATAAATGCCTACTGTAAAGACCTGATAGATACCTGGTTCAATGAGAAAGGGCTTTTTGTTGTTCGTCACGACCGTCAGAGTGCAGGAGATAAATTCTACATCTATCTTTTGTGTCCCGATACGGAAGCCACTTCGAAAGGTGGAATGTGGATGAAGTATCAGAGAGACTGAGAATGAATGTGAATAAGATAGTATAAGCTAATGATGCTAACGTACTTAACTAATTAATAATTAATAAATGAATAGATGATGAAAAGACTGTTTTTACTGATGATCCTGGGTGTAACTTCGGTGTTATGCCTGAATGCTCAAACTAAGTCGTTGCACCAGCTGCAACAGGAATTCGTTGATTTACGCTGTGGTATGTTCATTCATTTCAACATGCCGACCTTCTTTAATGAGGACTGGCCGGACCCGGATGCTGCTCCCGAGCTTTTCAACCCTGTCAGGATGGACTGCAAACAATGGGCAAAAGCGGCAAAATCAGCCAACATGACCTACGGATGTCTGACAACGAAACATCATAGCGGTTTCTGTATATGGGATACTAAAACGACCGATTATAGTGTAATGAGCAGCCCGTTCAAACGTGACGTGGTAAAAGAATATGCCGACGCATTCCGTGCCGAAGGGATGAAAGTGATGCTCTATTATTCGATCCTCGATACGCATGCCCGGCTGCGTCCCAAGTGTATAACTCCGCAGCATATCGAAATGATCAAGGAGCAACTTCGCGAACTGTTGACCAACTATGGTGAAATAACAGCTTTGATCATTGACGGTTGGGATGCCCCGTGGTCACGTATCTCTTACGATGACGTACCTTTTGAAGATATTTATCGTCTGGTCAAATCAATCCAGCCCAACTGTCTGGTGATGGATTTGAATGCAGCGAAATATCCTGCCGAGGCTTTGTTTTACACGGACATCAAGTCTTACGAACAAGGAGCCGGACAGCATATCTCGAAAGATACCAACCGTCTGCCTGCCTTGTCTTGCCTGCCGTTACAGCAGAACTGGTTCTGGAAAGAAAGTTTCCCGACTACCCCTGTGAAGTCTCCGGCACAAATGGTCAATGATAATATCATCCCGATGGGCAAATCCTACTGTAACTTTATCCTGAACGTAGCTCCCAACAGAGACGGCTTGATGGATGCCAACGCCTTGAAAGCTCTGAAGGAAATAGGTAAACTGTGGAAGAACGACGGTCGTGTAGCAACGGTTCCCGAAGCGGATGCTCCTATTATATCTTCCAACATTGCCAAATATCAGCCTGCCGAAGGTACATGGAGCAGTGACTATGCTATCATGGACTTTGCCAATGACGATGATTTCGGGACCTGCTGGAATTCTAATCCTGAAGTGAAAGTGCCCTGGTATTCGGTTACTTTTGAGCGCGAGAAATCTTTCAATATGGTGGTTATTACGGATCGTAACAATGACCGTTTGCAGGAATACCGTCTGGAATACCGTGCGGGTGGTACATGGAAACCCCTTTACGAAGGTAAGGCTCCTACCGGTCTGCGTGTGAAAATCCACCGTTTCGATACGGTTTGGGGAGATGCGGTACGAATGACTGTCTTAAACTCTAATGGTACTACCTCCATTGCAGAGTTCGGGGTATATTGTGAGAGAAGATGATGAATTTATCTTAGAGTTAAATCATTGATTTTATATAGAATCACCATCAGGTAAAGTCGTGTTTTTTGATGGTGATTCTATTTCATCCAACTCTTTATCGTACGTCCGTACTTCCCTTTTTGTGGGAATTGCGTGTAGAATAATATTTGGATTTAGGCCAAACATTTGTATCAGCTTTCTAATGGTCTATCCGATGGCTTTTGTTACTTTTCTTACTTATTAATGTCTCATTTATATTATATTTAGTATATTTGTTCCCGCTTTATCTAATAAGACATGAACAATAACACTTGCTATTAATATAATGAGAAGATGTCTGATATTATGCCTTTTTACATTTATTGGTTCGTTGGTCTGTTGGGCTGATGCGGGTAAAGATGCTTATCTTTTTCGGAAAGTCGATTATCAACAAGGGCTTTCTAATAGTGCTGTGCTTTGCCTCTATCAGGATAAAGCAGGGCTGATGTGGTTTGGCACTTATGATGGCGTGAATTGTTATGATGGGAAAGGTATCGAGGTCTTTCGTTCTGATTTCTCAATGAAAAAGACGTTGAGTAACAATGTCATTCATTCTATTCAGCAGGCAGATAGCAGTTGTTTGTGGATTACTACACATTTGGGAGTTAATCGTTTTTCGCAAGATTCGCGTCAGGTAGTGGGATATTATGATTTTACAGGTGATTATTATCTGCATTCCAATCCGAAAGGAGATACTTGGGTAGTAAGCGATGAAGGAATCTTTTATTATAATACTTATCATAAAAAGTTTGTCCATCTCAAAAATATAGAGACTCCTGTCGAGAATATGGATCAGCGTGCTTTTGTCACGGATGATGGTGTCTTATGGACTTTTCCACGGAATACAGGTAGTCTGATTCAATGTTCATTAGATGGCTTTGACCGGGATACATTGTCTGTCCATCCTACTGTTTCATCTTCTGATTTTCATGCAAAACCTATCGATAATGTATTTTATCAGAATGGCATTCTCTGTTTTGTGGATGCAGAGCGGGATCTTTATGTATATGATATTTCCAGAAGGTCTAAAATCTATATTCGTAACCTTTCTTCGTTGGTGCAACGATATGGGAAAGTTGTGGGAATTGTTCCTTTTTATGAAGACATTATAATTGCTTTTCAAACCAATGGTTTAGTACGTTTGCGCACCTCGAAAAAATATGAAGAAGAAGTGGTGGACCGTAATGTACGTATATATGATATTTTCCGCGATCCTCATCAGAATATTCTTTGGGTAGCTTCTGATGGGCAGGGAGCTGTCATGTACGCTAAGAAGTACTCGATAGCCACTAATCTGATGCTTAGCAAACTATCATCCAATCTAAGTCGGCAGGTACGTTCTGTCATGACAGACAAATATGGCGGATTATGGTTTGGTACGAAAGGAGATGGACTTTTGCATGTACATGATTATGAAGGTGGTATGGATGCTTCTGCTACTACAGTTTACTCTCCAGTAGGCAGGCAGGATGCCTCATCTTATACCCGTTGGAATAGAGAGTTTCAAGCATACTCATTAAAACAAAGCCGTTATATGGATGGCTTTTGGGTAGGATCGGGTAATCCCGGACTGTTTTATTATTCTTTTGCAGATAAAGCCTTGCATTGTGTTGAGGATAAGTCTGCAGATCCTGTTATCGAAATACATGATATCTATGAAGAGAATGACAGCGTACTCTATGCGGTTACGGCTGGGGTCGGATTTCGTAAATTGATATTGGAGAGGAAACAAGGGGAGATTCACCTCAAATCGCAAAAGCGTTATCATTTCTTTTATGAACAAAAAGAGATAACCATGTTTTATCCTATGTTAGCTGAAGGAGATTCCATTCTTTGGTTGGGAAGCCGGGAAAAAGGGTTAATTCGATTTGATAAACAGACAGAAGAATATAAAGTCATTTCTTTGAAAGAAATATTGCATAAATCTGTTGATGATGTACTTAGCCTGCATCGTGCTAAAGATGGTAGGATGTATGTAGGAACAACATCGGGACTAGTGTGTTTGACCTTTAATAAGGAACAAATCAGTGCCTCCTATATCGGTAGAGAACAAGGGTTGCTTAATGATATGATTCATGGCATATTGGAGGATGCAAATGGTTTTTTATGGCTTGGCACTAATCGTGGACTTATTAAATATAATCCCAAAAACACTTCTTCGCATGCTTATTATTATGCCGCCGGTGTGCAGGTGGGCGAGTTTAGTGATGATGCCTATTATCAATGTCCTTATACCGGACGTCTTTTCTTTGGAGGTATTGACGGTTTGCTTTATCTGGATAAGGAAGTGGCGACAGCTCCGGAATTCTATCCGAACATATTATTGCGTAAGCTAATGATTGGACGTAAGGAGGTTAATCTGGGGGATTATTATACCGATGGTGGCAAAGCGTTAAGTTTTAAAGGAGCGAAGGCTTCTTTTTCCCTTTCTTTTGTTGTTCCAGACTTTCTTACTGGAGGTGATGTGGAGTACTCCTATATGCTGGACGGATTTGATAAAGACTGGACCTCGTTTAGTAGTATAAATGAAGCATCGTATCTAGAAATACCTTCGGGTAGCTATGTTTTAAAGGTCCGTTATAAGAAAGATGTATTTAATACGGAATATAAGGTATTTTCTATCCCTTTGTACATTCTTCCGCCTTGGTATCTTTCTACGGTAGCCTATGTCATTTACTTGCTGTTTTTCATATTAATAGCCGGTTATCTGATTCATTTATTAAGAAAATATTTTCTCCAGAAGCGTATGATGCAGCGGCTGTTGACAGCAGAAAGCAATGAAGCTCTACCGGAGTCCGCCAGTCTTAATCGTGAGTTACTGAATCGTTTTACGTCCATTTATCGCTCTTGTGATCAGTTGCGTGCGGAAAATCTCCCTTATGAACAGCGTCTCAGAATTATGGAGCAGGTACACGAGACGGTTATTGCAACTCTTTTCCGTTCGGGAACTTTGGCTGTAGAGGAACTTAAGTCATTTTTCCCTACGGAATATGCGATTACTGGTTGTATGTGCATGAAAGAGCTCTCTATAGAAGTCTTGCATGTGTTGGAAGGACAGGGCGTTGATATATCTTCTGTAAAACTTGCTATACCAGAACACTTTGTTTATCCTGTTTATAAGAATGCTTTACGCTGTATGCTCTATTGGTGTTACCTTTATATTGGCGGAGTAAAACATAAGTCGGATATTGTAGTGGATGTGAAGGAAGAGGAAGGACGGATGTTGTTGCAGTTCTCTGCTGTAGATGATACTCTGAAGGAATTATATAAGCAACTTTCCGGTTCGGAAGAAGAGGGAAGAAGAGATAGTAAGGAAACAGAAGAGGCGATAACTACCCGCCAATTACTGTTTTCTGTGCAAGCGGCTTTGAGACAGCTAAATGTTACGCTTCACTATGCCGACAGAGAAAAGGATCATTTATTGACGTTAGCCTTTGAACCGGCTATCATCAAGGAGACTGAAGAGCATGGGAAGAAAACGGTTCTTCTGCTGGAGGATAGGGATGAAATGGTATGGCTGATAAGTGATCTCTTAGCAGATGAATTTGTTGTTTGTCCGGTGAAAAGTGTACAACTTGCATTTGAAGAAATACGTAGATCGGCTCCTGCTTTGTTACTAGTTGATATGTTGATGTATGCAAAAGCAGAGAGTGACTTCCTGGAATATGTGAATAAGAATCGTACTCAACTTTCGAAAACGGCATTTATTCCAATGTTAAGTTGGAAAGTAAGTTCGTCCATTCAGCGCGAATTGATTATGTGGGCTGATTCATATATTGTACTTCCTTATGATATTATATTTTTGAAAGAAGCCGTCAATAAAGCTATTTACGGTACTCGGGAGGCAAAGCAGATTTATATGGAAGAGCTTGGTGACTGGGCCGGACGCATTGTTTGTACTACAGAAGAACAGGCGGACTTTATCCGGAAACTGTTGCAAGTGATAGAACAAAATCTTGACCAGGAAGAATTGGGATCAACCTTAATTGCCGACCGTATGGCGATGAGTCCGCGTCAATTCTATCGCAAGTTTAAAGAAATATCCAATGCGGCTCCCAGTGACTTGATAAAGAGTTATCGGATGGAGAAGGCTGCACGATTGTTGCAGAATGAAGAACTTTCTATTCAGGATGTTATCGCTGAAGTTGGTATTTCCAGCCGTTCCTATTTTTATAAAGAGTTTACCCGCCGATTCGGAATGACGCCGAAAGATTATCGGGAGCAACTCCGATAATGCTATCCCCACTATCTTATTCTTTACTAATTGAGTTTTATGGATGTATTACCCGAATCCTTAGATCAGTAATTCCGGATAATTAAGTCTTTCGGGGTCCTTATTTATTCGTTCCACTATAGTTGGGCGCAAGAGGAACTATAGTGCTTCTTGCGTCCAACTATAGTGGAACGAAAGGGAAACTACAGTAGAACGAATGAATTTGGACTGATAAGAAATTAGTTTTTCAAAGTCTTTCGGTTAATGATTCGGGATTCCTTCATTCCTTCTGTTCTTTGGTCGTTTGGGGTGACAGATATATTTGAATTCATGTCTGTATAGATTTTATTTATTACTGCTTACGAATAAACTTCTTAATAAAAGTGGCGAAAAGGCGGCTATTATAACTTGATACAATGTGCGCAAACTTGTGCTCTGTTTGTGCGTGAATGAATGCTATGTGTTGATATATAGATGTTTATAATGTGCTTTATTTCTCCTTTCTGTTCTATAAATGAGCATTTTCATTTTGACATAATTTTGTCACTTCTGCGGAATATTCTTAATATTAAAAGTTTTTAATTTGCTTCCGCTTATAAGAATTATATAGGCGATTGATAACCTTAGTATTAATTAAAAAAAACAAAGTAACATGAATTTGTTTGAAATGGAAAAACATCACACAAAGACATTGTGGCTATTGGCATTACTGCTAACATTTAGTACAGTAGTGTGGGCACAAGGTACTCCTGTAACAGGGCGTGTGTCTGATGAAAAAGGCGAATTGCTCATTGGAGTGAGCGTTCAGGAAAAAGGTACTACGAATGGTACCATAACAGACACCAATGGTCAGTATAATCTGAAACTGACGAGTAACAATCCCATTCTTATCGTATCCTATATAGGATATAAATCACAAGAGGTAAAAGTAGGCAAACAGAAAGTGCTGGACGTAATTCTTGCAGAAGATGTATCGTCACTGGACGAAGTGGTAGTTGTGGCTTACGGACATCAACGTAAAGTATCGGTAGTAGGTGCGCAGTCATCTATGAAAATAGAAGATATAAAGATGCCGACAGCTAATTTATCTTCTGCTATTGCTGGACGTTTGCCGGGTGTAGTAGCTGTGCAACGTTCAGGAGAACCGGGGCATGATGATTCCGATCTTTGGATCCGTGGTATTTCTACACTGGCGGGTCAGAACTCTAAACCACTGGTATTGGTGGATGGTGTGGAACGTAGTTTCAATAATATCGACCCTGAAGATATTGAGTCGTTTACGGTGCTGAAAGATGCTTCTGCCACAGCTGTATATGGAGTACGCGGTGCTAATGGTGTAATTCTGATTAAAACCAAACCGGGTAAGGTGGGCAAGCCGCAATTCTCAGTAGACTACTATGAAGGTTTTGTGACATTGACAAAGAAACCTGAAATGGCGGATGCCTTTACGTATATGGATGCTGCCAATGAAGCGTATATGGATACTAGAGGCAGTATGTTATATTCTCCTCAATATATTGAGGCTACGAAGAAAGCCCATGGATTACTACCGAATGATAATCCACTGATGTTCAATCCTTATTTGTATCCGAACGTTGATTGGATGAACGAATTATTCAATGACTGGGGACATAATCGTCGTGTAAATGTAAGTGTGCGTGGTGGGGTACCTAATGCCACTTACTACGTTTCATTGAGTTATTATAATGAAAAAGGTCTGACACGTACCGCTGAAATGGAGAACTATGATGCTAACATCCGTTACGACCGCTACAATTATACCGCTAATTTGAACTTGAAGCCAACAGAAACGACTACTATTGATTTGGGCTTCAATGGTTTCCTTTCTATGGGTAACTATCCGCAGCAATCTACCAGTGACTTGTTTGCGTCAGCTATGGAGATTAATCCGGTCTATTTGCCGTTAATGATGCCTGATGGTTCTGTACCAGGTATCTCTACCAATGGTGACCTCCGTAACCCGTATGCCGATTTGACTCGTCGTGGTTACAAAAATGAAGCAAGAAATCAGTTGAACTCCAACATTCGTTTGACGCAAGACCTTGGTTTCTGGAAGTGGAGTAAAGGGCTTACCGCCTCTGCCATGTTGGCTTTCGACGTGCATAACAGTCGTGACCTGAAGTATAACAAGCGTGAAGATACTTACAATTTTGCCGGAACTAAAGACGAAAACGGATTGTGGAATGATGATGTATTTGATGCAGATGGCAATTATCGGTATGCACTGACCTATACAGGACATAAAGATCTTGCATTTGACCAGGGCGCTTCCGACTCTAGAAGTACTTACTTTGAAGCTTCTTTAAATTACGACCGTTCGTTCGGTTTGCATCGGATAGGTGGTCTTTTGCTTTATAACCAAAAGATTTACCGTTCGAGTTCTGATAATCTGATCGGTTCTTTGCCCTATAAGCAACAAGGCTTGGCCGCCCGTGCTACTTACTCATGGAACGACCGTTATTTTTTCGAGGCAAACCTTGGGTATAATGGTTCCGAGAACTTCAGTCCAGAAAAACGTTTCGGTTTCTTCCCTGCATTTGGTCTTGGCTGGGCTATCTCTAATGAGGCTTGGTGGGAATCTTTGCAAGAAACTGTTTCTTACTTTAAAGTGCGTTATACAGATGGCTTAGTTGGTACGGATGCTGTAACAGGACGGCGTTTTATGTACCTAGACCAGATGGCGAGCGTAGATGGTTATCGTTTTGGCGACCAGAATAACGGTGTTGGTGGTTGGGGGTTCAGCAAGTACGGAGCCAATGTCGGTTGGTCTACTTCCCGCAAGCAAGACTTAGGTGTTGACTTAAAATTTTTCAAAGACAATCTTTCGCTGACATTAGATATCTTTAAAGAACATCGTAAAGACATCTTTATTACCCGACGCGTTATTCCTGATTATTCCGGGTTCGTAGAAATGCCTTATGCTAATTTGGGAGTGGTAGACAATAAGGGTTTTGAAGCTACATTGGAATATACACAGCAACTCGGTAAGAAATGTTTCCTGACTGTCCGTGGTAACTTCTCATGGAATGAAGATAAAATTATAGAGAACGATGATCCCCGGGTACAGTATCCGTGGATGGAAAAAAGAGGAACGAACGTGAACGGACGTTGGGGATGGATCGCCGAAGGGTTATTCACTAGTGAAGAAGAGATCATGGACCATGCCAAGCAGTTTGGTGAAGGGCATCCGGGACAGATTTCGAAAGTGGGTGATATCAAATATAAGGATTTAAATGGTGACGGAGTAATTGACGATTATGATAAATGTCTGATAGGTCAGGGTGACGTACCTAAGATTTATTATGGTTTCGGTGCAGATTTACAATTAGGTGATTTCTCTGTCGGTGCGCTCTTTGCCGGAAATGCCAAGGCAGACCGTTGTTTGGGAGGAAATGCCATGTATCCTTTTAATGATGGTTCAGGTATTACGAACTTGTTTGCAAACATTACTGACAGATGGTCTGCTGACAATCCGACTAATCAGGATGTATTCTATCCTCGTTTGCATCATGGAAACAATGCGAATCAAAATAATATGAAAACCAGCACATGGTGGCAGAAAGATGTCAGTTTCCTGCGTCTGAAACAGTTGACTATTGCTTACCAACTCCCGAAGAAGTTGATTAATCAAACATTCCTGAAGAGTGCGCGTATTTATGTGATGGGCACCAACCTATTGACATTCTCTAAGTTCAAATTATGGGATCCGGAGTTGAATACCAATAATGGTACTGCTTATCCTAATGTACGTACTTATTCAGTAGGTGTGAATGTAAGTTTTTAATAATAATCAGTTAGCAAGAAGGATATGAAAAATATATTTAAAATAGGAACTTTGGCGCTGTGTTTGGTGGTCGGACTTAGTTCGTGCAATGATTTCTTCGATGCAATCCCCGGTGAACAATATGACTTGGAGGATACGTTTACTAATCGCTCGAAGACAGAACAGTTTTTGAATAATGTGTATAATTATGTGCCCGATGAAACATTAGAACGTTCTGCAAGGAATACGATGTCGGGGATCTGGACAACCGGTTCGTTGGAATGCAAGCTTTCATGGGACGGAAATAATGGTAGCGAATGGGCTTCCGGAGCCACCTATGCAGGTTCCTCATGGATAAACTTTTGGTACATCGAGTATTATAAAGGAATTTCTCGTGCCAGTACATTTATCATGAATGTAGACCGTTGTTTGGAAGCTTCGGCCGCACAACGCAAACAGTGGAAAGCGCAAGCCAGAGCTTTGCGTGCTTTCTATTACTTCATGATTTTCCGTTCCTACGGCCCATTTGTGATTTTGGGGGAAGAACCAATTCCATTGGATATTTCTACTGCTGAACTGCTGAAAGAACGTAATACGGTAGATGAATGTGTGGCTTTTATGGCGAAGGAATTTGATGATGCGGCAAATGAGCTTCCTGATAGATATGACGGATCCAATTTGGGACGTATAGACAGAGCTGCATGTAAAGCTTTCAAAGCGAAAATGTTGTTGTATGCGGCAAGTCCGCTATTCAATTGTAATCCCGATTATGCCGCCATCGTTAATCCGGAAAGTGGCAAGCAACTCTTTCCGCAAGATAAATCGCAGGAAAAAGCGAAATGGGAGGCTGCACGTGATGCTTACAAAGAATTCTTTGATGAATACGGTAACACTTTCTCTTTATATACGGAGAAGACAGCCGATGGAAAGATTGATTTCTATGAATCTTATAGAAAAGTGACATCGGGAGTTTTGTACGGTACAGAGAATAAAGAACAGATTTTCATTCGCTTGGCAGACCATGATTACCGGGCTTACGAAACCACGCCTTATCACAAGGGGTACGATGATAATAATGGTGCTTTGAGAGGTGGTCTGGGATTTGGTGTACCTCAGGAAATGGTGGACTTGTACTTTATGAAAGACGGTCGCCGGATTGTTGACGATACGAACTATAAGGAATATGAGGGGGTACCTTCTAATGAATATTTGGGATGGTCGAGTGACTATACTGACGAAGTAGTTCCTTCCAGAACCTACTTCAAGAGCAATTCGAATCAAACATTGAAACAATGGGCTAATCGCGAACCGCGTTTTTATACGAACATTACATTCCATGGTTCTACTTGGTTGAAGACAGATACTCCGCGTGGAGAAATAACCACAGAACTGACTTATAACGGTAATTCCGGTTATGCTAATGCCAATTGGGATGCCCCTTACACGGGTTATGGTATGCGTAAAATGGCTTCAAAAGAAGGACGTAGCGGGGCTAACAGGCATTGTGCAACTTTGCTTCGTTTGGCAGACATGTACTTGGGGTATGCTGAAACGTTGAGCGCTTGTGACCAACGTAATGAAGCGATTAAGTATGTAAATAAGATACGCGCCCGTGCCGGTATTCCTGGATATGGTGCGGTAGGTACTAAGGACGATAATGGATTTGCATGCATTCCTTATGAAGATACACGTGACGGAGTGGACAAACGTATTCATCGTGAACGTTTGGTTGAGCTGATGTTCGAATGGAATCATTTCTTTGATGTACGTCGTTGGAAAGTAGCCGATATGGCTGTAGGCGATGATTGGATTTATCCTAAATATCATAGAGGTGGAGAAGGCGGACCTATTCATGGTATGGCTTTCCGTTCGGATGCTCCTGCATTTTTTGAGAAGGTAGTAGTAGAAACACGTACATTTTTGCCTAAACATTACCTCTTCCCGATTCCTGACGAAGATGTACGTCGTAATCCGAAGATGGTACAAAATCTGGGATGGACAACGGAGTAATATACTCCGGATGTCCGATCTGCGAATGAATGAAAGAAATTAATGAAAAGAAAAACAATGAAGATACCTCAAATAAGATGTAGCGATGTGAATGCAGTGAAGAGAATCATTTTTCTTTTGGTGCTGCTAATTCCCTTTTGTCTGGCAGGATGTTCGTCCGACGATGATGAAGGAGATAATGGAGGAGAAGGTCCGAACGAAGATGCTCCGGTTTCTTATGTACTTGGTTCGGGTAACACGAATATGCCCTCCAGTGGTACAATTATAGCGCAATATGCTGATGCTCCTGTCGGTTCGGAAATCAGACGTTTGGTAGACGATAATGCTGACACGAAGTATGTTACTTATCATAGTAGTTTCAACATCACTTGGAATGGAAATAGTAGTAAGGCTGTCACTGCCTATTCGTTGACCTCGGCTGCCGATACTCCCGAAATGGACCCGAAAGATTGGACACTCTATGGTTCTAATGATAATACTACGTGGACAGAACTGGATGCGCAGACAAACCAACTTTTTGCAGCGAGAAAAGAAGAGAAAAGCTATGAAGTGGATAATGCAACTTCCTATCGTTACTACAGACTTTCTGTTGAAGCGAACAATGGTGGTGCTGCCACGCAGATAGCTGAATGGAAACTGGTGGCCATGCGTTCATATACGGAGAATATCAACGACTTGATTGCTAGTAAAGGTTCCAGTACGTTTAGTGCGATAACTCCGATGGGCAGACAGCATGAGAATGACAGAGAAGCTACGGCAGCAGACTTGAAATGGCTTGCCGATCCTGCTGAAGAACCTGAACCATTTGGAGATGGTGGGACGAAGATGGCTTGGAATACATTCAATGTTGTATCCATTTATCCAAATGGAAATCCTGTGATGTCTGATGTAAATCAGCGTTGGGTAGGTGACTGCTGTGCTTGTGCGGTGATTGCTTCGATGGCATACCTCTATCCCCGTTTCGTAAAACACATTATCAAGGATAATATGGACAAAACATACACAGTTACTATGTATGACCCGAAAGGAAAACAAATATCAGTTGGTGTAGGTGGCGACTATTTTATCGGTAATAGTGGCGATTTAGGTGCCTTAGGCGGCAGAAATAAAGAAGTCACTTGGGCTACGATTCTCGAAAAGGCTATGATTAAGTGGAATCAGATCTATCAAGGTAGTTCTAATGTCGGTGGTATTGGTACTGAATATGTTTCTGCTATCTTTACCGGCGACGGGGAAAGTGTAGGTTTCGGTGCAAATGCATTGATTGCCGAAGACTTGCAACGCGCGGTGGAAGTGTCGCTCAAACAGGGTAGACTGGTGATCGGTGGTTTTACAAGAAGCGGTGAACAGGTAGATCAAAATTGGCAGACGACCAGTGGGCATGCGTTTACGTTTATCTTGCCGGATGATAATACTCATCTTTTCAAGATGCGGAATCCTTGGGGAGGTACTACTGACGGTGTGATGAAAGTGAAGGATGACGGACGGATTCCGCCGATGATTGACTTACGTATTTGTGCGCCGGGAGCAGCCAAGAATTATGGAGTGGGACCGGACTTGGGAGGATATATACCTAATTTCTAATTTCAAATCTTAAAAGAAAAACATCATGAAGAAACTTATTTATATAATGTTGTCGTTGTGTTGCCTGGTTTTTTATAGTTGTGGCATGACGGAACCTTGGAAAGACTGGGAACATGAAGGTGACATGAGTGCAGACCGCTTGCGTCCTTCAGAGGTAAAAGAACTACTGTGTGCGGCAGACGGATGGAAAATGATTTATCAAGGAGTAACGTTCTACTTTCAGTTTGATGAAGAAGGAAATGTAGCATCGGATTCAGACGAAACGTTGTTGAAGAATGAGGTTGGAACAGATTATTCTCTGGATTTCCAGGGGGAAAAAGCGGTGTTGCTTACCTTGCTGAATGGAGGAATGCTACAATATTTGAACGAAAACTCGGAGACGACATTTGTCATTACGGGGTATTCTGATTCACAAATTACAGCTGTAGGACAGACGCATGGCAAAGAAATGATCTTGACTCCGGTCTCAACTGCAGCTTTGCAACAAGCTAAGGAGAGAAAACGATTGGCCATTATTGCTTATAATAAAGCACAGGCCATGGATTTGCTTAAGGGAGAGTTGAATAATGGTGTATTTCGTAGGTCATCCTCTTCTTTCCTTGCACACTATTTGATTATTTGCGACGAGAGCAATAATTGGAAAGTGAAGATTTCTGCAATAGATAACGGTGTGGTAAAACACACAGAGTATCCGATGATAATTGATACAACGAATGATGAAAATGCAGTGTTGACTTTGGGTAGCAATGTGACGGTAGATGGAATAAGTTTAAATAAACTCTATTACAACTATTTGAATGGTGAAATTGAAACTGACAATGCTAATGTTGTATGTGATACTCGGAAAGCCTCTGATATTGCAGCATGGTATGCAGATGGTTGGAAGACCCATATAGTAGATCAGGATGAGATTCATGCAGACTTTAAGGGAATCTTCCACTCTGGTGTGGAGTTTGATGATCGTAATCCGAGGAATTTGATTGCTTGTCCGTGGAGTGGTATGGGATCTTATATTGGCTTTGCGGTTACTATGACAGCAGATAATGCTACTGGTCGTATATTCATCAGCTTGGGCGAACCATATGATTTATTCGGATGGAATAATAATCCGGCTGATTATAACCGTGTACAGCAGGATTACAGTAAATTCCTCTCTTTCTGTGTTTCGGAAGACGGCTTCTATTGGAGTTATGATGACAACGACAGTATGGTGTATGTGCTAAGTGCTACAGGCGAGCGTTGGTTTAGAATGAAGAAGTAACCAGTCTTTGAAAAAAGCAAGAAAGTAAACAGAACATAATCTCGATTACTTTCTTGCTTTTGTTTTTGTTTGTACTCTATTTGTATTTTCTTATGGGCAATTATTTGATTATTAGTAATTTAATTTGTGCTCTGTTTGACTCCTAGTTCTCTACTCTGACATTCTCGCCCGGACGTGCTTTTTGTCACGTTAGAGTATAGTTATTAATTTTCTATTGCGTTAATTTGTAACGTGAATAATAACACTCGCTAATCTAATATTAATAGTTTAACTCTTATATCATGAATAAACAGAAACTACTGTCTATCACAATGACTCTATTGTTGGGAGTCTCCTCTATCTTTGCGCAAAAGCAGCCGGTGGATTACGTGAATCCCCTGATGGGAACCGACTCCAAGATTTCGCTCTCCAACGGAAACACCTATCCTGCCATTGCACTGCCTTGGGGGATGAACTTTTGGATGCCGCAGACCGGAAAGATGGGGGACGGTTGGGCTTACACGTATGCTTCTGACAAAATCAGAGGTTTCAAGCAGACCCACCAGCCCAGTCCCTGGATCAATGACTACGGACAGTTCTCCATTATGCCGATGACCAAACAGCTGAAGATTGATCAGGACAGCCGTGCTTCCTGGTTTTCGCATAAGGCAGAGAAAGCAACTCCTTATTATTACAGTGTTTATCTGTCAGAGTATAACATGACAACGGAGATTGCCCCGACGGAGCGTTGTGCGTATTTCCGTTTTACTTTCCCCGAAGCGTCCGATGCTTATGTGGTAGTAGATGCTTTCGACCGTGGTTCGTATGTGAAGGTGATTCCTGAAGAAAATAAGATTGTAGGTTATACGACACGTAACAGTGGCGGTGTTCCGCAGAATTTCAGGAACTACTTTGTGATAGAGTTCGACAAGCCTTTTACATTTAATAAAGTATGGGCGGACTACCATTTGGTAGAGACGCATCTTGAACTGCAATCCAATCACGTAGGTGCTGCCATCGGTTTTTCGACAAAGAAAGGAGAGCAGGTGCATGCCAAAGTGGCTTCCTCATTCATC
>OGMO01001167.1_pt1 | contig 17556 bp, 15 predicted proteins | sample 1573241 | NCBI WGS metagenome assembly OGMO01 (sample SAMEA2581896, study PRJEB24529) | metagenome | biome: Human gut stool | place: China | collected 2011 | reverse complement strand
TGGGTGAAACGCTGGACTGCGCCGGAAGCTGCGGCGGCTTCAACCTGCACTGGGCGTTCGGCAGCGGCCTTGCCGCCGGGCGGGACGCCGCAAAGCACCTTTACAGCCGAAAACGGTAACAGAAAAGGGACGAGGGAAAGCCCGCGGGCTTTCCCTCGTCCCTTTTATTATCTAAATCAGGCAGCCTTATTCTCGCCCTTGGAAAGCAGCTTTGCACGCTCCAGTGCGGGGCGCAGTGCCAGATACAGCACCACAGCGCAGGCAGTGGAAGCCACACTGTTCACAAAGGTGACGCCGCCGGCGATCTTGGTCAGCGCCTGTGCCACGGTGTACTCCTGCCCAAAGATGTACACGTTGCGGAAGTAGCCAAGGAAGGGGTCGGTGAACACGTTCAGCAGCAGACCGGAACCCGCAGAGACGATCACCTTGACCAGATACCCGGCGCTGTGACGATCCTGATCCCGCAGCTTGAACACCTTATGTGCCACGGCACCGCAGGTGATGCCGATGATGAACTTGAGCACGAAGGTGGTAATAGCGTAGCCCGGGTCACCGGCAAGGATATCCGCCAGCGCCAGACCGATGGCACCCGCCAGACCGCCGGATACGCCGTCCAGCAGCAGCGCCGTCAGGGCAGTAAAGGTATTGCCCAGATGGAACGAGGAGCCGCCGTAGAACGGGATGCGGAAGAACAGATAGGCTACTAAGCTCAGCGCAGCCATCACGCCGGTAAGCGCCAGCTCGTGCACCGTAAAGCGGCGCTTGTACAGCACACTGAAAAACAGGATCAGGATAACGACGACTGCCAGCAGCAGCCACATTGCAGTAGTAGACATGATACTTTCCCTCCAATCGCGCCGATAACCCCACAAAACTACTTGACATTTGGGTGTCCGGCGGGTATGCTCCTATTATACGCAGAACTGACCCCATGAAAATACCCAGAACAAAGTTTTTTTATGGGGTCAGTTTTCCGCAATGCCCAGACAGGAGGGACATAATATGGTACATCTGACCACGGCACTGGACCCGGCTTCGGCGGTGCCGCTGTACGAGCAGCTCTACCGCAGCCTTGCCGCCGAGATGCGGGCGGGCACTCTGACGGCGGGCACCCGGATGCCCGGCAAGCGGCGGCTGGCGGCAGAGCTGTCGGTCTCGGTGAACACGGTGGATACCGCCTACCAGATGCTGGCAGCCGAGGGCTACCTGACCGCCCGGGAGCGCAGCGGCTTCACGGTGCAGGAGTATCTTGCCCTGCCGCAGGGGGTGCAGCCGCCCACCGCCCATCCCGCGCCGCTGGCAGAGCACCCCGCCGACACCGCCCCGCCGGTACAGTTTGATTTGTCCACCCGGGGCGTGGACCCGGGGCTGTTCCCCTTCCGCACATGGGCGCGGCTGCAAAAGGAACTGCTGTACTCCGCGCCGGAGCTGCTCACCCCCGGGGATGCCCGGGGCGATGCTGCTCTGCGGCAGGCGCTGGCAGGGTATCTGGCCGAGTACCGGGGCGTGCAGTGCGACCCGGAGCAGCTGGTGGTGGGTGCAGGGCTGGAATATCTGCTGGGGCTGCTGGCACCGCTGCTGCCCGGCCCTGCCGCCGTAGAGACTCCCGGCTACCCCCGCGCCCGGCAGGTGCTGGAAAACAACGGCGTACCCTGCCGCTGTCTGCCGGTGGACGCGGACGGGCTGTCGCTGACGGCCCTTTCTGCCAGCGATGCGGCGGTGTGCTACGTCACCCCCAGCCACCAGTTCCCCACCGGGGTCACCATGCCCGCCGGACGCCGGGCCGAGCTGCTGCACTGGGCAGCCCGCGCCCCGGGACGGCGGTACATCATTGAGGACGACTACGACTCCGAGTTCCGTTTTGACACCCGCCCGCTGCCCAGTTTGCAGGGCATGGCGGGCGCAGACGGCCCGGTGGTGTATCTGTCCACCTGTTCCCGCAGCCTTGCCCCGGGCATCCGCATTGCCTACATGGTACTGCCCCGGCAGCTGCTGGGCGCATGGCAGGCCAAGTACCGGCTGTACTCCGGCACGGTAGGGCGGTTTGAGCAGCAGACGCTGGCGCGCTTTATCACCGGGGGGTATTTCACCCGGCACTTAGCGCGGGAGCGCACCGCCTATAAAGCCCGCCGGGATGCACTGGTGGCGGCGCTGCGCACCTCCTTTGCACCGGAAGAGCTGACCCTTGCGGGGCTGCACACCGGGCTGCACCTGCTGGCACAGCTGAAAGACCCGCCGCCGGACGCCGCCCTGCGGGCTGCTGCCCGGCAGTATGGAGTGCGCTGTTCCCTGCTGAGCGACTACGACCTGACCGGCACGGCACACTCTGCCGCCGGGACGCTGGTGCTGGGTTACGGCTCACTGCCGGACGCGGACTGCGCCGCCGCCGGAGAGAGGTTAAAAAAGCTCTGCACTGCCGCCCGGGAGGCATCGGACACCGTATAGTGCCCGCCTGCCCAGTCCCCGGGCAGGGCGTCGGCGGTGATATCCACCGGCTCGGCGCTGGTGGCTAAAAATTCCAGCGTGCGTTCCAGTGTAGCAAGGTCTACGGCGGTCAGACTGGTCAGCAGACTGCTGCTTACCTCCCGCAGACCCTGCGGCAGGGTGGTGGGCAGCAGCTCCAGCGCCTGCCGGAAAAACGCATCCCACACCGCCGCCCGGGCGGCGGCGCTGCGCCGGGGCGAAAGAGAAGTGTCGGCATCCAGCGCCGCTAAAAAGCTGTGAGCATCGGCGGCAGAGATGCCCTGCACCCCGGTGCCCTTGCCGTACCGCGCCAGCTGCTCCGGTGTGAGGGCCCCGGTAAAGCCCACCCGCACTGCGCCGTACCGCGCCGCCAGCTTTGTCAGCACCGCCGGGGCGATGGCAAGATAGTCGGTATCCTCCGGCAGGGCGAATACCTCGCCCAGCGCTTCCCGGCAGCGGGCGGGTCCCGCGGCGGCGTAACAATCCGCAAGAGGGACGTTTTTGCCCCCAAAGGGCACTTCCAGCGCGGCGGGCACCGCCAGCAGATGGATGCAGTTCTGTCCGGCGTTCAGGTAAGCCAGCACAAAGCCCGGGGTCTCGTCTGCCACGCACAGCAGCACGGTGCACCGGTCTGTGGCCTTGGGCAGACGGATGGGCACCCCGCTCTGGCTTTTTGCAGCCTGCCGCAGACTGCTGCGCAGCTGGGCGCGGCTGAGCAGCACCGTGCCGCCCACCAGCGGCAGCAGCACCAGCAGGGCGGCGCACAGCGCCGCCCAGAAGGGACGCCAGCCGCTGCGTTTTGCGTGTTTCATGGCTCTGCCTCCTTTTTGTGCATAAAGCATAGCCCACCGGGCGACCCTTTATGCAGAAAGGCAGGGATGCTGTATGGATCAAACAGAAAACCCCAACGAAAAAGACCGCGAGGAGCAGGAGGACTTCTGGCTGACGCTGGACCCCCTTCCCGTCCCCGACCCCGAAAAGCCTCCCGCACCGCATGAGGAGTAAGGCTGCTGCATAGGATACGGTAAAAAGGGGGGATGGGATGCCAGAGCGGTTCATGCGGGGAATCGAGGCCGTGAACGGCATCGTGTGGGGGCCGGCGGGGCTGGGGCTGCTCTTCGGCACCGGGCTGCTGCTGACGGTGCGCACCGGGGGCTTCCAGCTGCGGCGGTGGGGCTACTGGATGCGGCACACCCTCGGCGCTATTCTGACCGACCGGAGCGTCACCGCCCATACCGCCCGCGAGGAACAGGCCATCAGCCAGTTTCAGAGCCTGTGCACCGCGCTGGCGTCCACCATCGGCACCGGCAACCTTGTGGGGGTGGCCACCGCCATCCTCTCCGGCGGGGCGGGGGCGGTGTTCTGGATGTGGGTCATGGCGCTGCTGGGCATGATGACCAGCTACGCCGAGAACGTGCTGGGCATCTACTACCGCCGCAAAGACCCGGCGGGCGGCTGGCGCGGCGGGCCAATGTACTACCTGCGGGACGGCCTTGGCGGAAAGCCGGGGCGGGTGCTGGCGGTGCTGTTTGCTGCGTTTTGTGCGCTGGCAAGCTTTGGCATCGGTAACCTGAGCCAGCTCAATTCCATCGCGGGCAACCTGAACGCGGCCTTCGGCGTGCCGGAGGCCGTCACCGGCGCGGTGCTAGCGGCAGTATCGGCGGTGATCTTGCTGGGCGGGCTCAAGCGGGTGGCCGCTGTGGCGGAACGGCTTGTCCCCGCCATGGCGCTGCTGTACATTGTGGGTGCGCTCACCGTGGTGGGGGTGCACATCACTGCCGTCCCGGCGGCGCTTGCCGCTATCGTAAAGGGCGCGTTCGGACTGCAAGCAGCCGGCGGGGGCATGGTGGGCTACGGCCTGTCCCGGGCGGTCACTTGGGGCTTCAAGCGGGGTGCTTTTTCCAACGAGGCCGGACTTGGTTCCTCGGTGATGGTGCACGCGGCTTCCAACGTAAAAGAGCCGGTACAGCAAGGGATGTGGGGCATTTTTGAGGTGTTTGCAGACACCATGGTGGTGTGCACCCTGACGGCACTGGTGGTGCTGACCTCCGGCTTTGTGGATCTGCACACCGGGCGCATTGTCGCCGGGGCAGCGGCCAGTGCGCTGGTGGGGCAGGCCTTTGACGCCGTGTTCGGTGCACTGGGGTCTAAGCTCATTGCGGTGTGCATCCTGCTGTTCGCCTACTCCACCACTCTTGGCTGGAGCTGCTACGGCTGCAAGGCCGTGGAGTATCTCTTCGGCGCAGGGGCTGGAGCATTTTACCGGGTGCTGTTCGTAGCGCTGATGCCGCTGGGTGCGGTGATGCGGCTGGACCTTGCGTGGACGCTTTCCGACACCTTCAACGGCCTGATGATGCTGCCGAACCTCATCGGCGTAATAGCGCTGTCCGGTATGGTGGTGAAGATCACCCAGAACTACCTTGCCCGCAAGCTGCACGGCAGCACCGCGCCGCCGCTGTTGTCGGCGGGTGAGACGATTTAAAATGCGCTCCGCAGGGTACCCCCAATGGGACGCCAACCCTCTCAGGCGCTCCCGCGCCAGCTCTCCCGAAGGGAGAGCCAAGCCGTTAGCTTCGATGCTAAAGCATCAGGTGCAATGAGAACGCTTTCGGCGGTGCTCTTGGCTCTCCCTTTGGGAGAGCTGTCAAGCCCGACAGGGCTTGACTGAGAGGGCGCACGCCACTAGCCCCGTCGCTAAAGTTTCAGATGCAATAAGAAACCTTCCCGCCACCACTAAAGCCGTCCCCTTGGGGAAGGTGGATTGCCGCGAAGCGGCAAGACGGAAGGGGTATTCTCTTTTTACGCCCCTTGTCCCGGGGCGGGGTTTGTGCTATGCTAAGGGGTACAAGCGATTTTTTGCGCTGAGAGGAGGAGCCCCATGGCCGCCGTAAAAACACGGAATACCGCTACCCTTATGACCGAGGGCAGCATTGTAAAAAGCCTGCTGCTGTTTGCCCTGCCGCTGATCTTCGGCAACCTGCTGCAGCAGATGTACAACACCGCCGACAGCATCATCGTGGGCAATTTTGTGGGCAGCAACGCCCTTGCCGCCGTGGGCTCCAGCGGGTCGCCCATCTACCTGCTCATCGGCTTCAGCCAGGGGCTGGCCGTAGGTGCGGGCGTGGTGGTCTCGCAGTACCTGGGCGCGGGTGACCACAAGGAGACCCGCGAGGCGGTGCACACCTCCCTTGCCATTGCGGTGGTCATGGGGCTTTTGCTGACGGTGGGCGGCGTTGCCTGCGGGCGCGCTTTGCTGGTGGCCATGAACACCCCCGCCGAGGTGCTGGCGGACGCCGTGACCTATATCCGCATCTACTTTGGTGGGGTGCTGTTCAGCGTGGTGTATAACATGACCGCCGGCATCCTGAACGCCGCCGGCAACTCCCGGCGCTCGCTGGTGTATCTGGCATGGGCGTCGGTGACCAACATCGTGCTGGACCTTGTGTTCATCGTGGGGCTGCGGATGGGGGTGGCAGGCGCTGCCATCGCCACAGACCTGAGCCAGCTGGTGTCCTGCGTGCTGAGCCTGCGCTTTCTGATGAAAAGCGAGGACGCCTGCCGGGTGGAGCTTTCCGCCATCCGGCTGCACCGCAAAATGGCAGGCCGCATTATCCGGGTGGGCCTGCCCACCGGCATCCAGAACATGGTCATCTCCTTTTCTAACGTGCTGGTACAGGCCAGCGTGAACAGCTACGGCGCCGCTGCCATGGCGGGCTTTGCAGCCTATATGAAGATCGATGGCTTCAACATTCTGCCGGTGAGCAGCATCAGCATGGCCGCCACCACCTTTGTGGGGCAGAACTACGGCGCGGGGCGTCTGGACCGGGTAAAGCGCTCGGTGTGGGTCACCCTTGCTATCGGGGTCCTCTACACCCTTTGCACCGGCGCGGCGCTATTGGCCGGACAGGATGCCATCCTGCACCTGTTCACCGCCGACGAGGCCGTGGTCGCCTACGGCAAGCTGGCCATGCGGTGGTTCTGTCCGTTCTACTTCCTGCTCAGCATTCTGCACGGCCTTGCCGGTGCCGTGCGCGGCACGGGTGCCAGCATCCCGCCCATGGTGGTGCTGCTGGTCTCGCTGTGCCTGTTCCGTGTGGTGTGGATCCAGTTTCTGCTGCCCTTCTTCTCCGGCATCGAGGGCGTGTTCATCCTCTACCCCGTCAGCTGGGGTCTGGGCGCATTGCTCATGATCCTGTATGCGTGGAAGGGCAAGTGGATGGAGTATCATACATAACATTTTTACAAACAACGACCCGCCGCACTGAAGGAGGTGCGGCGGGTCGTTGTTTTTCAGGCACTCCTGTCGGGGCAGCTTACCATGCAAAGCCCACGGAGTCCATGTCGATCTTCTTTTCCATCAGCCCCAGACGGCTCTCGATGAAGTTGACAGCCATATCCGGCCACTGGGCGATCTGGGTGTAGTAGTCCACATAGCCCTTGGTGCCAGTGCCCAGACCCACACCGTGGGGCGCATCGGGTGCCAGATAGAAGCTGAAATCTTTGAAAATATTCGCGCACTCCGGCAGAGAGGGCAGCATCATCGCACTCAGGCCGTCCTTCTGCCCCACAACACCAAAGACCGGAGGCAGGTTGGGGTTCTTCGTGAAGTTCAGACCAGTGACGAACAGGCCGTAGATGGGAATCGCCACGTTCAGGTCGGCACTCTCATAGTCCACAGCATCACAGACATAGCTGGGATAGACCTTATCCGGGGTATTCGTAGTGCCGAACTGGTCGGCCACCACCTGCATCACATTCATGCCGCCAGCAGAGAAGCCCACAGCGATCATGATATCGGTCTTGCCGATATGTTTTTCAGCGGCGTTGTGGCGGATGTAGCGGATAGCGCGTGCCAGATCCAGCCGCTGATCCACAGCGGCATAAGGGTTGACGCGGCGCTGCAGCACAAAGGCGTTGTAGCCGTTCTTGTTGAAGAACTCGGCCACAGGGTAGCCTTCCACCACGTTGTTGCGATGGGTGCTGCCGCCGCCTGCAATAATGATCACGTTGCCCTTCACCTTGCCCTGATCTCGCAGCAGGTACGGGTTCAGGAAGGGACGGAAGCCCTCGTTATCGTAGCAATTTTCCCAGTTGGTGGGCAGCGGAGATTCCACGGCCATCTGATCTCCCCAAATTTCCCAAACGGTGCTCTTGGGGTCCTTGATCTGGCGCAGCGCCTTGCGGGCATTGGTCAGAGCAACACACATATCGTAGTGGGAGGCGTTGATACCGGGCGCAGGTGCACCGTCCACCTTCTCGTACTGAGCACGGGACAGCTTGTGGAACAGCACATAGAACTTGTCAAAATCCCCCCGGAAAGCAGCCGGATAAAAGGCTACCTCGCGGGAGAGGCGGAGTTCCTCTGCCACCATGGCCTGCACCTCAGCATCGGTGTGCACGCCAGCGTTTTCAGCAAAGGATGCGGGCGCCATGCCAGCCACTGCGCCCATGGTCACGGCAGAAGCGGCGGAAAGCTTCATAAAGTCTCTTCTGTTCATCATCATTTCTCCTTTTAAATGCAGACGGCTCATTTGTGCAGAACAAAGCCGCCCAAAGCTGTGCAGCAAACGCCCTGCTGCCGGGCCCGATAGACATTCCAGTCGTATCATGCCATCGAAATCTGCACAAATCGTACCACAATATAACGCACTTGTAAATAGATTTTATTGTTTTTGTGCGAAATTGATATATTAGTATGCCAGTTCTTGTGAAAATCAACAAGCATGAGAATGGGCACAAAAAAGGACTGCCGTGCACCAGCACGGCAGTCCTTTTTTATCTTATTACAGCTTTTCAAACACCAGAAAGCGGAAGGCGATGGTGGTGGTGAGCTGCGGCAAAGCCGCAAGGCGGGCGGCACCGTCGCGGGGCGTTTTCCAGTAGTAGGGGGTCATGGCAAACAGGGCTTCCAGCTGGGCGGCGGGCACGGTGATGGTTCCCTGCACCTCACGCTCATCAATAGCGCAAAAGCCCGGGTACTCCACCTGCTGCACCGGGTTTTTGTAGGGCTTTTCGTAGAGCACAGCCTTCATCTGGTACAGATGCTCTGCCCCCGGCACAACGTAGATCATGCGCCCGCCCGGGCGCAGCACCCGGCTGAACTCCTCCTGCGCAAAGGGCGAAAAGCAGTTCAGCAGCACGTCTGCCCAGCCGGTGCGCACCGGCTGGCTGAAGCTGGACGCCACCGCGTACTGCGCGGCGGGCAGCGCCTTTGCCGCCAACCGCACCGCGGGCTTTGCGATATCGAACCCGGCCAGCTGCAGCGATTTTTCTGCCGCCGCGAACTGCTGCGCGATGCAGCGGTCGTACCAGCCCTCGCCGCAGCCTGCGTCCAGCAGATGCAGCGGGGCGTCCTTCGCGGCGGGCACGCCGTGGGCAAGGCACAACTCCCCCAGCGCCTGCCCGAAGATGCCGTAATATCCGGCGTTCAGGAAGGCGCGGCGGGCGGCAACCATTTCCTTGCTGTCCCCGGGGGCTTTGGTGCGCATGCTCTGCACCGGCAAAAGATGCCAGTAGCCCTCCCGGGCGCGGTCAAAACAGTGGCCTTTTTCACATTTCAGGTCATTCTCCCCTTGCAGCGCGCCGCCGCACAGGGGGCACTGCCACGGGGCAAAGGCTTCGTTCCGGCTCATACTTCTTCGCTGTGATCCTCAATGGGTGCGGTGGCACCGCCGTGGGCGTCCATATACTCCTCAAAGCTGGTGTACTTCTGCTGGGGCGGGCGGCGGCTGATGAGCATCAGCCCCGGGTCCTCGTCCCGGGCGGCAGCATTGCGGCCACGGCGGGCAGGCTCGGCCTTGGGGGCACGAGGTGCGCTGCCGGTGCGGCTCTGGCTTCCTGCATTGCCGCGCTCGTTGCGGGCAGGGCGGGCGTTATTGCTCTGGGCTGCGGGGCGGGCATTGCGCTGTTCACCCCGGTCGTTGCGGTCGTTGCGGCGGCTGCCGCTGCGGTTTGCGTTCTGGTTATTCTGGGGCTCCTGTGCGCTGCGGATGGCAGGTGCTGCCGGAACGGCAGGGGTCTTGCGTGCCGGGCGCAGCGGGGTAGCCTCCGGGGCGCTGACAAAATGGGGGTCAAACTTGGGCTGGGCGTTGCTGCCCCGGGCGGGGGCGGCATTCTCGCGGCGGGCGCGGGGCGCTGCCGCTTCCTTGGGGGCGTTTGTGCCCCGGTTGTTGGCGCGGCGGTCGTTGCGGACCCCGCGCTTTGCGTTGCTGTCTTGCATCAGTGTTTCCTCTTTTTTCGGTTTTGCAGGCACCGCGTTCTTTGCAGCCTTCGGCTCCTGCTTCGGCGCGGGCGCAGCTGCCTTTGCAGCTTTTGCGGGCGCAGTTTCGGCCTGTTTTTTCGGCGATTCGGCCGGTTTTTCTGCTTCGGGGCGGGGCTTTTTGCCGCGCACGGGCAGCACCGGGCGCACCGGGGCGGGCACGCCGTCCCACGGGTGGCCGGATACCACCGGGATCTTGCGGCGGTTCAGCTTTTCGATGCCTGCCAAGTACTCCTGTTCCTCCGGGGCACAGAAGCTGACGGCGGTGCCGTCCGCACCGGCGCGGGCAGTGCGCCCGATGCGGTGCACATAGGTCTCCGGCACTTCGGGCAGGTCGTAGTTGAACACATGGGAAAGCTCGCTGATATCAATGCCGCGTGCGGCGATATCGGTGGCCACCAGCACCCGGGTCTTGCCGGACTTGAAATCCTCCAGCGCGGTGACGCGGGCAGTCTGGCTCTTGTTGCCGTGGATGGCGGCGGCGGGGATGCCCTGCTTTGTCAGGTCTTTTGCGATCTTATCCGCGCCGTGCTTGGTGCGGCTGAACACCAGTGCGTTGACCACCGGCGGCTGCAAATTTTTGATGAGCCACGGAAGCAAGAGCTTTTTGTTGCCCTTTTCCACATAGTAAAGGCTCTGCTGGATGCGATCCACGGTGCTGGACACCGGGTCCACCTTGACAAAGGCGGGGTCGTGCAGGATGCCGGCAGCCAGCTGCTCGATCTCGGCGGGCATGGTGGCACTGAACATCAGGTTCTGGCGCTGGGCGGGCAGCTTTGCAATGACCTTTTTCACGTCATGGACAAAGCCCATGTCCAGCATCCGGTCGGCCTCGTCCAGTACAAAAATTTCCAAAGCGGACAGGTCGATAAAGCCCTGCCCGATCAGGTCGTTCAGCCGTCCCGGGCAGGCGATGAGGATGTCCACGCCCTTTTTCAGCGCTTCCACCTGCGGTGCCTGTCCCACACCGCCAAAGATGACGGTGCTGCGCAGCTTCAGGTACTTACCGTAGGCTTCAAAGCTTTCGCCGATCTGCAAGGCCAGCTCCCGGGTGGGGGTCAGGATCAGGGCGCGGACAGCACCCTTGCGGCGGGGCGCATTGGCTGTGAGCCGGTCCAGCATGGGCAGCGCAAAAGCCGCCGTCTTGCCGGTACCGGTCTGGGCGCAGCCCATCAGATCCCGGCCTGCCAGCACCGGCGGGATGGCCGCTGCCTGAATGGGCGAGGGGGTCTCGTAGCCCGCTTCCTGCACAGCACGCAGCAGCGGGGCGGACAGATTCAATTCTTTAAATGTCATGGTTCTCCTATTATTCTGTGATCTTCCGGCACTCGATGTAGTAGCGCTTTTCCTCCGCGTGTCCCATGCTGAAGGTCTTGCGGGGCAGCACGCCGCCCATCACAACGCCGCGGAACAGGTCGCTCTTGGCGAAGGGCGGCATCAAAAACGCCACTGCGCCCTGCTTGCACAGCGCACGCACAGCCGGTTCGTCATGCACATAGTCCACCTTTGCCTCCGGGTGGCGCTCGATATAATCCGAAATAAAATCGTCGATGGTGCCCACGGTCAGCGGCTCGGTGGGGTCCTCAAAGCTGAGCACATTGGCCATGTGGGGGCCCGCCAGCGTAAAGGGCTGCTTTTTGCTGCCGCCAAAGCAGCAGCCTGCCATGTTGGAATCGCTCCATGTAATGAGGCTCAGCAGTACGGTGGCGCAGTCCACGTTGAACAGTACCCGGTGGATGGGCTCGATCTCAATAGCCGGGGAGTGCACATTGCACACCTCTGCCAGACACCAGCGGGCGGGGTGGTTTTCTGCCTGCTCCGGGGTCAGGGTCTTTTTCAGCTCCTCCCAGCAGGCTTTTGCGGTAGCCAGCGAGTGGTTGCCATCGCCCACGGCCAGCGTCAGCGGGTCGCGGCGGGTGGCATCGGGGTATTTCTTGTCAAATTCTTCCTGACTGCCCAGCACGGTCAACGCGTTTTCGATCTGCGCGATGAGGGCGGGGTCCTCCACTGCCCAGCCTGCCACATGGCCGCCGCCCAGCATCAGCTCGCCCTCGTATACCTTGGGCAGACTGTCCTTGTGGGCGGCAATGGGCTCGATGAGGGTGCAGTCCGGGTCGTCCGCCAGCATCATGATATGGGGCGTTTCCAGCGCAGCGCCGGTGCGCACCTTCATGCGGGGCGGGATGCGGCTTTCCACGGTGCACTCGCTGGGGCGCACGGTGCATTTTTCGCCTCGGCGGTAGCTGTATGCCTCCAGATCCACACGTCCCACAAGACCCTGCCGCACCCGGCCGCTCTGCTCGGTGCGTTCTACATAGATAAAGCCGTCCACCGCCCGGGTGAGCACGTTCTGGGCGTAGTCCTGCATGGTGGCGTGGATCTTTTTCACCCGCGCGTCGGCGTCTCCGTCCTCCAGATACACCTCCGGCAGGATCAGGTTCAGGGTGCTGGGCGCACCCGCAGCGGTCTCTTCTGCCCGCTGCCAGTAGCTGCGGTCGCTGGTGAACTGGTCACAGGCAATGCAGCCCCACTGCTCCAGCGGCACCTGCTCCGAAGGCAGCAGGATGTGTGCGGGTGCAAAACAGGTAGTCGGTTTCATAGTCGTTTCCTCCCCTCTTTATAAAAGCCGCTTCTCAGCGGAACGCTGCGGTATCGTGCACCACAACGTGCTTCACACCGGCGTCGGCAGCGGCCTGCTCCAGCGCAGCGCGGCTGTCCGCATCCAGTGCAGTGCTGCTGGTGACCAGCAGGTTTTCCATTCCAAGCGCAACACCGGTGGTGCCAAGAGCATCGGTGGCGGCGGTGCACAGTGCGTCCGGGTAGCTGACCCACAGGGTCACGCTGCCCGCAAAGCGGGTCTGCCATGCGGCGATATCAGCGGTCAGCTGGGCGGCGCGTCCCTCCCGGCTCTTGCCGCCGGAGGCACCGAAGTCCTGCTTGCGGGTGATGATGTCGGGGAACTGCACCCCGGTAAGCACCACCTGCTCGTAGCCCATGCTCCGCACCTCCTCAATGAGGTCGCCGACAAACTGCACCGCACTTGCGGCAAAGGGGTTCATCCATGCCTTGCCGCCCTTGGCTGCGCTGACGTTGTCCAGCCAGAGTCTGTTTCCATCGTAGTGCACGCCCATGCTGCGGTCGGTGTACACCGACACCGGGTCGGTAAAGGCAGCAAGCTGTGCCGCCGGGATAATGCCCTCCTCCCGCAGGATGGCGGCGATATTGGCCGCATCCACCGGGTTTTCGGTGATGCTCTGGGCAGCGGCTGCCACCCCGGAAGCGTAGTACACCGTGCCAGCGGCGTCCTTCAGAGTGACAAGGGCGTAGTCTGCGCCCTGCTGCTTCAGCTGCCGGGCGGCGGCGCGGATGGCGGCTTCATCGGTCAGGGTGGTCACGTCCAGCTCTGCCCAGCTGCCGCCGGTAATGGCCTTGCCGTCCAGCGGCTTTTCCTCCTCCGGCTCAGACGCTGCCTGCGAAGCAGCGGCGCTGCTTGCCGCCGCAGAGGAGGCTGCTGCCTCGGCGCGGGAAGCACTTTCGGCCTCTAAGTCCCGATCCTTGACCACGGTATACCAGGTGTGGGTGGCCCAATCCAGCACATGGGGTGCGGCAAACCATGCGGCTGCCAGCACTGCCGCCACCAGCACCACGATGCCGATGCCGCGCTTTACGCGCGTTTCCCTGCTGTAAAAGCTGCGGTGATAATGCTTGACCTTCTGACGTTTATACTTAGCCATGGTATCCTTTCCTCCCTGTCTGCGTTACAGGATGACGGAATGTCCGGTAAAGCCATAGATCGCCAGCGCCAGCACGCCGATATACACCAGCGTGATGGGCAGGCCGCGGAATGCCTTGGGGATGGCTCTGCTGCGCAGGCGGTGGCGCGCCTCGGTGACCAGCAGTACCGCCAGCACATAGCCAAGGCCGCTGCCAAGGCCAAAGCCAAGGCTCTGGCCAAGGGTAAAGGTCTGGGTGCGCGCCACCAGCACCGTGCCCAGCACACCGCTGTTCAGCGCGGCCAGCGGCACGATGCGCAGCAGCTGGGCGCGGCGGGGCAGGCTGCGCAGCAGCCACAGCACCAGATGCTCTGCCAGACACACCACGGCGATGCTGGCGATATACACCAGCGGGCGCAGCTGGGCGCGGTTATCCAGCGGGGCAATGAACCACCGCCCGGCAAAGAAAGCCACCGGCGCCACCAGCACCTGCGTGATGCACAGCATCATGCCGAACAACGCGCTGCTGGTGCGGTCGTCCCCCACCAGCTGCACCATACGGGACACGCCCAGTGCACGGGTAAAGACAGCGTTCTGTGCAAAAATGGCCAGCAGTGCGTAGCTGAAAAACACTGCTGAGCTGCTTACAACTTCCTTCACGGTTCGCGGTCCGCCTCCTTCTGGTAGTGCACGGTCAGGGTATCCCGCGCTTCCTTTTGCAGATATTCCTTGTGCTTTGCAGCCGCAGCGCGCCAGATGGCGCACAGACTGCCCAGCACGATAAAGCCGCCCGCCGGCATCTTAGCCAGCGGCAGCAGCGCCCAGCGCCCCACCGGGGCACCGAACACGGTGCCAAGGCTGAGCCACTCGCGCACAATGCCCACCACCACCAGCAGCAGCGCGTAGCCCACGGTGATGCGCACGCCCTTGGAAACGGCCTTATGCACCGTCTCCTGCACGCGGCCGAAGCGGTAGGTCAGAAGCGGCTCCACCACCAGCATGGGCAGGTAGATGCCAAGGTTCAAAAGACCGGTGCCGAACACGAAGTTCAAAATGGGATATGCCGCCAAGTACACCACGGCGGCGCTGGCTGCGTACAAAAGTGCACGGGGCAGCAGCTTTTTTTGCAGCTGCTCCGGGGTAGGCTCCTCGTCCCGCAGGGGCACAAGGCGGCTGAGCAGGCAGGCCAGCACGCGGGAGGGCACCAGCAGCAGCGTCACCGCCGCCGCCAGCATCAGGCCGTTCTGCCCGGTGGTAGCCACGACTACCAGCGGTGCCAGACCCATGCCCTGCATGACCACCGGGTTATTCAAGAACACGCGGTCGTGATGGGCAAACTTTTCGGGGTCCTTTAAAATCAGTTCCGCAGTACGCTTTTTCATTCCGCAGCCTCCTTTTGTTCGGACGGCAGACGGTGCAGCAGACGGTACAGCCGCTCCTCGGTGCGGTCAATGAGCGCGGACACGCTGTTGACTGCCAGCAGTGCAAAGCAGACGCCGGTCTCGTACACGCCGAAATAGCGGAAGCCCATGGTGGCAGCACCCACCAGGGCGCCGTACAGGATGCGTCCAAGCCGGTGGTGGGCGCAGGTGTAGGGTTCGTTGAGCAGGAACACCGCGCAGAACAGCACCGCACCGGTGTGCAGCTCGTCCCGGATGCCCTGCAGGCGGGGCAACAGGCTGCTGAAGAGGGTGCTGTCCGCCAGACCCACCTGACGCGGGAAGAAGAAGGCGATGAGCCCGCAGGTGATCAGAAAACTTGCCGATGCGCCGATGTGCACGTCCTTCTGGGTCCACAGCACAAGGCCGCAGGCCAGAATGACCAGTGCCGCGCCGGTGCCCATGGGAGCAGCAAACTCGCCCAGCACAACGGCGAGGGCGTTCAGGTTCAGGATGCCGCCGCTGCGCAGGGTATCCTCGATGGTGCTGCTCACCGGCACAGCGGAGGCGTTCCACAGCGGCAGCGGCGTATAGGGCTGCGGGTAGCGCACCACCTGCTCCGGCCACGATACCGCCGCCACGGCGTAGCCCACGGCAGCGGGGTTGAAGGGATAGCTGCCGTAGCCGCCAAAGACCTCCTTGCCAATCAATACGCCCGCCAGCACTGCCACCACCAGCACATAGATGTCCACGGTGGCAGGCATGAGCAGGGCGATGATCAGGCTGAAGCTCTCGTTGGAGAGATCTTTATTGGTGTACACCCGATGGCGCAGCAGCGCCACCAGACGGTCGCACAGGTTGCCGGTAAGCAGGGCGATACCGCACAGCAGCAGCGGACGTGCGCCGTAGAAATAGCAGGCCATGCACAGCAGCGGCACACACAGCCAGAAAACGTGCTTATAGTACCGGCCGGTCTTTTGCAGCTGCCGCTCCTGCTCTTGGATCAAAGCTTCATCCATATACAGCCCTCCTTACAGGCTGGCCAGTGCGCCCACAGCCGCAGCAGGGTCGGCGGCGCCGAACACGGCGCTGCCCGCCACCAGCACGTCGGCACCGGCTTCCACGCACAAGGGTGCGGTGGCGGCATCCACGCCGCCGTCCACCTCCAGCAGGTAGGAAAGGCCGCGTGCTTCCCGCTCTGCCTTGAGCCAGCGGAGCTTGTCCAGCGCCGAGGGCATGAACTTCTGCCCGCCGAAGCCGGGCTCCACGCTCATCACCAGCACCAGATCCAGCTGGTCCAGCCACGGTGCCAGCGCCTCGGCCGGGGTGCCGGGCTTGATGGTCAGACCCACCTTGCAGCCCAGCGCACGGACGGCATCAATGGTGGCCTGAATATCATCTTCGCACTCCAGATGGAAATTATACAGGGTAGCACCGGCCTTGATAAAGGGCTCGGCGTATTGCAGCGGGTGGCTGATCATCAGATGCACGTCATAAAAGGCATCCGGCAGCGCCTTGTGCAGGCTTTTGAGCACCGGCACGCCAAAGCTGATGTTGGGCACAAAATGCCCGTCCATCACGTCGTAGTGCAGCATCTGTGCGCCGGCATCCAGCACCATGCGGCAGTCTGCACCCAGCTTGCCAAAATCAGCAGAAAGAATCGAAGGACTTACGATGGCCATAATATTTCATTACGCTCCGTTATTTTTAGCATTTTTTATCCCATGCGTTGCGCGTTTTGCAGGGCTCTGCCGGGCAAAAAATACGCGGGCATGGTTATCTTTTAGTTTACATGAAAACGGCCAAAAAATCAAACCCGCAGCCGTTTTTTTCACGGAAAAGTCGTAAATAGCGCAAAAAGTCCATCCGGGGGAGGTTCTCGCGCCCTGCGCCCTCTCAGTCAAAGCCTGACGGCTTTGCCAGCTCTCCCAAAGGGAGAGCCAAGTCCACTGCCGGAAAGTTCCTCATTGCGCCTAATGCTTTAGCGCTGAACTTTACGGCTTGGCTCTCCCTTCGGGAGAGCTGGCGCGGGAGCGCCTGAGAGGGTTTGGCGTCCCCTTTGGGGGAGCTGGCGAACGCAGTGAGCCTGAGAGGGTTCGTTCCCCGCAGCGCCGCGCTTTCACAGAAAGCGGCGCTGCAAATGCCGTTTGCCCGTTACGACCCCTTCTGTGAAAAAAGTGGCTCAGAAACGCCCGCAGGCGTTTCTGAGCCACAAATTATAATAATATTTTTTCCGCAATTCAGGCCTTCTCAGAGGGCTTGCTCAGGTCTACGCTGCGGATGATCTTGCGCACCGGCAGGATGCTCTTGGCGTTCATGGACAGCTCGTCCACGCCCATGCGCAGGAAGGTCTCGGTCAGGGCGGTGTCGGCACCCAGCTCGCCGCAGATACCCACCCAGATGCCGTGGCGGTGACCGGCTTCAATGGTCATCTTGATGGCGCGCAGCACGGCGGGGTGATGGGGGTTGAAGAAGGGCTCCAGCTTTGCGTTCTGGCGGTCCAGTGCACAGGTGTACTGGGTCAGGTCGTTGGTGCCGATGGAGAAGAAGTCGCACTCGGCGGCCAGCTCGTCCGCGATGAACACGGCGGCGGGGGTCTCGATCATGGTGCCTACTTCAATGTTCTGCCCCATCTTCACGCCCTCGGCGGTCAGCTCGGCGCGGCACTCTTCCAGAACAGCCTTGGCGTCCTGCAGCTCCCGCAGGCTGGTGATCATGGGGAACATGATGCTCATGTTGCCGT
>OGMO01001143.1_pt1 | contig 17870 bp, 17 predicted proteins | sample 1573241 | NCBI WGS metagenome assembly OGMO01 (sample SAMEA2581896, study PRJEB24529) | metagenome | biome: Human gut stool | place: China | collected 2011 | reverse complement strand
GCAGGAAGCGTTCCGTAATATTAACGAGATCGGTGAACGTGTTCGTTTGTCTCAGACTCGTCGTATCCGTCAGGACTGGTACTATCTGCAGAGCAGTGACCATTTCTATTATATGAGTACAAAGCATATGGGACAAGGTGGCTTTAGCCCTTACGATAATCCGTATGATGCATTTAATAACTATATGAATGTTCTTTCCGATTTCATTGTTCGTGTAAATGCGGAATTCCCGGAGAATATAGAGAATGAGGAATTGAATTCATTGCTTTCTACGATTAAGAATCAAGGAGAGGAAATCGAGAGTCTACAGAAAGAATTAGATAAATTAAAAAAGAAGGCGGCGTTCTGGTCTCTGTGCGCGATAAGGATAAGGAAGAAATTTATCCGATTGTTAAACGGATGCAGGATATCGGTTTTACGATGCCGGTCATCTATGGTTCAGAGGACGGCAAGTGCTTCATCATGGAGTTCTGCGTCTACCCGGAATTTCGCGGAAGCAGTACAGGTCACGCCTGCGGTGAGGTGCTGCTCTCTTGGGCGCGCGAACGCAGGGCAAGCTACTTTGAGCTCAACTGCGACACCGCGCCGCGCGAGCGCTTCTGGGGCAGACTTGGCTTTCTGCCGAACGGCTGCGACGAGTGGAACATACCGCTGATGCTGCGCCCGCCGGAGGAATACGCCCCCATCACCGTCCGTCAGTTCGTCCCCGGTGCGGACGACTGGCAGCTTTGGAAACTCGAAAACGGCTATCTCGCTGAGATCGGTGAAACGCCGCTCGACGAGAGAAAGCAAGCGCAGCTTTTGCAGGCCATTCAAGAGGAACGCATCACCTTCTTTGCCGCCTACCGCAAAACACGCATGGTCGGAATGTGCAGCGTGAGCCGCGTATTTTCGACATTCGCATGTGCGGACATCGGTGTCTTTGAGGATTTCTTCGTCGAACCGGTGTTCCGAAAGCAAGGCGCCGCGCGGCAGCTCGCGTCTGCGGCGCGGGAATACGGTAGGGCAAATCACCTTGCCAGTCTTGCCGTTACCTGTGCTTTGTGCGACGAGGGAATGTACCGCGCGCTGGGCTTCACCGAAAAGCTTGGCACGACCCTTGTCCACCTCAGCTGACAGCAAAATAAAGAAAGGCTCTGTTTGGGAGAACCCAAACAGAGCCTTTTTATGTACTTTCTTACGCCGTAAAGATCTTGTCCTCCGCTCTGCGCGTGTAGTCGCGTTCGAGCATCGCGCGGTGCGAGAGGAACGCGGGATCGTCGAAATACTTCGCACCCATCGGACAGTTGCGCACGCAGGAGTGGCATTTGATGCACACGCCCACGACCTCGGTGACATCATCGGGATTGATCGAGCCCATTGGGCAGAGTGAGGCGCACACACCGCAGTGGATACACTTGTCGAGGTCGGTCTTTGGCTTCGCCTTCAGAAACACCTTCGGTTCGCCATCGAGGCCCAGCGGGCGGTAATACGGCGCGTCGGCGTCACCGTCGACCGTGACGGGCGCGGGATACTCGGTCATCCGCACGATGCGGCCCACGACCGCGGAGCCGAGCTTGGCAAGCTCCGCCATATCGTCGGAATCGGGTCTGCCGTTGGCAAGCGCGTCGGTAAAGGCGTGGCGGCAGGCAAAGGCGCCCGCGCCGATGGTGTGGAAGCCGTCCCCTTCAAGGCATGCGCAGAGCTCGGCAAGGGAATTATCAAAGCTGCGGTTGCCGAACGTCACGACCGGTACAGCCAGCGCGCCGTTTCCGTGAAAGCCGGACTTCACAAACTCGAGCAGCTTATTCGGAAGCTTGCCTGCATAGGTCGGCATACCGAAGACGACAAGGTCGCCCGCGGCAAACTCATAGCTTTCCTCGCGCGCGGCGGGCAGCGTGAAATCGCGCACCTCGAGCGGCACGTCGAAGCTGACGGCAAGGGCATTTGCAAGCGTGGTGGTCACCTTTCTGGTGTTGCCGGTGGCGCTGAAATAGACTGCGTAAACCTGAGAAATGTTCATGGGAATCGGCCTTCTTTCTTTATTGTTCGGGGCGCTGCCCGGCCTTACAGGGAAAAATCCTCGGAGGTATACTGATCGCGCAGCGTGGCGGGTCTCGGCGGCACACGTTTGAGCGGATCATAGCAAAAGTGACGGCAGTGGTCAGCAGAGTCGACCACGCCGCGGCGGGAGCAGATGACCTGCCCTTCGTTGATGACAGATCCGCTCTTGCAGTAGGCGCAGTGCTTTTCAATATCCTTGCGGAACAGATGGAACATGGTCTCCCTCCCCTTTCTTTTACAGGCTGCGGACGACGAGCTTGCCGTCCTCCATCGACGCATGGATCTGCGTGACGGGGTGCTCGTAGGAGTCGATGATCTGCGCGGCCATGACGTCTTCGAGCTCTTTCTGAATGGTGCGGCGCAGATTGCGCGCGCCGTAGGTCGCGGAGTAGGACTTCTTGACGAGGTATTCCTCAACAGCCTCGTCCCACGTAAAGTGCAGGCCCTTGTCCTCAAGGCTCTTTTGCAGCTCATCGAGCATGATGCGGGCGATGCCGGCGAAGTTCTTCTCGTCAAGGCGGTTGAAGCAGATGACCTCGTCCACACGGTTCAGGAATTCGGGGCGCAGGAACTCGCCGAGCGCCTTCATCGCGCGGTCGCGGTTCTGCTCGTTCACCGTGTGGCCGAAGCCGACGGTGCCCTCCTTGCGCTCGCTGCCCGCGTTGGACGTCATCACGATGACGGTGTTTTCAAAATTCACCTTGCGGCCGTGGGAATCGGTGACCTCACCGTCATCGAGAATTTGCAGCAGGACATTCATCACGTCGGGGTGCGCCTTTTCGATCTCGTCGAAAAGGATGACGGCGTAGGGCTTGCGGCGAATCTTTTCGGTCAGCTGGCCGGCTTCATCATAGCCGACATAGCCCGGGGGCGAGCCGACGATGCGGGAGACCGAGTGCTTTTCCATAAACTCGGACATGTCGAGGCGGATGAGCGCGTCGGGCGAGTTGAAGAGGTCCTGCGCCAGCTGCTTGACAAGCTCGGTCTTGCCGACGCCTGTGGGGCCGACGAAGATAAAGCTTACCGGCTTGTGCTTGGGCGAGATGCCCACGCGGTTGCGGCGGATAGCCGCAGCGACAGCCTCAACAGCCTCGTCCTGCCCGACGATGTGCTCTTTTAAGCGCTTGTCAAGCTCGCTCAGACGGCGGAACTCGTCTTCACGGATACGCGAGGCGGGAATCTTCGTCCAGAGCTCGATCACGCGGGCGAGGTTGTCCATCGTGAGCTGCGGGTCGCCCTGCGCGCAGAGCGCATCGAGCTCGGTCTGCGCCTTGATGGTAAGGCTCTTGAGCTCGGCCAGACGCTCAAAGTCGGGTTCTTCTGCGCCCTGCAACAGCTCACGTTCTTTGTCGTAATCCTCGATCTCGCGGCGCAGCTCCATGCGGCGGTTGATGTTCTTGTCGTGCAGGTTGAGGTCCGAGCATGCCTCGTCGATGAGGTCGATGGCCTTGTCTGGCAGGAAGCGGTCGGTAATGTAGCGCTCGGACAGCAGCACCGCCTGACGCAGAATACCCTCGGGAATTTTGACGCCGTGGAACTGCTCGTAGTAGTGGGCGATGCCCTTCAAAATTTTGAGCGTGTCCTCCATGTTCGGCTCGTTGACCGTGACCGGCTGGAAACGACGCTCAAGCGCGGTGTCCTTTTCGATGTGCTTGCGATACTCGGTAAAGGTCGTCGCGCCGATGACCTGAATTTCGCCGCGGGAAAGCGCGGGCTTCAAGATGTTGGCGGCGTTCATGCTGCCCTCGGCGTCGCCCGCACCGACGATGTTATGCACTTCGTCGATGACAAGGATGACGTTGCCCATCTTGCGGATCTCCTCGATGAGGCCCTTCATGCGGCTCTCAAACTGGCCGCGGAACTGCGTACCCGCGACGAGCGCGGTGAGGTCAAGAAGATAAACCTCCTTGCTTCTGAGCTTGAAGGGCACGTCACCCGCGACGATGCGCTGGGCGAGGCCCTCGGCAATTGCCGTCTTGCCGACGCCCGGCTCACCGATCAGGCAGGGGTTGTTCTTTTGGCGGCGGTTCAAGATTTGGATAACGCGCTCGATCTCCTCCTCGCGGCCGACGACCGCGTCGAGCTTGCCGTCGCGTGCGCGCTGGGAGAGATTGATGCAGTAGGAGTCGAGGAACTTGTGCTTGCTCCCCTTTTCGACCTTCTTGTTGCTGCGCGGGCTCTGCGTCTGCTCGGCCTCGTTGCCATTTTGTGCGTCGTTCGCAGCGGGATTTCCGCCGAAAAAGCGGCTCAGGAACGGGAACGTGGCGGTCTTGCCGTCCTCGTCCTCGTTGTCGGCGTCGGGATCGTCGGCGTCGGTCAGTCCTTCGAGATTCTCCGCGCCGCCGAAGGCGCCCATCATTTCATTGGAGATATTGTCAAGGTCCTCATCCGTGATGCCCATGCGGCGCATCATCTCGTCCACCTGCGGCAGTCCGAGATTTTTCGCGCACTTGAGGCAAAGTCCTTCGTTGACGTTCTGCCCGTTTTCCTGACGGGTGATGAACACAACGGCGATATTCTTTTTACATCTGGAACAAAGTTGCGGCTGCATAGTATTTCCTCCTTGGGGTAAAGATCAGGGTAACAGCGCGGCGACAAGCCCGCGCGGAGTATGGCTCATAAAAAACGATAACAGATACGTGCCCTCGTAGTCGGCAAAGGCCTTGACGCCGAGCTTCGGTGCGACATCGCAGACGAGAAACAGCAAAAGTGCGCCCTCGATCAGGCCCAGCGCGCCGCCGCCGATGGTGTTGAGCGCGTTCAACACTGGCAAGTCTAACACCTTGTCAATGCCTCCTGTCACTAAGCGGAGCAGCAGCGTGAGCACCAAAAAGCACAGCACGAACACGAGCGTCCTCACCACGCTGCCGAGCAGCGTCCGCACGGCGGCAAGCGCTGCGTCGCGCGCGGCATTTCGAAGCGACTGACGCACCGCGCCGTCGAAATCGAAGCGCAGCAGCTTTTTGAGAAGGCCTGTCACCGCGAGCGGCGAATCGTCCTGCCGAACGTTTTCCGCGTCCTGCGCGGCGTCGCCGTTTGGCGTTTCACCCGAGGCGTCGCTCTCCGCCGGGGTCTCCCCCTCGATCTGCGGGACATCCCCCTGCGGTGTCTGCGATTCGGTATCAAACCACTCCTCCACGCTCTTTTCAAGGCGCGGCATCAGCATGTCGGTCACGGGCTCGGTCAAAGCGTCGGTCAGAAGCGACGCGCCGATCAGCGCGAGCACGATCGCCGCCAGCGCCATAAAGCTGCGGAACAGCCCCCGCTTGGCGCCGAACACGACGCTTAAAATTAGCACGAGCGCGAAGACTGCATCGATCATAAGGCCATTATTCACGTTTCCCGCGCTCCTTTCAAGTCATAAATTGTAACATTTTTAGCGTTTTACAGAAATTACGGAATATAAAGCCAGGCGGACGACGAGCCGATCAGCACCGCCGTACCATCCTCGCGCATGATGACAGAGCGCGCGTACTCCGTGCCGTCCAGCCGCGCGTATTCCTGCAGCTGCGGCGTGTAGAGCACCAGACTGTCGCTGTACAGCACGGCGATATACTTCCCCGCCGCGGACATCGACAGGACCTCCTGGCTGCTGTCAAGGCTTGCCATCTCTGTACCGTCAGACGAGACGGTCACGAGCTTCATGGTGCTGCCCGAGCGGTAGCGGCTCAGCAGCAGCGCCGCGTAGTTGTCACCGCCCATGCTCGAACCGCGCAGATACGGGTATTCGTAGCGATAGCTGCCGGAAAGCGTACCGTCCGATGAAAAGAGCGTCAAGCTCTCGTCCGTCAGGCACGAGAGCGTACCGGCCACGCTGTCGAGCGATAGCAGGAGCGAGCCCGTGAGTGTGTTGACCGAGTCCGCCTTATCGCTGCCGAGGGAATAGATGCTCACGGTGTCGGCAAATGTGCCGTCCGACTCGCCGAGCGTCACCGCCGCCATGCGCTTACAGTCGCGCATGACGACCGCGTCGATGACATAGTGCTCCGAGGAGTTGAAGGCAAACGTCTTCTCGCCCGAAGCGTCGTACACCGTAACAGCGGACTTGTAGCCGCTCTTTTCGGCGTTGAGCGCCAGATAGTCCGAGGAATTGACGCTGACCGACAGGATATTGCCGCTGCACTCGCCGCTCATATCGCGCACAAGGCCGCTTGCAGAGTAAATAAGAAGCGTCTGCCCGCCGATATCATAGACCGCGGCGGTCTGGCCGCCGACAGCGATGGTGGGATTCGTGAGCTTCACGCTCATGCTGTCCACCACGCTGCCGCTGCTGCTGTAGACCGACACGCCCGTCGTCGAAGCGACGATCAGATGGTCGCCGAGCAGCGCAAAGGTGTTGCTGCGGTCGTTGCTGAACGAGTACATCTCCACCTTGCCCTGCTCATCCTGCGTGACCTTATTGTAGGAGAAAAGGCGGCGCACACTGTCAAGGCTGCTCAGGTCCTTCCACGCCGCGGCGACGACCACGGCCAGCACGACCACAAGCGCCAGAATCACCATCAGCGCCCGCTTGAGCCCGCCGCCGGAGCGGCGCGGGGCCGCCTGCGAGCGCCTCAGCTCCTCGCGTGTTCCCTTATCCTCTTTGAGATCATTCATTGAGCCGTTCATCCTCATACCAAAGTCTCGTCATGTACAGTCCGCCCGGCGGCACCGTGGGGCCGGCGAGCGAGCGGTCGCCGGAGGCCAGGATCTCTGGGATGTCCTCTGGCGTGAGCTTTCCCTCGGCGGCGTAGAGCACCGTGCCGGTGATCGCCCGTACCATGTTATACAGGAACCCGTCCGCGCAGACCTTGAGCTCCAAAAGATCACCCGAGCGCGACACGCGGCAGTAGTGCACGGTGCGCACGGTGGTCTTCGTCTCCGTGCCGACAGAGCGGACGGCGCGGAAATCGTGCGTGCCCTCAAAGGCGCGCGCCGCGCGGTCCATCACCTCTTCGTCGAGATGCTTGGGGTAAAAGTACGCCCGATTGACATAGAACGGGTTTTTGATGCGGGAATTATAGATGCGATAGGTGTATTCTTTTTTTTGACACGAGAGGATCGCGTTGAAATCATCCGCCACCTCAAGCGCTTCGCGCACGACGATATCCTCCGGCGTGTGCGTATTGATGGCAAACGGCAGGCGCTCGACCGGAATGCGCGACTCGGTATGGAAATTGGCGATGTAGCGCTCGGCGTGCACGCCCGCGTCCGTGCGGCCGCAGCCGACGAGCTTGACGTTCCCGCCGCAGACCTTCGAGAGGCCCTTTTCCATCGTCTCGCAGACGCTTGAGACCGTCTTCTGCACCTGCCAGCCGTGATAGGCCGTGCCGTTATACATGAGCTTGAGGGCGATGTTTCGCATAAAAGCGTCCTTTCTTCTTATCGCAGCGCGATGACCGCGGCCACAAGCACGGCATAATAGCCGAGCACCAGATAGTCGCGCGTCTGGTAGTGCAGCACATTGAGCTTCGTGCGGCCTTCGTCGCCGTGGTAGCAGCGGCATTCCATGGCCGTCGCCAGCTCGTCGGCGCGGCGGAACGCGCTGACAAACAGCGGCACGAGCAGCGGCACGAGCGCCTTGGCGCGCTGCATGAGGCTGCCAGTCTCAAAGTCGGCGCCGCGCGCCTTCTGCGCGGACATGATCTTATCCGTCTCCTCGATGAGCGTCGGGATGAAGCGAAGCGCGATCGACATCATCATCGCGAGTTCATGCACGGGGACCTTGATCTTCTTGAGCGGACCCAGCAAACTCTCCAGACCGTCCGTCAGGCGGATGGGAGAGGTCGTATACGTGAGCAGGAACGTTCCCATGATCAAAAGCGTGATGCGCAGCATCATCGTGATGGCGGCGCGCACACCCTCGATCGTAATGCGGAATATCCAAAAATGGCACAGCTCCGTGCCGGGCGTGTAAAAGAGGTTCAAAAGCGCCGTGAACGCGATAATGAACAGCACCGGCTTTAATCCCTTGAAAAGCGCCTTCGCGCCCACGCGCGAGATGCGCACGGCGACAATCAGCGTCAGAATGAGAAGGCCGTAGGCAATGTAGCTCTTCGCCGTAAAGAGCGCCACGACGTAGAGCACCGTGACGAGGAGCTTTGTGCGCGGGTCGAGCTTATGAGCGAGCGTGTCGCCCGGGAAAAACTGGCCGAGCGTGATATCCTTCAGCATTTTTTGCCGCCCCCTCTCTTGAGCGCGACAAGCTCTTTGCTGAGCTCATCGACGGTGTAAACAGCGGGGTTGATGGCAATGCCCTTATCGTGCAGCGCCATCGCGACGCGCGTGACCTGCGGCACGTCAAGGCCCGCGGTCATCAGCTCGTCGCCGCGGGCGAAGACCTCGCGCGGCGTGCCGCTCATGAGCACATGGCTGTCCGACAGGACAACGATGCGGTCGACGTTTTTCGCGATCTCTTCCATGCTGTGGCTCACGAGTACGACGGTCGTGCCGCGCGCGCGGTGGAATTCGCGGATGTTTGCGAGCAGCTCTTCCCTGCCCTGCGGGTCAAGGCCCGCGCTCGGCTCGTCGAGCACGAGCACCTCGGGCTCCATCGCAATAACGCCCGCGATGGCGACGCGGCGCTTCTGTCCGCCGGAGAGGGCAAACGGCGATTTTTCCAGCAGATCGTCGGTAAGCCCCGCAAAGTGCGCGGATTCGCGCACGCGGCGGTCGATCTCGTCTTTGGATAAGCCCATGTTCGTCGGGCCAAACGCGATATCGCGGTAAACGGTCTCTTCAAAGAGCTGGTATTCCGGATACTGGAACACGAGGCCCACGCGGAATCTTACGTCCCGAATTTTCTTCGGGTCCGACCAGATGTCCTCTCCACCGAGAAGTATCTGGCCGGAGGTCGGCTTGAGCAGGCCGTTCAAGTGCTGGATCAGCGTCGACTTGCCGCTGCCCGTGTGGCCGATGATGCCCAAAAATTCGCCGCGATAGATCGCGAGCGACATATCCTGCACCGCACTGCGGCAGAACGGCGTGCCCTCGCCGTAGGTGTGCGTCAGGTTTTCTACACGAATGATCTCTTCCAAGGTTACAGTCCTCTTAGGTAAAATTTTTCGCAATGGCGTCTGCGCATTCCTCTACGGTGATGGCGTCCACGGGGACGTCCATGCCCGCCTCGCGCAGGGAAAAGAGCAGCGAGACCGTGTCCGGCACGGCAAGGCCGATGTCCTCCAGCTCTTTTTTGCGGGTGAAAACCTCGCGCGGCTTGCCGTCCATGACGACAAGGCCGTCGTTCATCACGATTACGCGGTCAGCGTGCTCGGCTTCGTTCATGTGGTGGGTGATGAGGACGACCGTGATGCCCTGCTCGCGGTTGAGCTTTTCGACGGCCGCGAGCACCTCGCGCCGGCCGATGGGGTCGAGCATGGCGGTCGCCTCGTCGAGCACGATGCACTCGGGCTTCATCGCCAGCACGCCCGCGATGGCGATGCGCTGCTTCTGTCCGCCGGAGAGCAGGTGCGGCGCGTGCTTGACAAACTGCGTCATGCCGACGGCCTCGAGCGCATCATCCACGCGCTTTCGGATCTCTTCGCTCGGCACGCCCAAGTTTTCCGGTGCGAACGCGACGTCCTCTTCGACGACATTCGCCACGATCTGGTTGTCAGGGTTCTGAAACACCATGCCAACGCGCCTGCGAATTTCGAGCAGGAGCGACTCGTCCATCGTGTCCATGCCCTCGACATAGACCTTGCCGCCGCTTGGCAGCAGGACTGCGTTGAAGGTCTTGGCAAGCGTCGATTTTACGCTGCCGTTGTGGCCGAGGATCACGACAAAGCTGCCGCGCTCGATGGTCACATCCACCCCGCGCAGCGCGCGGGTGTTCACCTGGTCTTCCGTGCCCGGATAGGTAAAGGCCAGGTCTTGGGTCTTGATCATTTCCATAAAAGTTGCGTTCCTTAATCGTTGTCCCGAAAGAGCTTTCGGGGATTCATCGCCGCAAAGCGGCGGATTCCTTTATTCCGAGAACCAGCGGCCCGTCGCGCCGCAGGGCAGCGCGAGCCCCGTCTCCGTCACGGGCAGGCCCAGCTCGTCCCACGTGACCTTGCCGCCGTACTTTTCCGCAACGAGCAGGTGCAGCATGTAGCCGAGCACCGAGGGAGCGAGCCCCGTTGTATACGAGTTGATGATGACAAAAAGCGGCTTGTCCGATAAGACCTGTGCGCAGAGCTTCACGAACGGGAAAAGATTGTCCTCCAACTTCCAGACCTCTCCCCCGGGGCCGCGGCCGTAGCTCGGCGGGTCCATGATGATGGCGTCATACACCTTGCCGCGGCGGATCTCACGCTCGACAAATTTCGCGCAGTCGTCGATGATCCAGCGCACCGGCGCATCGGAAAGGCCGCTGACACGCGCGTTCTCGCGCGCCCAGTTGACCATGCCCTTTGCCGCATCCACGTGGCAGACCTGAGCGCCTGCCGCCGCGCACGCGACCGTCGCGCCGCCGGTGTAGGCGAAGAGGTTCAGCACGCGGATGGGCCGGCCCGCGTTTTTGATCTTCTCGCGCGCAAAATCCCAGTTGACGGCCTGCTCGGGGAACAGGCCCGTGTGCTTAAAATTCATGGGCTTGACCTGGAATTTGAGATCCTTGTAATTTACCGTCCAGCTCTCGGGCAGCTTTTCCTTGTCCCAATGTCCGCCGCCCGAGGACGAGCGGTAATAGCGGCCCTGCGCGTTGCGCCAGCCGCGGTTCGTGCGCGGCGTCTCCCAGATCGCCTGAGGGTCAGGCCGCACCAGAATTTGCTTTCCCCAGCGTTCGAGCTTTTCTCCGCCGCCGCAGTCCAGCAGCTCATAATCTTCCCAACCGTCCGCGATCCACATACATTTTCTCCTTTGCCGCATGGGCATACTTGTTCATAATAATCAATGTATTATACTACGCATTTGATTGAATAGTCAATGTATAAATCGTGAACGATCCTGCGCCATTCGCTTAATTTTCTTTTCCCGTGGACTTTGCCGCACGCTTGTGGTATGCTGGCAGAAACGACACAAGGAAAGCTGGTCTTTTTTGATGGATAAACTGCTGCTGCACTCCTGCTGCGCCCCCTGCTCGGTCTACTGCGTGGACACGCTGCGCGCCGACGGGATCGAGCCCACGTCACTCTGGTTCAACCCGAACATTCACCCCTGGACGGAGTATGACGCGCGCCGCCGCACACTGCTCGAATACGGGGAAAAAGAGCATGTAGAAGTGCATATTTTAGAGGATTACGGCCTGCGCGACTTTGTCCGCGCCGTGAGTGCGGATATCGACCACCGCTGCGCGCACTGCTACACCATCCGCCTCGGCACGGCGGCCAAATACGCCGCCGACCACGGCTACGACGCGTTCACATCGTCCCTGCTCATCTCTCCGTATCAGAACCACGAGCTCTTAAAGGCCGTGGGCGAGACGATGGGCAGGAAGTACGGCGTCGAATTCTACTACCGTGACTTCCGCCCCGGTTTTCGCGAGGGGCAGGCCAAGGCGCGCGAGATGGGCCTCTACATGCAGAAATACTGCGGCTGCATCTTCTCTGAAGAGGACCGCTATTCGACCAAGATCGAAAAGGCGAAAAAGCGCTACGCCGAAGAATAAGCAGCTTGCAAAAGGCAAGACCCGTTGGATGCTCCAACGGGCCTTTTTTCATTCTTTCGCGGCGATCAGCGCGTCGTGCACGAGCTGCAAGGCGCGCTCCGCGTCGTCGCGCAGGACGTAAAAGCTCATGAACCGCTCCCCCGCCGCAACGGCGAAGACGGTGATCTCCGCCCGTTCGAGCGCCGTGACGGCTATCTTCTCTTTCTCGATGCTCGGCAGCGCGCCGCCGACCGCCGTGATGGCCGCAAGGCGGCTCCGGTCACTCTTTTTCTGCGTCACGCCGACGACGCTTGCGTCTTCATCCGTTTCGCAAACGATGCTGCCATTGCCGCCTTCCCTGCACGAGCGCACGGTGATGGGCACGCCGCACGCCTGCGCGAGCGCCACGCTGCGGTCGTGAAGCACCTGTGCGCCTTTCTGTGCGAGCAGCAGCATGTCGTCATACGAGATCACCTCGCGCCGCACAGCGTTCTTGCAGATGCGCGGGTCAGATGAAAAAATGCCGTCCACATCGGTATAAATGATGAGCTCATCGGCCTTCAGCGCCGCGGCGAGCGCCACTGCACTCGTGTCCGAGCCGCCGCGTCCGAGCGTCGTGATGTCGCCATTTTCGTCGACGCCCTGAAAGCCCGCCGCGACCACAACGCGGCCCTCGGCCAGCTCCTTCCGGATACGCGCGGTGTCGATCAGTTCGATCTCCGCGTTCCCATGTGTACCGTCCGTTTCGATGGGGATCTGCCATGCGCAGAGGGATACCGCCTCCACGCCGATGGACCGCAGCGTCATCGCGCCGAGCGCGGCGCTCATCTGCTCGCCCGCGGAGAGCAGCATATCGAGTTCGCGCGGCGAGGGGCTCTCGCTGATCTCCCTTGCCTTTTGCAGCAGACCGTCCGTCGTGTCGCCCTGCGCGGAGAGAACGACGACCACGTCGTTGCCTTCGTCGACCCGCACTTTGACGATGCGCGCCATGCGCAGAAGATGCTCGTAGTCGCGCACGGAGCTGCCGCCGAATTTCTGTACGATCAGGCTCATAAGAACCACTTCCAACAAAAAATGGATTGACAGCGCTCATCTCAGCCGCTGCCAATCCATCGTATGAACTTGTACAAGCCCGCGTGACTCAGGCCGCAAGGATATCAAAGCGCACCACGCCCTCGAGCGCGAGCGCGCGCGCCATCATCTCCTCGATCGACTCCTGCATCTCGGACGTCTCAGCCGAGATCGTCACCGCGGCGCAACCGTTGGTAGGAATGCTCTGGTTGATGGTCAGAATATTTGCGCCTGAACCGGCAAAAATAGAAAGGACGTCGGACAATACGCCGGGGTTGTTCTTGAGCATCGTGTAGAACGTGATGATGCGGCCGGTCTTCATATCGTTGAAGGGGCGCACCGCATCGCGGTACTTATAAAATGCGCTGCGGCTGATGCCGACGGCGCGGGCGGCGTCGCCCGCGGTGCGCACCTCGCCGGACTGGAGCATGCGCTTCGCCTCCGCCACCTTGATAAAAATCTCCGGAAGGGCCTCTGCCGAGACCAAATAAAATTTCGTTGCAGGCGCCATAATGTTTTTCCTCCGCGGTCATCTGTCTTTATATGGCAGGATTTTAGCATATCTTAACGCATATTGCAACACTTTTTTCGATGGGAGGTCTGCAAAATTTGAATGAAGAACGGCTGAGACGCTTCCTCACTTTATCGCTCGCGCTTTTCATGGGCGTATCGCTCTTTTATGTCTGCTTTCGCTATGTGCTGCCGTGGTGTTTGCCGTTTCTGCTCGCGCTGCTCGTCGCGGCGCTGCTGGAACCGGTCGTTTTGTATCTGCGGCGGAAATTTCACTTTCAACGTGGCTTTTCCGCGCTGATCCTGACGCTGACGCTGCTGTTTCTGCTCGGCGGGCTGCTGTCGCTCCTGTGGTCTACGCTGCTTTCTCAGACGAATGCGCTGCTCTCCGCCGCGCCCGCGTTTTTCGACGCGATCCCCGCCGCAGCGGACGATCTGCTCTCCCGATTGGAGCAGTTCAGCGCGTCGAGTCCCGAATGGCTCAGCGGCTATCTGCACGAGCAGCTTTTCAGGGCCGTCACGGACGCGGACAGCCTGCTGCGCTCGCTGTCTTCGCGCGCGATGGCGTGGCTCGGCTCTGCCGCCGCGGCGCTGCCGGGCGGCGTGCTCGCCATCGCGACGGGCGTGCTTGCGATCTTCTTCACCTCCGCGTCGTACCCCGAGCTCTGCGCGGCACTCGAACACGCCGTGCCGGAAGAAGCGATGGCAAAGCTGCGGCTCTTTCGCGGCGGCGTAATGCGCTCGCTTGCGCGGTGGCTGCGCGCGCAGGCAACGCTGTCGCTCATCACGTTTTCAGAGCTTCTTATCGGCTTTCTCCTCATGCGCCAGAGCTATTCCCTGCTGCTCGCCTTTCTCATCACACTGCTCGACGCGCTGCCGGTCTTCGGCACGGGCACGGCGCTCGTGCCGTGGGCGGTCTTCACGCTGCTGTTCGGCTTCCCGCCCAAGGCCATCGTGCTCCTCGCGCTCTACCTCTGCACGCTCATCACGCGCAACACGCTCGAGCCCAAGCTTCTCTCCGCGCAGGCGGGGCTGCCGCCGGTCGCGTCGCTTTTTGCGATGTACCTCGGCTACTGCACGTTCGGCGTGGCAGGGATGGTGCTCTTCCCCTTCCTCCTGCTGCTGTTCGCACAGATTCGAAACGCAAAAGCGGAAGCTGCCGCATAAAAAAGAGAACGGTGAAAACCGTTCTCTTTTTTATTGCTTTTTACCGGCCTGTGCCGCCGTTGTTCAGCAGCCAGTTGAGGAACTGGCCGTTGTCTCCGACATCGCCGGATGCGCTGTCTCCCGCCGTGCCGGTGTTATCAGACGGCGTCTGTGTGCCGCTGTCACCGCCAGTGCTGGCATCACCGCCCGGCGTCGTGCCGCTGCCGTCATCCGGTGCATCCGGGTCCAGCGTGGGCTCCAGCGGCGTTGTGTGCGTCGTGCACATGCCTCTGTACATCAGATCGCTGTATAGCTGCACTGTGCCGCTGTTCGTGCGCACCGGTTCGCCTGCAGGGATCGACGAAATGAGCCCTTCTTCGAGCTGTGCCTGATACGTTGCCTGAAGCGCGGCGCTCAGCGGCGTCGTGAGAAGCTCGCGCTTGTAGCCCCAACCGCTGCTGACGTTCGGCTGGCTCAGATCGAGCACATAGGCCGTCGTAACATTCGGGCAGTAGTCGGAGGCGAGCATGCCGGAATCGGCGCAGACGGTTACGCTGATGTGTCCGTCGCAGCTCAGCGAGGGCGCATAGTCCTTTGCAACCTTGACAGTCTGCGAGGGACATCCGGCCGAGGCCAGAAGTCCCGTCTGCGTGCAGACGGTCACGCTGACCATGTCGGCGCTGCTGACTTCAAAGTCCTTGTTCGGAAGGCCCGCGTGAACCTTGCTCATAAACGTCTTCCACAGCGTGGCCGCGGGGTTGCCGCTCGCCACGATGCGCGTCGGCGTGTCGTAGCCGACCCAGACCGCTGCCGTGTAATACGGCGTGTAACCGACAAAGTAACGGTCGTTGTTGCTGTTGGTCGAACCGGTCTTACCGGCGATGGTCATTCCGGAGAAGTTCGCGCCCGTACCCGTACCGTTGCGCACGACGTTTTTCAGGAGCTCGTTCATCGCGTAAGCGGTGCTCTCCTTCATCGCGACGTGGGACTCGGTCTTATTTTCAAGGATGACGTTGCCGTTGTGGTCAAGCACCTCGGTATACGTTCTCGGCGTGGTGTAAACGCCGCCGCGGGCAAATGTTGCGTAGGCCGCGGCCATCTCGCGCGTCGTCACGCCCTTGGAAAGGCCGCCGAGCGCGAGCGCGCCCGCCGCGGTCATATCGTCGTTCGTCAGCGTCGTGAAGCTTAAGTTTTCGGTCATAAACGCATACGACGCGGGCAGCGTCAGCTTGATGGCCGTGCGCACTGCCGTGGGGTTGGACGAATTGCGAATGGCGTCCTGCAGCGTCATAATGCTGCGGTAGCCCGAGTAGGCGTTCACCGGCCAAATACTGCCGCCGAGCATTTCAACGGGATAGTCGTCGATGACGCTCGCGGGCGTGATGACGCCGGCATCCAGCGCGGGCGCATAAACGCTCAGGGGCTTGATGGCAGAACCGCACTGACGCACAACGGTCGAATAGTCGAGCAGGAACCGGCCTTCGCGCTCGCCCACGCGGCCCGCAACGGCGACGATGTCGCCCGTCGTGTTGTCGATGATCGTCGCGCCGGACTGGAGCAGCTGGCCTTTGGACGAGGTGTAGTTCAGGTTATTGCGGTCGGCATAGACGCTTTCCACGATGGACTGCACTTTGGGATCGACCGTGCAGTAGATGGAGTAGCCGCCGGTGTAGAGCATGTCCTTTGCCGTTTCTTCGTTGTAGCCAAGCTGCTCGTGCATATCGGCAACGATGTCGTTGAACATACGCTCGACAAAGTAGGAGTCATACGTCGTATTCGACGCACTGTCCGCCCTGCTCGCCACATTGGCAGAGGGGACAAAGTCTGCATCCCAGGTGAAGACGAGCGGCTCGGCCTGCGCCTGCTCGTACTCTTCGTCACTGATCTTGCCCAACTCGTGCATCTTATAAAGAACGGTGAGCTGGCGCTCCTTGTTCTGCTCGCGGTACCAGTCTCCGCGCGCAGGGTCGTATTTATAGGGGAACTGCGTGATGCCGACGATGGACGCCGCCTCGGCGATGCTCAGCTCGCCTACGGTCTTGCCGAAGTAGCCCTCGGCCGCGGCCTCGATGCCGTAGCAGCCGTTGCCGAAATAAACCTTGTTGAAATATGTTTCGAGAATTTCATCTTTTGAGTAATTCTTCTCGAGCCGCAGCGCGCGGAAGATCTCCGTCACCTTGCGCTTGATGGTCACCTCGTTGTCGCCGGTCGTGTTTTTGATGACCTGCTGGGTGATCGTCGAGCCGCCGCGGGTCGACGTGCCGGTGAGCTTGCCGAGAATGGCTTTCGCCGTGCTCTTCCAGTCCACGCCGTGGTGGCTGTAGAAGCGCTCGTCCTCGATGGAGATCAGCGCCTCCTGCACATGCTTGGGGATGTCGTCGATGCTGACGAGCGTGCGATTTTCCGCACCGTGGAGCTTCGTGAGCTCCACCCACTCCCCGCTCGTTTTATCCTGATAGTAGACCGTTGAGCTCTGCTTGAGCGTGTAGGCCGAGATGTCCACATTCAGATCGAGCGACGTGTGCACGTAGACCATGAAGATGGCGAAAAACATCAGGCAGGTGGTAAGGCCGATGGCGAGAATGGTGCCGATGACCGTTTTCGCCGTGCCGCCTTTTTTCTTCTTGTGCGCCTGATGCGTTTTCGCCTGCGTGTGCTGTCTTTGGGGCGTCTGGTTTTCTGCGCGGTTTTCTTCCATAAAGCGCCTCCTCCTTTGCGATAGAAATATGCGCAAGCGCGCATAGCCGATTTTCAATAGTGATACAGAATACAGTATAGCACGGCTGTCAAGTGGTACGTATCTTGTCTTGCATTTTGCCGCAAGGTGCGGTATAATGCGAACACAAACTTTCAGGAGGTGTTCCCCCATGAACGATGAGTTCGGCCCCAATTTCGTCACGCTGACTGATGACGAGGGCAACGATATAGAGCTGGAATACGTCGACGCGCTCGAGCATAATGGCACGACGTATATGGCCTTCTTCCCCGTGGTCGAAGAGGACAGCGAGGACGAGGAAAACGAAGAGGAATACGGTCTCGTGATCCTCAAGAGCCAGATGGAAAACGGCGAGGAGTTCCTTGTCACCATTGACGACGAAGAGGAGATCGACAAGGTCTACGACCTCTTCATGGAGCAGATCCTTTCCGACGAAGAGTAAAACTTCGATTGCGACGGATTTTTTCCGAAAACTGAGATAAACTGAACATGCCCTGCGGGGTGCGTGATAAGTTCTTTTTAAACCCACATTTCGTCATAAGGGACGCCGGTACGCTCCGGTGGTTTGCAGGCCTCCCGGCTGCCGTCTGCGGCTGGACGTTGGAAGCAATAAAGCCGGACAGAGGCGACCCACCTGTCCAGAATGGTGCAGGTTTTGACGGGGCTTACACGGCCGCTGCGGGGCATCTTTTTATCTTTCCACGGATTGCACAAAATTACGTTTTTATTTTCTACGTCAGTTTAGACGAAAAAAACGTGCATTTTGTTCGCGATTCCTGTAAAATATTTTTGCAAACTAAATTACCGTTTGGTAGCTGCAACGTAGTGCTTCGCGCA
>OGMO01001131.1_pt1 | contig 17994 bp, 23 predicted proteins | sample 1573241 | NCBI WGS metagenome assembly OGMO01 (sample SAMEA2581896, study PRJEB24529) | metagenome | biome: Human gut stool | place: China | collected 2011 | reverse complement strand
ATTAAATCACAAAAAACGAAAGGAGGCAAACTATGAAACTATTTATTACATCAAAAGTTTACGACACAGAAAAACAGACTATAGCTGAAATTGAAAAAGCAGTACAGGAAGATTTGGATGCTTATGTAGAAAAAAACAAGGTAATATTCAAACTCTATATAGCCGGAAAAACAGTGGCCATGTATTTCTATCGTGGAATTGATTATAAATCTGATCCAGTGGATATGATTATGGATGCTGATGCCTACATGATAACTGGAGAAGGATATGAAGGCTTTAGGATGCCGGCCAAATTCCCTAAAGTTCCATTACGATGTACTTATTCTATGGAGCAGCCTGAGTTTATTAAAGCTTACATAGAGAGTGCTGAGTTGTTAGGGGCTGATAAGATAAAAAAGGTATGGTTGGAAATTGATGGAGGAAAGATAGTGCTGAGAATGAAAACGAAATGATAATTATAACAGGAGACCGATAAAAAGGTTTCCTGTTTTTTTGTCCATCCAAGTTATTATGTTTATCTTAGTAATTTGATTATAAACAAAGTAAAGAAAACTATGATAAAACATCTGATTGCTGTATTTATTGGAATCCTAAGTATTATTCCAATCCAATTACATGCTAGAAAATACTATTGCGAAATTAAGGGAATGCAAAAGGAATTATCGTCTGGGTTCAAAATTGTATTTGATTTTGGTGAAAGTCAGGTGTATTCTATATGAAGTAGACTGAAGAATAAACAGAAACTTGTGGGTGACAATGGTGAGGAGATAGAATTCAATAGTATGGTCGATGCTGCAAACTATATGTCTGAAAAAGGATGGAACTTTCAACAAGCATATACTTCTTTCTATTCCGGTAATGCAATTCACCACTGGATATTCTACAAGGAAGCTAATACTAGGGAAGAAGCAGGGAAAGGGATTATGACGAAAGGAACATATAGAGTGAATAAGAGATAAAATGAGTACAATACTTAAAAAAGCAAAAATATTATGATGAGAAAAGAGCAGTTCCTTAAAAGTATAATTGAAGAGATAATGGGCTACTCAAGCGACTCCTCTTTTCCTAAAATAAGTCAATTTGAGATTGAGTATGCAGGTCTTGATGATGAAATACTGGACATATACAAGAAACTTGGTGGAATTCAAGAGTCTTTCCCTATAAATTATAGCTGGGATATTAAATATCCAGATTTTATAATAGAGTTGGATGAAGAATTACATTTCAATAGATATAGACTGATAACACTTAACTCTAGTATATATAATAGTTATAGGTATTTCTCTATAGGTAAATATAAAGAATATTGTCGATTATATGAAAACAAATGCTTGTCATTTGGAAAATATGGAAATAAATGGATGTCAAACTCCTCTGAGAAATTTTTTCTAAAAAGTAATGATTATGGTGTTTTAGAAGGAAATGGTAGCTCAAGATGGAGACAAAGAGCTTTCAACGACTTTCTTAAGGATGTAAATTCTGTAATAAGAAATAAACCAGTTATAAGGGTTTCTATATATGATGAGTATGATGGTGAAACCATAGGTTCTATACTTAACCGTAGAGATAGGAAAAAAACTACAGATTTTGTATATTCAGTTCTTAAGGAATATAAACTAAGATAAGCTATGGATATTATTAATACTGTTGTAAAAACCAAGCGTACAAGGGATAATGTTCGTTTAATGATTCCTGTTCTTATTCATTGGGCTAAGACAGGACAAAATAGACATACTTATGGTGATTTGATTCATCTCATTGGTAAAACGAGATTCTCAGGTATAGGTCATTCGCTTTATGCGATACAAGAAGTTCTCAATAAGCTATCAGAAGAAACAGAAAAAGAAATTCCGACATTGAATTCTCTCTGTAAAAACTCCAAGTCAATGTTACCAGCAGAAGGATTTGAGTATATTGAAGCTAACTATAATAAATGGAACGACAAAGCAAAAAGAATATTCGTAGAGGGACTCGACAGCAAGGCAATATCTTATAAACACTGGGATTGGGTTCTTAATAAACTAGATTTAAAACCTTATGAAGCTTTTACTTCTGAAGAATTAAATAAAATAAAGAATCCACTTACTTATTATGGCGGTGAAGGCGAAGAACATAAGAAACTGAAAAAATACATCAGTGAACATCATGAAATATTAGGCTACAAAAATGTAGAATTAATAGAAACAGAACATATACTCCCTTCAGGGGACAGATTAGATGTTTATATTGAATTGTCAGATGGCAAACATGTTGCTATTGAGGTTAAACCTAAATATGCACCGGATAATGATATTTCAAGAGGAATTTTTCAATGCATTAAATATGAATCAGTAATGGAAGCTATGAGAAGTTTAGAATCTCAAGATTATGAGATTGAGACACTGCTAGTAACGACTGGACATTTATCTGATATGAACAGAAAAATAGCTGACGAGTTAAATATTGAATATGTTGAAGATATAGAAGTTCTATAGTGATATAACAGATGTTTTCATTAACTTTGCTATATAATATTTATAGCATAATATGAGGTCATTCTCTGATAAAGAAAAAGCAATAATAAACAAACTGATAAGTATAAAAAGAAATTCTAAATTAGAAGAGTTGCAGGTGGCAAGATTATTGCGAGAACAATTGTCTTGTTTTGCAATTAAATGGACTCTTGAACCTAAAGAGTTATCATTATATTATTATGAAAGTAAGAAATTAGGGAATGTTGATTGGGATGGTTTAAGAAAGAATTATTTTCAGACTGTAGATTTCTTGTATTTTATTGAAGAACTTGAAAATTATAATTTAATCAAATTACAGACTTTATCTTTTGATTTAAAGAATGATGATGAGCGTTTACTTTACGATAGGAATCTGTATGAATTTAAGCATGATGCATTTTGGCAAAAATCAAACGATACAAAGTATCTAGTACCAGTAGAGGCTAAACACAATGTTTATGTGGATTTTGTGAACTATCTTGAAAAATATGCAAATAAAGTAATTTACCCTTTACCGTTATTGGAGGATTTAGCTGAAAATGAATTTAAAAGTATAGAACAACGGAATTTCGAGAAACAATTGAAAAAAGCAAATAAACATCATAAAGAGCAGTTAAAGGTTGCAAATAAGTCATTTTATGTGGCTATGCTTGCAGTTGTTGTATCTACTATAGTTCCGTTTGGTGTTAATAAATGTACAGATCCTGTAGAGCTAAATCGTAAACAAATAGAATCCTTACAGAAAGCTATTAAGGAAAGTAAAGTTTCATTCCCTGATTCAGCAAAGTTAATATTGTTATATCACAGCAGAAAATAAAAGAAGAAACAAAAAACAAAACTTATAATAACCGGAAAAATTAACACTCAGATAGATAATATATGGGATACTTTTTGGACAGGAGGTATCACTAATTTCATAACAATCCTTGAACAGATGACATTTCTGTTCTTTATGAAAATGTTGGATGATGCCCTTAAGAAAGAATCGAGTGCATCCTTTCTGGGAGAAAAGGTGAAAGACCCTGTTTTCGAGGAAGGTACATGGTGCAATCCAAAAACAGATAAAGATGTTCCTTTTGAATCTCTCCGATGGTCTGTTTTCAAGAACTATGACGCAACAAAGATGTATAATACAAAGAAATGATGTATCCCCTTCATTAAGAACCTGAATAGCGGTAAATCATTTGCCTACGGCCATTTTATGGAGACTGTTGTTTACCTGATTCAGAATGAAAGAATACTTACCAAGGTTGTGGATGGTGTTGAAGGACTAGCTATGAATAACCGTGACGCCATTGGAAACACTTATAAATATATCCTTGCTAAAATGGCTGCTTACGAATGTCTGGAAGTTGAAAAAGTCCAACGAAAATCTAATTGAAGTCTAATGAGATACAATAGAATAGCAAACTCATCCTGTCAACTTTAGATTCGTTGATAAGAAGAGTTTGTTGTTTTATGAATCTACAATGTGCACTTTATCGGATACTTACACTATAGTGGTGAATTTGGTATTGGAGATTATTTGATGGTAGAATTTCTAACTTGGCCTGAAAATGAGAAATATGATTTTGATTGGAATTTACTAAAATCAACAGGAGATAAATTTGCAGAAATAGATTACGATACAATTTAGAGTGTATTTTTAAGAGAAAAACAAAAGATGTGTTCGTCTGACACACCTTTTGTTTATTGAAATTATTTCTATGTTATGAAAGAAATATCAAGATTAAAAATGAAAGTATAGAAGGTAAAGCTAAGAAAAATAGAACCATAAATAGACTTCCAATTTTACCTTTCTCTGATAAGTTACTTTGTAATATATATCTAAAAATTTTATCGTTCATATATTTTGATATTATGCACTTTCTCAAGAACATAATCTCAGTCCAGTGCTGATTGAATAATTATTTTTTACTCTCAAAAAATTAATATCAGCACTATGGGAATCTTCATCATCCCTCATGGAATATATATAGTATCTGGCGAAAGAAACAAATCTAGAAATAAAATTTATTCCACACCATAAAGGTTTATCATTAATAGGTTCAGCAATATAGAGTTCGCTGTCAGAAATACGATTCAGGAGTTCTTTTTCCTCTTCTATTCTTTTCTCTAAGATTGCTTGTTTTTCGAAGGTAATGCCAAGAACATACAGAATCAACTTATAAGCATAATCAGAAAAATTGATATGCTTTTCCTCTTTGATAAACGGTTCTTGCTCAAATAAACGATAAGTCAGTATACGATTTATCAGTACATCAGATGATATTAGAAATTGCATCCCTGACCTTGAGCTGTACCGTTCCTCTGTCTCTTCTTTTACTCTTTCTACAAAAACTTCCTTTAAGTGATCAATGTCGATATCATTTTTCCATATCTTAGGCTCCTTGACACCTTTCTTTTTGAATAATTTTACAAACTTATTATAGTCACTGCGTTCTTTTCTTGGAAGTGAGCTTATATTCTGAAGCGAACGAGTGAAATAAATCTTCATTTTACGAACATAAGCCTCTGCAAATACACCAAGCCTTTCTTCATCTATGCAAAGGCTGGTTTCATCATGGATGTCGTTGTAACCGTTAGATCTAAGTATAGACATAACAGCACACATAGGTACATTCATAACCTTCTGTATCACTTCCGAGGAGGTTTTGAATGTACTACTATTTCCGTCATCGAATGAATCCTGAGATATTGGTTCTATGTTTAAATGTTCAAGCATTAAAAGTATATTTATTTCTCAGATGTAAAGGTAATAAAAAATGGTTATATACCGAAATGAACTTTTCTAAAAAAGAATGACCTTTATATTAAAGGTAGAAAGAACATTTGGAAAAGTATGTTTTAAAAAGTCGAATTGCAAGATTATATCAACGAAAACATTAAGACTCATGATTTATTTATTCTCTAATAAACTATATGCTGTATCACAGAGATATTGACACATTTTTTGAGGATTCATTTTCTTGTAGCGGAAACGATTCGGATGCATACTCCATATTACTTTTGTTTTGTGGTTATTACTTGTATATACAGACCTCATATTATTTTCATACCAGTCTTTTTGGAACTCATAATCCAACCCTTCAAAGAAATCATCTTTCTCAGCCCAAGAGAGTATGAATACTATATCAGGCTCTCCATAGGCAGAGAATATTGTTTTTAGATTTTCAAATGGTTCTGCAAAAGCACGCAAACTATTATATCCTGTAAAGTCTTTAATATCATCATACTCAGATCGTTTCTTACCATCTTCTTTTGAAATATACTTCTTTTTCTTCAGAGTATCTAGTAATTCTATTGAAAATAGGTTTCCATAACCTATTCCTTCTAACAAATTCCAATCATTCTCAGTAAGTTCGTTTATAGATTGATGATACACGCCAGTAAGTAATTGTAAATGGAGTTTACCGACCATTCCCCAAAAACTTCCAGATTTATTCCAGTCTTTTTCTATGTTGCCAACTGATACGTAATCTGCATTATTGTGTAAATACAGTTCGGGTACAATTTGTTCGTTATCATCGTACATTGCATCGTATTCACACCAATAGTAAGTATCCCTACCAATGTAAAAAACTTTAAGTGGTGAAGATTGATATTTGGAAAAAGTATATGGAATGAATGGTAATTGCCAATACCCACAATTTTCAACCTCCTTAATGTTCCTAAGGTAGTCTAAAAAAATTGGAGCAAAATATGATGAGTTTATGTAATTCATATATTAAATATTTAAGTAGTTAACATTTGAACTAAATGAAGTCTCGATAGTATTTCTTAAAGATTATATGTCTTTCAATATAAGGAATCAGATATAATTCCTCTATATCTGATACTGTTACAGTGTAAATGCTAAGTCTTTTTTCTCAATTTCATAATCCCAAATCTGTTTTAGGAATCGGTCAAAATTTGATATAGAGACATCTCCTTTCCAATTGTAATCTTTAGATGTTAATTGAGATTTGAATCTGTGCTCTAAAACGGGAACAGGCTTATACTGGTTGAAAATATCTGAGTTAAAACGCCAGAATTCAATATCTTTAAGAAGCCAGAATCCAAAGGGTATATAATCAATCTTTAAAAATGTCTTGTCATAAAATCCGACAGTTTTATATGAATAATTGGTATATCCAAAATTTTTCCAACGATATGTTGAGATTACAATAATCCATTGACCTATAATTTTGTCTGGTAACTCATTATAGGTTTTTGAATGTTGCATATCTATGTCAATTATTACAAACTGATTTTTCTCCAAAAAATCATACTCCATGGATGATTTTGTTACTTCTATTAAAGTAATAAATTGTTCTTTGGTAATCATATTTTAAAGTATTAATTATATTATAAAAATCGTCTAAGCACATTCATAACCTCTTGTATCACTTCCGGAGAGGTTTTGAATGTACTTCTATTCCCGTCATCGAATGAATCCTGAGATATTGGTTTTATGTTTAAATGTTCAAGCATTAAAAGTATATTTATTCCTCAAACGTGAAGGTAATAAATGTGATTATACACCGAAATGGACTTTTCTAAAAAAGTGTTATATATACAGGATAAATAGTATGGGAGTTTTATGATTTATTTTATCAACAATTTGCCTTGTATTACTTTATCAATTTCTTTTAAATCAGAAAAAATAATATTTATAGTAGTTTTTCCTTCGTACGGATATTCCTTATGAAGTTTTAATTCATCATCTAATGTAAGATTAAGGTTTTCACCAAATTCATCAGCTTTTAAATTCAGGATACCATTATTATCAAATACCCGTAAATAATATTTATTCTTTTCAATAAGAAAATCTATATGTACATTAGGGATATTGTCATTAGTATTATTACCATATTCACAGTAAATTTTATCTTCTTTGGAAGTAAATTGAAATAATTTAGCGATTTTGTTGATGTTTAATTGATTACATAGGTTTGTTAGCATTGCTTTGGGGATTCCCTCTGTTATATCTAAAAATGATGTAATATTTATGTTTTTCTCCAGAAGTAAGCTTAATAAATTTTCAGCCATAGTTTCTTTTTTTAATGATTTTACCAAATTGCTGTATTGTCTCAAAATAGATATACAATGAATATTATTTGTTTTCTGAGAACAAAGAAGAATCCAATTATCAATAAAATTTATTTTATTGTATTTGAATGCATTTAATACTATTAACTTTTCTTCTATTTCTTTTAATAGTTTACCATCCCATGTTCCTTTGTCAGGTGTTTTATTATCGCTTAAAGGTAGATAAACAATCGCATCAACAGTATATTTCTGAGAACAAAATCCATAATATTTGGGTAATTGGTTATATGTGTCAGAGGCATTATTTATTTTATTTTCAAAAATAATGCAATGTTTATCACCGGAAATAAAAATATCTATAAACCCTTTTTCGCCATTACAATCAACTGGATATTGTGATTCCACTTTTGCATTAACATACAAGTCTTTATTTATATTTATACCTTCTTTACCAATAGCATTTATCATATCAATAAAAAGGAATAGAAATTTATATCCCTCGTTATGTCCTTCTTTAGGGTCAAGAAAGCATTTAATAATATCAGTGTGCATATTCTCTAAATGATATTTATCTGATATCATTGTAAATATATTAAATGAAACATCACAATCCTTTTGAAGCTCAATAAAATTATCATATAGGTCATTAAACTTATTTGAGGCTAATATATCTTTTATTTTATCTTCCATACCATTTTTAATTTTATGCAATATAATAAATACCTTTAATACTGCAAACTTTTCATATATTCACTTATCATATCCTCGAAAACTCTTTTTCCTCCACATGACGGATGACGAAGATATTCAAGACTAGTATTGAGCTTCATGGCTTCAATGGTATTGAATGATTTCTTTCCAATACATCCTATATATTGAATATCGAATATATCTACAAGTTCAAGAAAGTATTTGATACCTCTTTCTATCTCCTTCTTTTTTGGAGTTCTATTGCTCATTATGTTTCCCTCTTTATGTGGATGAAAAGGACAGATATTCCATAACAAAGGCACGGAATCATGAGCATTATACCATTCTTTAAGCTTAGGCCAAACAGTTGAAGCTGAAAATTCTCTTTCAGGTTCACCTTTAGAGAAAATCCTATATCCAAGGTCTTTCCCCATAATTCTCGGTATTATATCTTCTGTAAATTTATCTTCAGAAGTAAATGCAATTCCTGAGAGTCTGCAACCATGATAACCTGGTGCTTCACCTATTAGCATCACATTACTGTTATTATTCCTGATTCTTTGAAGGTAGTTATACAGATTTTCCCTGCATATTTCACTCTGAGGTATCTCCGGAGAATATACGTTGGTAAGTTCTGGTGTAGATATCTCTCTTGAAAGTTTATCAATAAAATGTCTTATTCTATCCATTATCTTTGGGGTTATATATTTCACACATTTCTTCTGCATATTGCTTTATTTCTTTCTTTAGTGACTGGGGACTTATTACTTCAAGTTCAGAACCACAAGATAGTAATTCCTGTACAAAGTCATAGCAGGGTTTCAGATATAATTCAAATGTCATGTAGTCGTCATCCTGCTGTATCAGCTTTTGTGAATGATGGAGGGGAAGAGTCTTAATATACATTCCCTGTTCACATCCCACTTTGATTACAACACGTTCCTTTTCTACCGGATATTGGATAATTCCATAATAGTCATAGAACAAGGTTTCAGCACTTTGTTCTTTAATAAACTTAAATCTAATATCTGAAACAGTTACTGACTTTATCCTGTCAAAGCAGTAAGTTCGGAATTCCCCAATATCACGTCTCTTTCCAATCAGATACCAACGGCGTTTGAAGAGCTTTATGTAATATGGTTCTACGATTTTTTCTTTCGGTTCATCCCAAAACGCCTGATAAACCATTTTAATACACAGCCCTTTCTCCATCGCTTCCGTTATTGGTTCAATGAACTCTTCACTTCCTGATGTGGTTTCAAGCATTATACGATCCTTGAGTCTGCTTCTCCTGCTTATTACATTTGAAGCTGAAACAGACTGGAGTAACCATCTATACATGGCATTATGGGTTATTAAGTCCTTATCTTCTATGTAGTATTCTTTGGTACCAGGATTATATGATATTTCTGTTCCGAACAATTCTTCAGCTTTTTTTCTATAGTTTCCGAATGTATTCCTATGAATCTCTACATCTTCATTTATGTATTTAGACCATTCGTTTATAATATTTTCTTGGGTATCAGGACCTCTCCTTATAAGATACGACACCATCCATATAGCAAATTCAGTTTTCATGACTTTGATTATTTTCGGCAAAGATAGCGTGATACTGCATAAGTATTTTGTGCATTGATAGGCTAATTTTGCAGCATCATCATAAAATATAACAGATATGGAAAAAGAAAAAGTATTTCAGATTTTAAAAGAGCTGGCAAAGAACAAGAAACCAATGAATAATCTTGGTATGGAAGACTATGGTTATTTAATGAGTGAACATGAGATTGAGTGTTTCTCACATTCCTCTTCAACAGATGAGCTTGTTATACGTGTAAAGGAAGTGTTGGACAAGTTGGGAGAAGATTTGATTAATATGGGCAATGATTTTGAACGCTTTGTAATGGTTATAGAATACAACTTCCAGAACGAATTGATGATGAATGAAATGGAGCCTATTCATGAATTTATTGTGAAGTTTGTAAAGGACAAAAAAATGTGTTGGGGGCTAAGTCAGCATGATGATATTGAGGGAGTAAAAATAACATTGGTAGCAAGCAAATAATTATGAACACATTTTTATGGGCCCAAATCCTATGTCTGATTATCACAATAGGATCTTCTGTATATATCTATATCAAAAGAAAAAAAATGGGATTCTGGACAGTAAGCATATTATATCTCTTGATTCTTGGAGGGACTATATATATTGCAGTGAAGAACTATCCTAAATATTGGTTCGGGTATCATCTTACAATGAAGCCGGAGAAGCAATTCGTCTCAGAACAAGATATAGAACCAGACGAATATATGGATGATTTCGAAGAGATATGTGACATTGTTGAGAAACATTATTCTCTCGCTGATTATAAAGGAATATCCTTAAAATCTTTACGTGATAAGTATTCTGTAAAAGTAATGAATACTAAGGATAACAGGGAATATTTTTTAGCTATCCAACAGTATTTCTCTGAGTTGAGAAATTCACATACCTGCTTGAGATACAGTAAATACACGACTATGGCGGATGCAGAATGGAGGTGTGATTCTTTATATGTTTCAGCCAACCTGACAGGGCTTTCTTTTAAGAAGGGAGACAGAATCTTATCAGTAGATGGTATAGATGTAGTGTCATGGAGAGATAGTATGAAGAATTACGTTACAGGTTCCACTGAGAAGGGGAGATATGTTCATACAGAGGATTATGTATTTTCAAGTTATATCGATACTGTAAGGAACCTATGTCTTTGCAGGGATGATTCAGTTTTTAATGTTACGGTAGAATTGAGCAGAGATGGAATGCAGCATATATCCAAGCATAACAAAGATATCAGGAATGCAGAGACTAAAAGTATTATGAATTCACCTAAAGATAAGAAAGAATACTTAACCCTCTTGTCATTATCAGGATTTACAGATGAAGAAACAGAGGAATTCATACTTAAATACAATAAGGTCAAGAATTATCCATGTATTATCTTGAGTCTGCTGAATAACCCTGGTGGACTGGTCAGGAATATGGAGAAGATAGCCTCCCTATTGTTGAAACAGTCTTATCAAGCAGAGACTCTGATAACTCCTTCTGAGAATTCATTCAAAGGGAGGTTGTATGTGATGATAGGTCAAAATACTTGTTCAGCTGCCGAACATTTAGCTAGCATACTGAAAGAATCCGGGAGTGCTGTTCTTGTGGGTGAAGAAACAACAGGTGATTTTGGAACTACCCCACTTACCTTTCTCACTTCGCATGACACTTATTTCACTCTTGGATATGGGAAACCTAAAACTACTTTTAAGGGTGAACCTCGTGAGGGGAAGGCTGTTGAACCTCTTTACCGGATAAAAGAAAGTGTTGATCTTTCAAAAAACTTTAATACTGTGAGAACTGCATTTTACTTGGCTATGAGTGATATTCTAGAGGCAAAGAAGGATTCGCTGATAAACAAAGAACGGTTGGAGTAGATTCCAACCGTTTGTATGCGAGTAATAGAATATCATATTGTACCGTTTAGAACTTTATCTGATTTATTATATAGTGAATCAATAAGGTCTGGTAATTTTGTAAGTATATTATTTAATGGATACTCACCAATAGTATTATTTTCAATAATTTCTTTTTCGTGAAATCTATAGGATATAACATAACCATCATCGCTGTCTTCATTAAATCCTTTGTTTCGTACTTTTTCTAATATTTCATTTATCTGGTTTTTAATTGAAAGAAATTCTTTTTCTTTGATATTATCATTCGTAAACGCAAGCCCTATTGTGACAGATATTTCATCATATTTATCTGCTTGTATATTCAATTCACACCAAAGAGATAGTCCAATATTTTCACATATGGACCTATAGTAACTTCTGCTAAAATCTGAGGAAGAATACTCTTTTTCAGCATTTAAGCCTTTAGACTTACATATTTGGCTAAAAATAGTCATGTAGTTCTTCATTTTGTCCAAAATCAGGGTATTTATAGCACTTTGTAATGTTATGATATTTCGTATTCTTTCAATATAACTTTCTTCTAATTTAAAATCAAACTTGTTGCCAATCCAATTTTTTATACTAACATCATTTCTTAATTCTTTAAATTTAAGTAATGCTTTCTCTATCTCGTTAAAATTAAAAACTTCAAGAACCTTATAATATCCTCCATTTTCTAAGCTATATATATCCTGTAACATCTCCTTTTTTTTGTTACAATGAAGAGTTATCTTGATAATACTGTCTTTGAAGAATTCCAACTTAATATTTTTGTCTTGATTTTGATCAGATACAAGAATAAACTGATTTTTAGTTTCTTGGAATTCTGAAAACTTCTCTTTTAAAAAATCTTCAAATAGTTTGTCTATGTATGAGTCTAATCGAAATAAATATATTATATCTAAATCTTTAATTTGTGATGTATTGTAAAGAAGATTGAGTTGCAATTTCGTTTTATCATCAATCATACCAAAACGATTTTTAAGATAAGATATATACACATTTATGTTGTCTATAAGATCTTTTTCTTTATAAACTATAGAAGGGAGTAATTTTTCTTTTAACCAAGGCAAAATATGATTCTTATATGTAATGAGACTGTAGTTCTTTTCTAACTTTTTGCCTTCATTGTAGTCATCATTTGTTTTTAATAAAGGTTTTTGTTTAGGGCTATTTTTATCAATCTGGTCAATAAGATAGAATATGTATATATTTTCAGCATTAATATGTTTATTCATTATTAAATCTGTAATATAATCATCAACTTGGTCCTCTTGATCTTCAGCACCATTAATCTTATTCTCAATAATAACTCCAATTGATTTATTATCAGCAGTTTTTTGGTAGAAGGAAATATCTGCATATCTATTCCTTCCCTCTACCTTACAGGTCATGTTAAAATGAGATTCATTAGTTATTTCTATATGATTTGTATTTATATTGAAAAAGTTAAGAAAGGATTTGATTATGATGCGTATTCCATTTTTATCCTTATAATTGAATAGTTTGACAAGAAGTCTGGTATGACCATTTTCATTTGCTCTGATCTCATCTATTATGTTAATGTAATAAGGAAGTTTCTCATTTTCTTCTTGGTATTTATTATAATAAGTTTCTGATAAGATTTCAACATAGGCCTTTAGGTTTCCGTTATTTCTAGTAGAAATATATGAATCAAGTACTTGTTTTAGTTCATTCGTGTTCATAGTGATAATAGTTTAAGCACCACAAAGGTATAATTATATTTTGTACTCAATATTTCTATGAAGGAAGAATGCTTTTACTTTTTTCCTATTTTTGTGTTATGAAAGAAATAAAGCTACATATCTATTCTGCCGATACTGATACTATCCTGGCTCTTCCCTATGCCAACGAGGGAATAAGGGCTGGATTTCCTTCACCTGCACAGGATTATATGACAGAATCCATTGACCTGAACAAGGAACTGATTCATAACAAGGAAACAACATTCTATGCAAAGGTGGAAGGAGATTCCATGATAGATGCTGGTATTTATAATGGGGATTACGTGGTCATAGATAAATCACTGGAAGCAAATGACGGGGATTATATAGCCGCTTATGTAGACGGTGAGTTTACGTTAAAGCAGTTTAAACGGGATCCTAAAAACAATTGTGCTTGGCTGATACCTCATAATCCGGAATATAAGCCCATCAAGATAACAGAAGAAAATGATTTCATCGTTTGGGGGGTAGTAACCAATATCATTCGCAGATTAAAAAAATAACAACATGGAACTCTTTGGCCTTGTAGATTGCAATAACTTCTATTGCTCTTGTGAACGTGTCTTCCATCCAGATCTTATCAGAAAGCCTATAATTGTACTCTCCAATAATGATGGATGTGTAATCGCTCGTTCCAATGAAGCTAAGGCTCTTGGGCTGAAGATGGGCGATCCTTTCTATCAGGTGAAGGATATGCTGGAGAAAAACAATGTTGCGGTCTTTTCTTCCAACTACAATCTTTACGGTGATATGAGTAAGCGTGTGATGTCACTTCTTTCACGATATACTCCCAAGCTTACCCAATACAGCATTGATGAAGCTTTCCTTGATTTGTCTGGGATGGATAATCTTCAGGAGTATTGTAAGGAGATAGTCAGGAAGGTTGGTAAAGGAACTGGAATACCTGTTTCTCTAGGAATAGCACCAACAAAAACATTGGCAAAGATGGCCAGTAAATACGCTAAGAAGTACAAGGGGTATGAAGGTGTATGTTTGATTGATACAGACGAGAAAAGGGAGAAAGCATTGAAACTGTTTGAGATTGGTGATGTTTGGGGAATTGGACATCGAAACACAAAGAAGCTCGGATACCATGGAATCAAGACAGCTTGGGATTTGACACAGAAATCAGCTTCATGGGTTCAGAAAGAGCTTAGTGTTACAGGGCTAAGAACTTGGAAAGAACTTCATGGAGAAAGTTGTATTTCCATAGAAGAACTCCCTCACAAGAAATCAATCTTTACCAGTCGTAGCTTTCCTGGGGTAGGAGTGGATAAACTACAAGATCTTGAAGAAGCTGTAGCAAATTTCGCAGCCTCCTGTTCTCGTAAACTGAGGGAAGGCCATATCGCTTGCAGGAATATGACTGTTTTTGTTTATACCAGTCGTTTCAGAGTTGATACGCCGGAGGATTATATTTCATCAGATATTATTTTCCCTGTTGCAACAAATAATCATCAGGAACTTGTAGCTTATGCAGTCCAGACGCTTAGAAGATATTGGAAAGGAGACGGAAAGTATTACTATAAGAAAGCTGGAGTCATAGTATGGGATATATGTAGGGATAATGAAGTCCAAGGGAATTTGTTTGATGAAGTTAACTGGGAAAAACAGCAAAAACTAATGGCCGCCATCGATGAAATAAACAAGAAGAACGGTCATGATACAATTCGTATTTCCACTCAGGGATATTTAAAGACCTGGCATCTGAAAAGCGAATATATCTCCCACCAGTACACAACCAATCTTGACGATGTGATTGTGTTGAAGGTGTAAAATAGTTTTGATGAGATTTGTATACTTGACTTATTTGAAGTAATATTGAAAACTGATAAATAATTTAGGTATATGGAAGATAGTTATATTTTAGGTATTAAAAGAAATGGTGTCTCATTAAAGATTGATACGCTTACATTTGAGGCTGATCAGTCTGGATATGAGTATATTTCTAATATAAATAGAGTTTCAAGATCTGGAGGAAACGGTCAATATAATATAACAGTAACCGACCATAATTTAAATCAGGGGTGTCCAATAGGAAACGGTTGGAAACTTATTTCTGGTAATATATATTATTATTGGTCTGAAGCCTATGCATATTTTATACTGTCAGATGAACATGGTGTGAAAACCAAAGAAATTTTAGCATCACAGGAGAAGACGCCACTCTCTAAAGGATATAATATTGATGCTTTAGCTAAGTCTATTTTCTTTAAGGCTCAGGAGATTGTTTTACAGTTTCCTTCAGCTTCTATTTATAATGCTTATATGGATTTTGTCGATAAAAAGCCAAAATACCATTTAGGGGTTATTGATAGAGAAGGTAATAGTGAAACAGTGCAAGGTTTTATCAATGGAAACTATGAAAGAATTGTCAATTATATAGACAAATATAAACAATTATTGCAACTGCTTTCTGATTTAGAAGACCCTAAGTGTGAACAGTTACTTATGGAAGCTGATGAGGTGATGATTGGGTTTATAAAGGAACATTTTAAATGATATATAATCTTTTGAATTGAATTTATGGAATACAGAAAAGAATTCATTGAACTGATTGATAGTTTAAAGAATGAAAATAACAAGAACCTTCGTTTTGTTGGTTTTGGAAATCCTAACTCAAAGATTTTAATTATTGGTAAGGAATGCTCATTTGATTTAAAAAGTGAACAGGATAGTTTTTTCTACAAACTGGAAAATCAAGATAATCTACAGCAATGGATTTATAACATTGAAAACGGAATAGACTTGGAAACATTACCATGCTGGGAGAATAATCCCGACTTATATAATCCTCTATATCCATACAAAGGACAATTCAACAAAGTCATATGAAATAATAATGATGGTACAAGCCAAACATGGATACAGTACCAAAAACTCATAGACAGGATATTACAGAAAGATAAACCTGAGAAAATTGATTTTCATAAGTATGCATTTATTACAGAACTAAGTAATATTGTAATGTCAAATAGCATAAAATCAGAAGAGACAAAAAAATCTATAAATATCAGATGTCAGAAACTTTTATCTCATGACTTTTTTAAAACTTTTCCTGTCGTTATTGTTCCCTGTGGCCATTATATCAGGGATTACAAGATTAATTTAGAGGAAACTTTCAATCAGAATTACCAAAGAACAGATGGTGATGGAGAATGGATTAATGTTCATAGTAATGGAGGTAGATTATTATTACATACAAGACATCTTTCTATGTGTTCAAACAGACTGATAGAAAAAATTGCTAGTTATATAAAACTATAGGGTAAGCAGATTCTTATATATCAGAACTACCATTACAACCAAAATTTTCTATTCCCTATATAATGATAAAAGAAAAAAATGGTATTATAGTTGCTTTCCAGTTTTAATAAAGAAATATGGTTAAATAATTATTGGAATATCACCATTGATTTAGAGTGTAATTTATGAAAGAATTTGAAATAGTAGTAAATGAGGAAACTGAAATAATATCGGTAAATGATTTTTTTACATTTTCCATTAAATATCATAATCTATCTAGTATATCAGACACAATAACTGAAAGTGAGAAAATTATTGTACGTTGGTCTACCACAGGTATTTGGCTTATAGATGATGATGAACTGCTAATAAAAGAGGATGGTGATTGGAAAGATGTATCAGAGGAATTTTCCTTCTTTTTGGATTGGCATAATCCTGATTCAGCACATTGTTCAATATCATTAAGAATGCTATTTAACGCAGTTGTAGATGGTCTTAAGTATAATAAATGGAAAACATTTGGTTCATTTCATGAACATTCTATTAGAATCATTGAAATAGCCCAACATTATAGAGAGAAGATTATACAAGAAGAACAAGAAAACATACAAGAAAAATTGAAAGAAATACTTTTAAAAGAATCATTTAGGGACCTTGTTGAATTTACTAGAAATAAATCAAACTGCAAATCTATTGATAAGATAAGGAAAGGTTTTGAGGCATTAGATAGACTGAACAATTTAAAACCTAAGATACCTCAAGATTCCCAATTTATCAAAGACAAAAAAAAGCAAATAACAAAAGTCCCAGCTTTAGACTCTTCTTTTAATAAAAAAAAACTTGCGAAAAAGAAATGGAGTGAGTTACCTAATTCTGTAAAGGTAGAACTACTCTTTGAGTATGAGATACCAGAAGAGGAAATGGAAAAATATTGGAATGGCACTGATTATATCCAAAGGGAAGTATATATACTGAAGGATTTAAAGACACTGTCCAAAATTTTGTGTAAATGGAAACAGGATTCAGTTGTAAGTTTTCTTATATCTGAATTCTGTTTTCAAACATAAGCATAAATTGATTCATAATCAAGCCCCAGTTTGAAATAGGCATTGTCCATTTCTTTTCAATCTCCATAAGCGAAAGATAAACGGTCTTTTTTACAGCATCATCCGAAGGGAATGAAAGCTTTGATTTGGTGTACTTTCTGATTTTTCCGTTTAGATTCTCAATGAGATTAGTTGTGTAGATTATTTTCCTGATTTCCAGCGGGAACTGGAAGAAAACAGTCAAATCATCCCAGTTGTTTCTCC